>Ga0209698_10003558_pt1 | contig 17293 bp, 13 predicted proteins | sample LitLauG_LLR_2012_FD_187203 | JGI IMG/M metagenome (GOLD analysis project Ga0209698, IMG submission 187203) | Freshwater sediment microbial communities from Pennsylvania, USA - Little Laurel Run_MetaG_LLR_2012 (SPAdes) (version 2) | ecosystem: Environmental > Aquatic > Freshwater > Creek >...
AAGCTCGCGGGCTACGCAGTCGCCAACCTGGCGTCGGGCACCATCAAGATCGCCGCTGGCCAGAAGTTCACCGCTCCCGGACTTGGTAACTACACCATCCTCCCGGCTGCTGCGGGCACTGGTCCGTCGGTCGTCCTCGGACCGCCCTTCGTCTTCACCAAGGCGAACGTGGCGCAGTTCAACTTCTAAGTTGAGTGAAAGAACCCCCGTCGCGGCTCGCTGCGACGGGGGTTCTTTGTTAGAGAGCCTGCTGTGCCCGCCTTCGGGTGGGGCTTCCCCCGCTTCACACAGCACACACGAATCCCCGCCGGTAACGGCGGGGATTCGTGTTTCTCAATGATTCGGTCACTCACATTCAGACAGTACGCATCTCAATCTTCAACAGTTCCGCGACGGCCTTTAGTTCCGCTGCCCGGTGCCCCGTCCCGAGCGCCCAGTGGTGCGCGACGGCGGTCGCACTCCACTCATCGCACCATTCGCCGGGGTCACGGCCGAAGTCGACGCGCGACGTCGTGTTGCCGATCTGTAGAAGTTCTCCGGCAACGACTTCGCCTTCGGAGACGACGAAACGAAACGATCCGTCGCGCAGTTGCGTGAGACCCAATGCGGTCACGGGACCGTGCTTGACGTCGAACTCCACCGAGATGCCCCAGCCGCGCTTGCCGTGGAAGACGCCGAGTCCTCGTAGCATCGGTTTGCGATCACTGATGGCGAGGTGAGCCGGTCCGTCGTGGCCCATCTCGACCACCCCGTCGGTGAAGTTGAGGGCCTGGAGTTCGGTGAACGAGCCACCCGCCCCCAAACGATCGAGCACCAGCATGGCGATCGACGTGCGCAACTCGTATTCGCCGCACACGGGTCGGTGACTGGCGGTCAACAATGATGCGCCCAGAATCATGCCGGCGGCGAGTCGTTCGTGCTGCTCGCCTTCGAGGCCGCGGTGGTAGTACGCCATCGAATCGAGGTCGAAGTCGGCAATCAATCGCTCCATACCGACCGCGACACGCAACGACCAGTCGAGATCATCGGGATCGACCGAGTCCAGTACGTCGAACGTCGTCGACACTTCAACCCGGAGTGCCTCCACATCCTCGTCGGTGACCTCAGCGACGCGCACACGCAAGTCATCGATCTCGAGCACCTCCACGTGACCACCCAAGCGCGCCGGAATCAGCGTCAAGTCGGTCGCGACGTCGTACATGCCCGGATAGAGGTGACCGAGCAGGCCGTGACGACCGTGACGCAAGGCGCGCTTGACCGCTGCGGCGCGGACCCAACCTTCGATCCGACGCCACGCCCGCTCGTCGGCCAGGTACCCCGAGACCGAGCGAAAATCGATGCCACAGCGTTCGAAGGCGTTGGCCATCTCGGGCAGCGGACACGCGCCGCAGTAGGCCAGCCAGGCCCCCGTGTCGAAAGTGGCGTGATCCATCTTCTCGGTCGGCTGGAGATTGATGAAGAGGACGTCGGCCTTGGTGCGTTGGGCGATCGGCACCACCATGGTCGCCGTCATGTACGTGGTCAAGAACATCACGATGAGGTCACATCCCGCGGCGCGCAGTGTCTCGGCCGCGACGTCGGCCTCTTGGGCATCGGAGATGAAGCCGACGTCAACCACGTCAGCATCGAAGCCGGTGATGCGGCGCGACACCTCGGCGGCGGAGCGCTGCAGCTGGGGCAGCAGCCCTTCGAACTGCGGCCAGTAGGCGCCGAGGCCACCCGCCACTAATCCGATCTTCGGCCGCGCATTGCGCACGTGCGACCGGCGCAGCGCGCCCACGCTCAGTTCACTCATCTTTCATCTCTCCCCCTGAGTCCGTCGACGACAGAATCAACCTCCCAACTATGGCACCACGGGTTGACACGTTTCAACTATTTTGTTCCTGGTCGGCCGACTACATTTCTCGCATGACCCTTGATCCCGAACTCATCCCCTTCCTGGGTGGTCCCGACAACGCCAATATGGACCACATCGAAAGGTCGCGGGCGATCGACGCGGCGCTCACCGCTGACGCAGTAGCGAAGAGAGCGCCGCTGGCGGCGAACTTCAGCGTTCATGATGAGAGCGTCAACCCCGGAGCGGACAACGACGTGGTGGTGCGCATCTACCGCCGCCATGATCTGCCGCCAGCGGCGGGTGCTTTTCTCTTCATCCACGGAGGGGCCTTCGTCTTCGGAGACCTGGAGAGTGAACACGACCGGTGCGCCTACTACGCCCAGACCGTGGATGCCGTCGTGGTGTCCGTCGACTACCGCCTGGCCCCGGAATTCCCCTACCCGGCCGGGCACGAGGACGTGTGGACCGCCCTCACGTGGCTCGTCGCCCACGCCGATGAACTGGGAATCGATCCACAACGCATCTGCGTCGGCGGCGCCAGCGCGGGCGGCTCGCTGGCGGCCGGTATCGTGGTGCGCGCTCGTGACGAACACGGTCCGTCGATCGCCGCGCAACTTCTGATCTATCCGGTACTGGACGATCGCAGTACGAGCCTTTCGATGTCGACCTTCGAGTTCTACGATCCCTGGGACGGCGACCGCTCGCGCAAGATGTGGCCCCTCTACTTGGGTCACGACGGCGACGCCCCGGTCTATGCGGCCCCGGCTCGGGCCAGTGAGCTGCGTGGTCTCCCGCCCACCTTCATGATGAGCTGCGAGGAGGATCCCCTGCGCGACGAAGAGCTCGAGTTCGTCCAGCGACTCTTGAGCGCGGGCGTGAGCGTCGAATTGCACCATTACGCCGGCACCTACCACGCCTTCGACGTCATCGCCCCCGAGGCCGAGGTGAGCCGTCGCGCCCTGCGCGAACAGGCGCTCTTCTTGCAGCGCACGATCGGTTCACCCGCGCTCTGACGACGAAGTCGCCTACGGGCTGGTGCGTCGCCAGCGCGCCGCGAGATGCCACGAACGCGCCGGCTGATGGCCCCGTACATGCCACGACGAGGGCGAATGCCTGCGCATTCGCCCTCGTCGTTGCCGTGACGTCACGTGGTGACGCTAAAGATTCGTTACTTGGAGCAGACGACGTAGACGGTGACCGTCGCGGAGCTGAGCGACGAACCCGTGTCGAAGCTGACCGTCCAGCCGGTCGCCGGCTTGCCAGCGCTCTGGCCCTGCGGCGTCGAGATGTTCAAGATGTCACCCAGCGTTCCATCGCTGCCACCACCACTCAAGGCGTAGGTACCGTTGGGGCAGGTTGCCGAGGCCGTACCCGTACCCGAGTTGGTCTGCACCGTCGAGTTGGTGCCCACGGCACCGGTGTCACCGGCCGGGCCGGTCGAACCAGTCGAACCAGTCGAACCGGTCGGCCCCGTAGCGCCCGTAGCGCCCAAGGCACCCGTGTTGCCGGCGTAGCCGCGCGGACCCTGGTTACCCTGGGGGCCCTGCAGTGTCGGTACCTGCAAGGTGACGGTGTGGAAATTCGCCGGACAGTGACCCTTGATCACGCTGGCGATCTGACCGTTACTGGCCTGACAGACCTGGATCAGTCCGAGGTTCGACGACGCACCAGCCGTGGAAACCACAGCCGCTCCACCGGCCACCAATACCGCGATAAGCGCCGCGACGCGCGTGCTCGACTTCATCGTCGAAAACTTCATAAGACCTCCCAGATGTAGAAAATGTTGAATGCGAACCGCCAGAAACGAGACGATAGGCAGGAAATCGCAAAAATTGGGTACTTCTAAGTGACGCCGAGATGAAAAGTTGGTTCTCTTTCGGGTCATCGCGTGGACCACATCCGCGCGTTTAACGTGGCGGTGACGGTGTCGGGGTCAGGAGTGGCCCGTCGCGCGCCGGGACAAGTGAAAAGGTTGACCTGACATGGATCACTCACTCGCGACCGACCCCGTTCGGTGGATCGACCGACTGCCGCGCGGACTGCGCACGGTACTCGCGCCGGCCTCGACACCGGCCGGCGCGCTCATGCCGCTGGTGAGCGACGCGCGCGACGGCGCCGTTCGCGCGCGCCTGCGCGGCCTGCACGCGCTAGTGGCCGCCGCGGTGCTCTTCAATCTCTGGTCACTGCGCTACGAGCGCCTGAGCGTGGCCTACCCCAACGACAGCGGCATGCACTTGCAGATGACGACGCTCGCCGGCAACCTCCTGCGACACGGCGTCTCGCCCTTCGATCACTGGTACCCACTGCTCTCCCTGGGCTCACCGTTCTTCGTCCAGTACCAGAGCTTCTCCGCGGCGATCGCCGGCGCGCTCGGGATCGTCTTTGGACCCCAAGCCACCTTCGCGTGGCTCTTGTACCTATTGCTCAGTCTGTGGCCCCTGTGCGTCTATTGGTCGGCGCGCGTGCTCTCGTGGGGTCGTTGGGAAGCAGCCATCGCCGCCGCTCTCTCACCCTTGATCTTCACGGTGACCGGACGAGGATTTGGACACCAGAGCTACATCTGGATCGGCAGCGGTCTGTGGTCGCAGCTGTGGGCGATGTGGACCCTGCCCCTCGCGTGGGCGTTCTCCTGGCGCTACATCTCACAACGCAAGTCGCTCTTCGCCGCCGTGTTGAGTCTGTCGCTCACCATCGCATTCCACTTCTTGACCGCCTACCTGGCCGGCCTCACGCTGGCGGTGTGGATACTGATCCGCCCGAGTCAATTCCTCTCGCGCACCAGTCGCGCGCTGACCCTGGGTCTCGCGGCCCTGGCGTCGACCGCGTGGGTCACGGTGCCACTCTTGACGCATTCGACGTGGATGGCCGTCAACCAGTTCCAAGTCGGCACCACCATCAATGACTCCTACGGCGCGCGCCAGGTGCTGAGCTGGCTCGTCACTGGTCAGATCTACGACTGGCACCGCCTGCCGATCATCACGGTCCTCGCCGGCGTGGGCCTCGTGGTGTGCCTGCGACGCTGGCACTACGACGAGCGAGGTCGAGCCCTCGTGGGCGCGTGGCTTCTCAGTCTGCTCTTGTTCTTCGGCCGACCGACCCTGGGACCGCTGCTCAACCTTCTGCCCGGCAATCAGAGCCTTTTGTTCCAGCGCTACATCATGGGACTGCACCTCGCGGGGGTCATGCTCGCGGGGGTCGGCGCCGTCGCCCTCACGGTCACGCTGTACCGTCAACTCGTCGCGCGAACGCCCCGGGTCGTCGAGTCCATCCGCCAGGTCGTGATCGGACAGACCACGTGGCTGCGAGTCCCCCTGATCGTCATCATCGTCATGGTCGCGTTGGCCCCCGCGTGGACCCAGATCGCCAGTTACGACCATCATTCGGCGTCGTGGATCAGCTATCAGCGCGACGTCGCCTCGACCCAGGGCGCCGACATGAACTCGCTCGTCGCACTCGCCGAGTCGCGCGGGGGCGGGCGGATCTACGCCGGCATGCCGAGCAACTGGGGCCATCACTTCTACGTGGGGGGCGTACCGGTCTACATCTACCTCGAACAGCTCAACGTCGACGCCGTGGGTTTCACCTTGCGCACCAGTTCGCTCATGACCGACCCCGAGGCCTACTTCGACGAGTTCCAGTCGGGTGACTATGCCGCCCTGGGGGTGCATTACCTCATCGTGCCGGTCGGCCACCAGCCTCCGGTCGCGGCGACGTTGCTGCGAACGGCCGGTCCCTACCGGCTCTGGCAGGTGGACAGCGCCCGGGCGTCGGCCCTGATCCAGGTGGTGGACACCTACGGCGTGATCTTCGCCAACAACGCAAACCTCGGCACCCAGACCAACACCTTCTTGCAGTCCGGCTTACCCGGTCGCGCGCTCTACCCGACCATCGCCTTCGCCGGGCGGGCGGCCGCCACGCCGACCCTGGCCTCGCCCTCTCTCCAAAAAGGCATTGCCGGCCTGGTGACCAGTCAAAGCCAAGACCTGGTCTACGGCCAGAGTGCGCGCGCCTCCCTCGTGGCGAACCGGAGGGCGGTGGTCCTGTTCAAGGTGGCCTACGATCCGGGCTGGTCGGTCACGGTGGACGGCCGCTCGGCCTCGACCATCATGCTCGCGCCCGCTCTCCTCGGCGTCGAGGTCGCGCCCGGGCGCCACGTGGTGGTCTTCACCTATCACGGCTTCGCCGGATACGGACTGCTCGACGCGTTGGGGGTGCTCACGCTCCTCGGCGTGGGAGTGGGGCCGTGGTGGTGGCGTCGGCGCCAGACACTGGCTCAGCGCGGCGCGCTCGGACCCAACGGCGCGGGCCACTGAGCGCGGGCCAGCACGAGCTGCACGTCGCTGATGTGGCGTTCGAGGAAGGCCGCCTCGCAGTAACACAGGTACATGTGCCACATGCGGTTGAACTCCTCGCCCAGTGCCAGTCGCGACACCGCGTCGGCGTTGGTGGCTAGGTTGTCGCGCCAGCGTGAGAGGGTCTCGGCGTAGTGGCGGCCGATGTCCTCGAGATCGACCACTCGCAGGTCGCTCACCGACGAGCTGGAGCGCACGATGGCTTCGAGCGAGGGCAGGAAGCCCCCGGGGAAGATCATGCGCTTGATGAAATCGTCACTGTTCTTCGTGCGCTCGTAACTGAAGTCGTTGATGGTGATCGCCTGCAGGGCCATGAGGCCCTCGGGTTTGAGCAACCTCGCGCACGTGGTGAAGTACGTATCGAGTTGTCGCCAACCGATCGCTTCGATCATCTCGATCGAGACCAGCTTGTCGTAGGTGCCCGTCAGATCGCGGTAATCCTGATTGCGCACGTCGACCAGATGGCCGAGTCCGCGCTCGGCGACCAGCGCGCTCACGTAGTCGAATTGCGCGTCGGAGATGGTCACCGTGGTCACCCGGCAGCCGTAGTGCTCGGCGGCGAAGAGCGCGAAGCCGCCCCATCCGGTACCGATCTCGACCACGTGGTCGCTCGACGTCAGCGAGATCTTGCGACAGAGCTTGTCGAGCTTGGCGCGCGATGCGTCCACCAGCGACGTGGTCGCGTCGGCGAAGTAGGCGCAGGAGTACATCATGGTCTCGTCGAGCATCAGCGAGTAGAAGTCGTTGCCCAGGTCGTAGTGCGCGCGGATATTGGCGCGATCGCGCTCCTTGTCCACCCGCTCGATCCGCTGCCAGAGGTGCGTGAGCGGTGAGCGAAACCTCGCGAACTGGTCGAGTCGGTGCATCAAGGGTCTCATATTGTCGATGACGAAGCGCACGACCGCGGTCAGGTCGTCACTGTCCCACCACCCATCGGTGTAGCTCTCGCCGAATCCCATCGCGCCCCCGCGCACCAACGCGTGATACGTCCGAGGATCGTGCACTCTCACATAGACCTCAGGGGTCCCGCGGCCGTAGCGCCGGGTCCCGGTGCGATCCTCGAGGACGAGAGTCCCGCGCCGGGCTCGCGAGAGCAGGGCGCGCAGTGCGAACTCCGAGCCCCGCCACGCGCGCCGAGCGCGCCGGGCGGCCACGCCCTTGGTGGGAACGATCGACTCAGCCACGCGACGCCACGTGTTCAGAGTCCGCCGCCTTCTTCTCGAGACGGCGCGGATGCGGGTGGAAGGGCGCTTTCTTGCGCCACAGCGACAGCGCCTGGCGATAGATACCCGCACTCACCCCCACGGTGGTGAAGGGTCGTCGCCACACCAGCGAGCCCAACGAGGAGCGCGTGATCTCGCGACGGCTCAAGGAGAGCGAGGCGTCGAAGATCCGCTCGTCGCCCCGGCGATTGCCCAGGTGAAAGGACAAGTGCTCGCCGGGATTCGACCAAGTCATCACGTACTCGTGGTCCATGCCCAAGAACGGCGACACGTGCATCGCCTTGGCGAAGCGGTGATGGGTCGTGGCGCCGTCGAGAGCGTAGAGGTGACGTTCGTGCCAGGGGGTGGAACGCACCTCGAGCAGGACCTGTTCGACGCGTTCGCCGTCGTGGTCGTAGCAGTAGTAGACGCACAAGGGGTTGAAGAGCCACCCCCAGAGTCGCACGTGGCCGAGCAGGGCAATCGGCCCGCTCGGTCGTCGCCCCGACAACGCGAGCACCGCGTCGCGTACGGCCTCGTCCAGGGGGACCCCAGGATCGCCCAGATAGTCACGACGCCGGAACCACGCCGCGTTCATCCGCGAGCGAGACCAGCGTGGATGGCGCGCGACCACGTCGTCGATCTCATCGAGGAACAACAACGGCATCACGGTGGCGTAGGTGAAGTCGTGCGCGACCTGGCCCGTCGCCTCGGTGGCGAAGCGCCGGTGGGTTACCGTCCCCTCGTAGAGGGCACTCCTCACGAGACGCCCTCGGGCACGGCGACCCCCAATGAACGACACACCTCGAGCGCGCTACGGGCGCCGTCCTCGTGGAATCCGTATCCCCAGTAGGCCCCGACGTAGGAGATGCGATCGCCCCCGCTGACCTCGGCGTGGCGACGCTGCGCCGCCATCGCACTCGAGTCGAAGATCGGGTGCTGGTACGACATGCGGGCGAGCACCTGGTCGGGATCGACGGCGTCAGACTGATTGAGCGTCAGGTACAGCGCACGCGGCGTCGCCAGGCCCTGGAGGCGGCTGAGGTCGTACGTGAGGGTCGCGGCGCGCGCGCCGGGACGTCGGCGCCAATTCCAACTGGCGCGCGCGCGATGGCGGCGCGGCATGAGGCGCTCGTCCGTGTGCAAGGTCGCCTCATTGGAGGAGTAGGCGAGCGCCGAGAGCACCTCTCGCTCGAGGGACGTCGGTGAGGCGAGAAGCGCCAACGCCTGGTCGGAGTGGGTGGCCATGATGACGTGATCGTAGAACTCGACGCCCTCCTCGGTGGTGACCGCGACCTCGTCGTCGCCCCGCGCGACCGAGAGCACCGTAGCGCCCAGGCGCAGTCGCGCGCCCAACGACGAGGTGATGGCCTCGACGTAGCGCGCCGATCCGCCGATCACTGTTCGCCACTCGGGTCGGTTGCGCACGCCCAACAACCCGTGGTTATCGAAGAAACGGATGAACGCCGCGGCCGGGAACCGCAAGAAACTCTCGGGGTCGGCCGACCAGATGGCCGCGCCCATGGGTACGAGGTACCAGTCCACGAACGCCGAGGAGTAGTGGCCCGCCTCGAGGAATTCAGCCAAGGTGTGACCCAGGTTCTCGGGCTCGGCCAGGAAGTCGCGCGCCGAGCGGTTGAAACGCACCACGTCTCGCAGCATCCGCCAGAACGCCGGGCGCAGGACATTGCGCCGCTGGGCGAACACGCTGTTGAGCGAGGTCCCGCACCATTCGATGTCGGCGGCGTCATCGGACATGGCGAAACTCATGTCGCTCGGGCGCGTGCTCACGCCCAACTCGTCGAAGAGCCTCGTGATGACCGGGTAATTTCGCTCGTTGTAGACGATGAATCCGGTGTCCACCGCGTACTCGACGCCCTCGAGGGTCACCGCCACCGTGTGGGCATGACCGCCGGCCCGTGTGTCGGCCTCGTAGAGGGTGACCTCATGGTCCTCGCGAAGGAGATGTGAACAGACGAGGCCCGAGACCCCACTTCCGACGATGGCGATGCGCACTGCCTTGACTCCTTCACCGCCATCGGTCTCGTGACCCGGCGAACCCGTACAACGGTGCGACATTACCGGTACTCTGGCACCGATTCGACAGGAGAGCCCCATGGCCCGTTACCGCACCACCGTCTCATCGAAATGGGACGTGGCGACCGCTTTTGACTACATGTCGGACTTCTCGAACTCCGCGACGTGGGACCCCGGCGTCGCCTCGGCCCAGACGCTCAGCGCCGGCGTCGTGGGCCTGGGCACCACGTTCGAGCTCGTCACGACCTTCAATGGCCGATCCTTGCCTCTCACCTATGAGATCACCGCCTTCGACCCTCCGCGGCGCGTCGTGCTGCGAGCGGAGAGTTCGAAGGTGGTCTCCATCGACGAGGTCACCTTCACCCCCACCGCGAACGGCACCGACGTGACCTATGACGCGTTGTTGCGCACGCGCGGTTCGTTCCGACTCGCCGCGCCGGTCATCGCACTGTTGTTCAAGGGCATCGGCGACCGTGCCAAGGCCGGACTCGAACGCGAACTCAACCGGTGACCAATCCGTTCTCCCTCGCGGTCGACAAACTGCTCGAGGCGACGGTGGCGGGAAGTTTCTCGCGCGTGGGCTACGCGACACGCTCTCGCCTGGAGGGTTGGATCGATCCCCCCTCGCTCGCCGGGCGCCGGGTCCTCATCACCGGGGCGACGTCGGGCCTCGGTTTCGAGACCGCCGCGCGCCTCGCGTCGCTGGGCGCCGCGGTCACCTTCGTCGCGCGTGACAACGAGCGCGCGCGCGTCGCCGCCGAGGCGCTGCGCCAGCGCAGTCGCAACGATCGCATCGACTACCTCGTGGGCGACGCCAGTAACCTCGTGGCGATGCGCCGCGTCGCCGACGACGTCGCCGCGCGCGGACCCCTCGACGTCCTGATCCATAACGCGGGCGCCATCACGCCCGTGCGCGCCCTCAGCCCCCAAGGTTTCGAGGTCACGGTGGCGGCCCAACTCCTTGGTCCGTTCCTCCTCACGACCGCGCTGTTACCGGCGCTGACATCGGCGCGACGCGGTCGCGTCCTGAGCGTCTCGTCGGGAGGCATGTACTCTCAGCGATTCGACCTCGCCACGCTCGAGATGCCCGCGGACGGCTACGACGGCGTCGTGGCCTACGCCAAGGTCAAGCGGGCCCAAGTGGTCCTCACGCACGAGTGGGCCCGCCGCGTCGCGCGCACTGACGTGGTGTTCCACGCCATGCACCCGGGCTGGACGGACACCCCGGGACTCGCGGCATCGCTGCCGCGCTTCCACGCCGTGGCCAAGCCCTTGTTGCGAACGCCCCCACAGGGGGCCGACACCCTCGTCTGGCTGGCCGGTGATCGCGACGCGCTGGCCACGAGCGGCGACTTCTGGTTGGACCGGCACCCCCGCCTCGAGCACCGCGTCCCGTGGACCCGCTCGCGTGATCCGGGTCGCGATCAAGTGGAGCTCTGGGACTGGTGCGTGGAGCGCACGTCGTCGTACTGAGTCAGACCACGGGTCGGCGTCGCGCGAGGCGGCGACGGGTGTCGCGACGCACCAGGTTCCAAGGGAACTGCGCCAGCGGCGGCGGGAGCACGCGATTGAGGTACTTGAAGAGGCGCGTCAGTCGCTCGAAGCGGCGTTGCTCGCGCTCGCCCCAGGTCATGCCCAGCGCATCGCGGAAGACGGGCTCCAAGTAGCCGCCGGTCAGAAGGCGATTGAGTGGACCCAAGATCAGCGAGATCGGCCGGGGCAAGAAGCGCAGGTCGACGAAGTCGCGCACGTAGGCCGACGTCACCTCGTCGAAGACGACGTCGGCCCGAGCCGACGCCCAGTACGCCGCGAAGGCGTCACGGTCGCGCGGCCAACGCGCCGGCGGCACTTGCAGCGTGGTGGCGAAGCGTCCGCAGTCAGCGAGCATCGCGGCGGCGACGTCCTCCCCCGGGGGGCCGTAGAGGGTCTCGTAACCTTGCACCGCGCCCACGTACATGCACGCCGCGACCCACAGTTGCAGATCGGCGTCGTAGGCGTCGTAGGTCACGGCGTCGTCGGGCCGCGAGCGCACGTGGCGATGCGGGGCGTCCACATTGCGTCGCATCTGCGCACGTTCGTCATCGGTCCCGTAGAGCGCGACCCAGATGTAGGCCAAGGTGGTGCGCGTGCGCTTCACGGGCCGGCGCATGAGTGACCCGCTCGCCACCCGGCTCTCGGCCACACCACGCCCGACGCCACGACGCGAGAGTTGCATCACGACGTTGGCCGAGGCCGGCGCCAACATCAGACCACGCACCAGTCGGTCCTCGAGCCGGTCAGTGCCCGACGAACGGCGCCACCGACCCGGCGACGACGCGACCCGCGGGGCGCGCACGTCATCTAGGCGCTTCACACCAGCCGCACGATCTCGATGCCGCCATGGCCGAGCGCCGTCACGATGCCGTGGGGGGCGCGCAAGGAGCGATGCGGCGTCGTGCGACGCAGGGTGTCGCTGACCGCCACGCGACCCTCGACGCTCACCGCCTCTAGGGTGCGCGCGGCGGTGAAGTCCTTCGTGCGCACGCGCAGGAGTGGGGGGGTGTGGCCCTCCATGATGCGGTTGGGCCAGATCCACTGCAGCGGTCCCTCGCATCGCAGCGTGACCCACGGCTGGGTACCGCCAGGTCGATGGACCAACTCGGCGGCCACCGCGTCGGCGACCTCGCGCGCGCCGCGCGCCGCGACGTCCGCGCTCTCCACGGGGTGCATGAGATTGCCCGCGGCGTAGAGGGTTTCGATACTGGTGCGCCCCGCGGCGTCACTGGAGGGACCCAGGGTCCCCGGATCCATCACGACCCCGCCGCGGCGGACCAATTCGTGATCGGGGATCCAGTCGCCGGTGAACACGACGGTGTCGACCGTCTCGACCCAGGTCCGTCCCGAGTGAACGTGTTCGAGCACCACCGATTCCACGCGGCGTCGCCCGCGGATCTCGAGGACTCGCGTGCTCGTGTGCAGCGGCGCCCGCGCGTACGCGCGTGCGAACAGCCCCGCGCCGCCCACGCTCTGGTGATGCGCCAACTCGGTGGCCATCGCGACCGTCGCGACGCCGGCGTGACGCAGGGTCATCAGGGCCGAGAAGGACACGTGCTCGGCCCCCACCACCAGGGCGCGCCGGCCCACGGGCAACTTCTCCACGTAGGTCCACTGCTGTAATTGCCCGGTGGTGAAGATCCCCGCGGGGCGGTCGCCGGCGACGTGTCGCGCCGCGCGAGGACGCTCCCTCGCCCCCGTCGCGACCACGATCGCTCGCGCGTCGATGCGCCGCGTGCCACTCATCGACGTCAGCGACACGCCCGCCGCGTCGACGTCGGTGACCGTCGCCGACGTGAGGATCTCGACGCCGTGGACGAGTGCCCGGCGCACCAGTTCGCCCGCGTAGCGCGGTCCCGAGAGGGACCGGTGCAGGTCGCGCAGACCGAAACCGGGGTGCACGCAGTGTCGCGGCACGCCACCGGCCTGCGCCTCGCGCTCGATCACCAGTACGCGCGCGACGCCGCGCTCACGCAGGCGCGTCGCCGCCGCGAGTCCCGCGGGACCGCCACCCACCACCACGACATCGACCTCGTGGCTCATCCGTCGAGCCCCGTCAACGTGGCGACGTCGCTCCCGGTCGCCTCGGCCATCATCGCGACCACCCGCGCCGCGCAGTAGAAACCCTGGCAGCGCCCGTTCATCGCGCGCGTGCGCCGGCGCAGACCCGACACGCCGGTGGCGGCGAGGTCCCCGCGCAAGGCGTCGAGGATCTCGCCCTCGCTCACGCGTTCACAGTGACAGACCACGTGACCGTACGCCGGGTTCTCGGCGATCAACTCGTCGTCGAGATAACGGCGTTGTTGAGACTCGCCCAGGGGCGCCATCTGCGGCACCGCGGCGCGCGCGCGGGCGGGGGCTTCGAAACCCCCTGCGACCATCAGCCCCACGACGTGGCGCGCGAGCGCCAGGGACGCCGTCAGGCCCGTGGAGCGGATACCCCCGATGCAGATGTAGTTCTCTGCGCCGTGTCGGCGGACCTGGTAGTCCTGGTGTTCGCTCGCCGCGCGCAGGCCGGCGTAGGCGGCGGTGGTCTCCTCCTCCAGCAGCGCCGGCATCATCCGGCGCCCCGCCTCACGCAGACGACTCAGCCCGTCACGCGTCGTGGCGGTGGCGGCGGGGTCACTGACGTCGTCCGCCGTCGGACCCAACAGCACATTGCCAAAGACGGTGGGCGAGATCAGGACGCCCTTGGTGCGCGCCGTGGGCACCGGCAGGATGATCGACGTCACCAGGTTTCGACTGAGCTTGTCGAAGACGATCAACTCCCCGCGACGCGGCTGGATGGTGAAGTCGTGATGGTCACAGAGTCCGTCGACGACACTCGACGAGAGACCGGCCGCGTTGAGCAGCCACCGCGCGCGAACGCCACCGGCGTTGGTCGCCAGGACGTGCACATCGCCCTCGCGGTGGATCGCGCGAACCCGCGTGTTCAGGTGCAGACGCACGCCGGCGCGAACCGCCTCGGTGGCGTAGGCCGCCACCACCGACCAGGGATCGATGATCGATTCGCCCGGCACCGAGAGTCCGCCCGTCACACCCTCGCCGAGGGACGGCTCGCGTTGATAGACCTCCGACGCGCTCAGCAGCGTCGTCTCGTCGTAACCGTTGTCGCGGGCCTTCTGGGCCAGACCCTCGAGCGCGCCCGCCTGTTCCTCGTCCCAGGCCACCAGCACCGCACCGGTCTCCTCGAGCGCGATGTGGGCGGCGCGCGCGTACGGGGCCAGTAACGCGTAGCCCTCGCGCACCAGTCGGGACTCGAGGGTACCGGGCACGCAATCAAAGCCCGTGTGCAAGATCGCGGTATTGGCCTTGGACGTTCCTTCACAGATATCGGGTGCCTGTTCGAGCACCACCACCGAACAGGCGTAGCCCGCGAGTTCGCGCGCCAGGGCGCAACCGACGACGCCGGCGCCGATGATGGCGACGTCGACCACATCGCGCTCGAGGTACGCGGTCACGATCGCTCCCTCGCCGCGGCACCCGCGCGGTCGGCGGCCGCCTCCCACCGGGCGCGACGCTCACGGGCCTGATCACCACTCATGCGCGGCTCGTACCGGCGTCCGACGATGCTGCGGTGCGGGGCGAGCGGCCCCATGCCGAGGCCCTGGTACGCCAGTTCGGCCACGCCGATGGCCGTGGCGTGCGGCGAGAAGAAGACCTCCACGGGTCGCTGCAGGACGTCGGCCTGGTGCTGCATCAGAGCCTCGGAACTGGTCAGTCCGCCATCGACGCGTAGGACCTCGAGGGGCGAGCCCAGGTCCGATTCGCTCGCCGCGACCACGGCGGCCACCTGGCAGGCGATGCCGTCGATCACCGACCAGACGATGTCCTCTGGTGTCGTCGAGAGATCGAACCCTTCGAACTGCGCACTCGCGCGCGGCTCCCAACGCGGCGCCCCCAGACCGGCGAAGGAAGGCACGCACGTGGCGCGCGAGGATTCTCGCACCCCACTCACCACGTGGTCGATGGCCGCGCTGGAGGAGAGAAGACCGGTGCGGATGAGCCAGTCGACCGCGCTGCCCGCGCTGTACACCTGACCATCGAGGCAATAGGCCGTGTCGGTGTGCGTCACCCAGGCCACCGACGCGGAGAGGCCGTGGCGCGAATGGGTGGGCGTGTCGCCGCAATTCAACAGGTAGAACGCCCCGGTCCCGTACGTGCACTTTCCTTCGCCGCGCACGTGGCACTGCTCACCCCAGAGCGCTGCCTGCTGGTCGACGATCAGCGCACTGAGCGGCAGTGTCGGGCCGAAGGCGGTGGTCGAGAGTTGCTCCGAGGTCGTGAGGACGAGCTCGGGCAGTTCGCCCACGTCGAGTCCGAAGATCCCCGCCGCCTCCGACGACCAGCTCCGCGTGGCGAGGTCCAACAACAGGGATCGTGACGCCGTGGCGATATCGGTCACCGCATGTCCGCACAAGTGCCAGTTGAGCCACGCGTCGAGACCGGTCACCCGGTCGCCCTGGTGACCCCGGTCCTTCAACCACCGCAGTTTGGGAGCGGTGAAGTAGGGGTCGAGGGGCAGCCCCGAGATCTCCTCCACGCGCGGCGCGTGTTGGCCGAGGCTCGCCACGAGATCGGCCGAACGTCGGTCCTGCCAGGAGACCGCCGCCGAGCGGGCCTCGCCGGTCGCCGCGTCCCACGCCAGCACCGTCTCGCCCTGGTTGGCGACTCCCACGGCCACCACGTCGATGTTCGCCTCGGCCAACGCGCGTCGCCCGGCGTCGAGCACCGACGCCAGCAGTTCGCCAGGGTCCTGCTCGACGCCTCCGTCGGGCAGGGTTCGCAAAGATAGCGCGATCTCCACCACGCTGCGCACGACACCGCCGGTGTCCATGACGAGGGCCTTGGTACCTGACGTCCCTTGGTCGATGGCGAGGATGCCTGTGTCCACTATTCCTCCGGTTGGGGCGTCGTGACGCCGTCGTCTCGACGATACGCCACTTCCTCGCTGGTCGTGGCGGGTGAGGGTGAGGGGACGACCTTGAGTTTTCGAAGAGGCGTGAATACCATGGAGCCACGACAACCCGGAGGTGACGAGTCGTGGCCGTGGCATCAGTGGTCGCCCAATTGTTCGATAATCGCCTGCCCTTTCGGGTCGAGGCCTTCGACGGCAGCGTGGCGGCGCCGAGCGTTGCGTCACCCGCCAACGAGCTCACGCTCAAGATACTCACTCCTGACGCCCTGCGACGAGTGCTTCGCCGACCCGGCGAACTAGGCCTGGTACGGGCGTTCGTGGCCGGCGACATCGACCTCGACGGCGACCTCGACGCCTTGTTCTCACTCGAACTGCCACCGATGGCCCACCTCTTCTCGCCGTCGACCATCGGGCCGCTCTTGAGGCTCATCGGCACCGACGCGCTGCGTCCGCTGGCGCCACCGCCGATCGAAGCGCGACAGCGGGGGGCGCTGCACTCGCGCGGACGCGATCGCGACGCCATCTCGCACCACTACGACGTGTCGAATCGCTTCTACGAGATGGTGCTGGGTCCCTCGATGACGTATTCCTGTGCCGTGTTCGCCGACGACCAGGACACCTTGGAGACGGCGCAACGCCGCAAGGTCGACCTGATCTGCCGCAAACTCGACCTGCAGCCCGGCATGCGCCTGCTCGACGTCGGGTGCGGCTGGGGGGCGATGGCCATCCACGCCGCCACCACCTACGGCGTGTCCGTCGTGGGCGTGACCCTCTCGACCGAGCAGCAGGCCTACGCCAGCGAGCGCGCGGCGGCGCTCGGGGTCGGCCACCTGTGCGAATTCCGACTGCAGGACTTCCGCGACGTGCGCGACGGTCCCTTCGACGCCATCAGTTCGATCGGCATGAGCGAACACGTGGGACGCCGTTCCCTCGCCCCCTACGCCCAACAGATGTTCGACCTCTTGCGACCGGGGGGGCGATTCCTCAACCACGCCATCGGGCGCCCGGTCTCGATGAAGGAGGACCCCCGGCCCTCTCGCCTCAGTGAGGCCTGGCGCCAGACCCAGATCGCCTGGGGCCTGCGAGGTCCGTCGCGGGTGAGGAGTGACTTCATCGAACGCTACGTCTTTCCCGACGGCGAACTGCACGACGTGGGCACCATGGTGTCGCTCTTCCAGGCGCACGGACTCGAGGTGCGCCACCTCGAGAGTCTGCGCGAGCACTACGCCGTGACCCTGCGCCACTGGGTCGACAACCTGGTCAAGCGCTTCGACGAGGCGAGTGAGGAGGTCGGCGAGCCGCGCGCACGGGTCTGGCGTCTCTACATGGCCGGTTCGGCGGTCAACTTCGAGCACCACCACCTCGAGATCCACCAGGTGCTCACGGTTCGACCCGATCACGGCAACGCCCGTAT
>Ga0209698_10003559_pt1 | contig 17293 bp, 14 predicted proteins | sample LitLauG_LLR_2012_FD_187203 | JGI IMG/M metagenome (GOLD analysis project Ga0209698, IMG submission 187203) | Freshwater sediment microbial communities from Pennsylvania, USA - Little Laurel Run_MetaG_LLR_2012 (SPAdes) (version 2) | ecosystem: Environmental > Aquatic > Freshwater > Creek >...
GGCTCCGGCATCTGGGCCGGGCGCACGGCATTGCCCTGGCCAAATCCGGCGCCGATGCTGGTTGCCTGATCCACCTGCTCTGCGGTCTGCAGACCGGCCACGATCAGCCACTCTTCCTTGACCCCGGCCACCCGGGCCTCGAGCGCAAGGTTCTTCCACGCCTCGTCATGCTGCGAAGTCGGCACCAGCACCTTCGCGAATTCCGGTTCCACGAGGGCGAATGCGCCCATTTCCATGGCCATGCGCGGCTCGGTGACCCGCAGACCGACGGTGATCTGCTGCGCGCGCAGGTAGTCGACGAAGGCGCGGATCCGGTACTGCGATTTGACGAGCTCTATGGACCCGCGCAGCATTACCACCAGCCGGTGGGCCACCAGGGCATTGGCGCGCAGTTTCTTGTCGATGCGCTCGTCGTACTTTTGAATGGTGCCAAACGAGAGGGTCACCCCGACCTGTTCGGTTTCCTCGCGCGCCAGCATGCCCAGTCCCTGTTCCAGGCCGAGCAGTTGTATGCGTGACCACTGCACCGGCGAGGGCGTGAAACCATCGGCCCAAAGGTAGACCTCGTCGAACCAGCGCATCGGAGTTTGCAGCGATCGCGTGGGCCAGATGGTGGCGCAGACGTCGCCGTCAGGCGCCGTTTCGATCTCGCTGCAGATCGTTCTGGCCGGCCACCGGTATGCGGGTGTCATCGCGGCACCTTGCCTGGCGGCGCGTGGGGATCCGTCCGGAATTGCGGTCATGGTCGGCACATCTCTGGCATGGTAGCGACGATACCGGGTTCACCCCGGGCTGGCGTCCCATCAAATGCGGGATGGGTAACGCCCTTGTTCGACCAAGGCCCCCCACCCGGGCCCGCCGCCGGGATGATCCCCGTCAAAGGGAGCCGCGTTCCGCCGGCGCGGCGACGGCGTTTGGCCGGAGTGCGGTCATGTTAACCGTACAATCGCCGCATCGCTGCACCGCAAGATTGGGAATGAAAGCCTCCGCGCATAACCTTCGGTCGGCCCTGGTTCCGCGTTCCGTTGCACTGCTTGGCGCAACCGATCGTCCCGGGGCACTGGGCCGTGACGTGATGCGCAACCTGCTCGACGGGGGATTCCAGGGCGAAATCTTTGCGGTGAACCCCAGGCACGAATTGGTGGCTGGCCGGCGCTGCTACGCCAGGCTTGCCGGCCTGCCGTCGGTACCGGACCTCGTCGTCATCGTGACGCCCGCCGCTGCCGTTCCGCAGGTGGTGCAGGAGGCGGCAGCGTTGGGCGTTCCCGGCGTTCTGGTGCTCTCCGCGGGTTTTGCCGAGGCGGGGCCCGAGGGTGTCGCGCTGCAGCGGCATATGCTGGACCAGGCAGGCCAGACCGGCCTGCGCCTGATAGGCCCCAACTGTCTGGGGCTGATGCGCCCGTCCATCGGGCTCAACGCGACCTTTGCGCGCACCGCCGCCCGGCCGGGAAACATCGGCCTGGTGTCGCAGTCCGGTGCGGTTGCCGCGGCCCTGCTCGATTACGCGTGGTCGGCGGGCTTTGGCTTTTCTTCGGTGGTCACCACCGGGGATGGATCCGACGTCGAGTTTTCCGACGTGATCGATTTCCTTGCCCTGGACCCGCAGACGCGCAGCATCATTTTGTATGTGGAAGGCGTGCAGCGGCCGCGGCAGTTCCTCTCCAGCCTGCGCGCCGCCGCCAGCATCAAGCCGGTAATCGTTCTCAAGGCCGGCCGCCATGCCACCGGTTCACAGGCGGCACTCAGCCACACGGGTGCCCTGGCCGGCAACGACGCCGTCTTCGACACCGCACTGCGCCGTACGGGCGCCATCCGCATATCCAAGTATCCACAGCTCTTCACCGCCTCGCTGGCGCTGCTCAGCGGCCGCCTGCCCAAAGGTTCGCGGCTCGCGGTCATCACCAACGGCGGGGGGCCCGGCGTGCTGGCCGCCGACGCGGTTGCCGACGCCGGCCTTACGCTGGCGCAACTGGGCGCGCCCACCCGGGCCCGGCTGGACGCACTTTTGCCGCCCACGTGGTCGCACGCCAATCCGGTCGACGTCATCGGTGACGCGGACCGCGAGCGCTTTGCCAGTGCCTTCGACGCCGTGCTGGCCGACGACAGCAATGATGGCGTGCTGGTGCTTTTCTGCCCCACCATCCGGCTGGGCGCGGCCGAACTGGCACACGCCCTGTTGCCCATGGCCAATGCCAGTACCAAGCCGGTGGTGTCGGCCTGGCTGGGCGAGGCCGATGCTTCCCAGGGGCGCACGGTGCTGCGCCAGGCCGGCTATGCCGCCATGCGCAGTCCCGAACAGGGTGTCGAATCCTTTTCCTACCTGGCGCGATTCGTCCAGCACCGCGAGCTGCGCCTGCAGCTGCCGCCGCCCGTCAGCCGCGATGCCGAGAGCCTGCCCCTGCAGCTCGAGGCGGTGCGGTCCGTCCTGGAGCAGGCGCGGTCCCAGGGCCGCACGCTGCTGGCCGAAGACGAGGCAAAGTCCCTGCTGGCGGCCTGCGGCATCGAAGTGGCCCAGGGACGACTGGCGCGCAACGCGCTCCAGGCCCGCGAGATGGCCGAGACGATCGGCTACCCCGTCGTGCTCAAGGTGCGCGCCGAGGGCATCTCCCACAAGAGCGATGTGGGCGGTGTGCTGCTGTCGCTCAAGTCGCCCGAGGAAGTCGGGCTGGGCTTCGAACTCATCCGCGAACGCGTGCAGCAGCGCGCCCCGGGTGCCCAGTTCCGCGGCGTGCTGGTACAGCGCATGGTCGCCCGGCCTTCCGGGCGCGAGCTCATCGTGGGTATCGCCCGCGATCCCTCGTTCGGCCCGGTCATCAGCTTTGGCATGGGCGGCATCGCCGTCGAGGTGGTGCGTGACTCGGCGCTGGCCCTGCCGCCGCTCAACCGCATGCTGGCGGGCGACCTCATCGATCGCACCCGGGTGGCGAGCATGCTGGGCGCCTTCCGCGGCCTGCCGCCCATCGATCGCGGCCGCCTCATCGACGCGCTGCTGCGCGTCTCCGAGCTGGCGTGCGAGTTTCCGTGCATAGCCGAACTCGACATCAACCCGCTGCTGGCCGACGAATCCGGCGTCATCGCGCTCGATGCCCGCGTGGTGATCGACCAGCGACCGCTGTTCGCCGACCCGGTCTATTCGCACTTGGCCATCCATCCTTACCCCAAGGCGCTGGAGCGGCCGCTGGTGCTCGCCGACGGCGTCCAGTTGCTGCTGCGCCCGGTGCGCCCGGAGGATGCCGAGGCGCAAAAGCGCTTCGTCTCGCGCCTTTCCGACCTCACGCTCTACCGGCGCTTCCACGCGCCGGTTCGCGAATTGACCCTCGATCGCCTGGTCCGGTTCACGCAGATCGACTACGACCGCGAGATGGCCTTCGTGGCCATCGACGCGAGCCAGGGCCAGGACGAGATCCGCGGCCTGGCCCAGTACAACCGCGATGCCGACGGCGTGCGCGCCGAATTCGGGATCGCCGTGGAAGACAGCTGGCAGGGCAGGGGACTGGGATTCGCGCTGATGGCGGCGCTCGAGGCCTGCGCCCGCGAGCGCCAGGTGGTGCAGATGTTCGGCTACGTGCTCGCCGAGAACGACTCGATGCGCGGCATGATGGTGGCGCGCGGCTATTCCCCGGTGCGGGAAGAGGACGAACCGGGGATCATCCGCTTCGAACTTCCCCTGGCGCCGGCCGCACCGCCGGGCGGCGAACCGCTGCTGGGAAAATAGCCGCCCGCGGGCAACCACGGTCGGCCTCGCCATGAAGAACCTGGGATTCAACCACTACAACCTGCGCGCGTCCTTCCCGATGCTCGATACGTTGCGGGACTTCTACTGTGAGATCGTGGGCCTGTGCGTGGGCGCGCGCCCACCGTTGGCGAGCGAGGGCTACTGGCTATACGCGGGCGAGCAGGGCGTGCTCCATCTGTCACTCGCGCGCCCGGGCGAACCGCGCGAAGGGCCACCTGCCGGCACCTTCGATCATGTTGCGTTCACCTGCACCGGTTGCGCCGGCTATCAGGCAATGCTCGACGAACGCGGGGTCGACTACCGCGTGGTGCGCCTGCCGGAATCTGGCCAGGTGCAGATCTTCCTCCGCGACCCGGCCGGCAATGGCGTGGAACTCAACTTCGCCCCCGGTAGCGACTGAGGGCCGCGTCACGCTTCGGCCGGCAAGGCGTTGACCTGGGCTATTGCCTTCGCCCATTGCCGGGGGTAGCGTCAGCCTTCAGCCGCGCCCAAGCCAGGTGCCTAGCGCCGCCACGGAGGCTTACCCATGAATAATCCGGTCAGCTGGTTTGAAATCTACGTGCAGGACATGGCGCGCGCCAAGGCGTTTTACGCGGCCGTCTTCGGGGTGGCGTTCACGAAGATCGGCGACGGCACTGTCGACATGTGGGGTTTCCCGATGCGCGCGGACGGTTATGGTGCCTCGGGCTCGCTGGTCCACATGCCGGGCTTTCCTTCCGGCGGCAACAGCGTCCTCGTCTACTTCAACTGCGCTGACTGTGCCATCGAGGCCGGCAAGGCCGCCGCATCGGGCGGCCGGATCATGAAGCCCAAGATGTCCATAGGGCAATACGGCCATATTGCCCTGGTCTTTGACACCGAGGGCAACATGATCGGCCTGCATTCGATGCAATAGCCGGCGTCGCGCCTTGGGGCGTGTTCGGAGAAATCGCCGACTTCGGCCATCGACAAGCGTCATCCGGACTAGCGTGCGCCAATCACGTGGCCGGATGAATGTTCCAACCGACTCCATCGGACGGCTGCCGATGGATCGACCTGACGAGGCGTCCGGCACGGTCTTGCGGGCGTAACGAGTCGCCTGCATTCGCATGATGATTCGCGCCCGGCGGGTGTGTGAATGCAATCCGGATGTCATCCATTTACATCAGCGCGCACCGGCGATGCCGCTAGTTCAAACGTCAGGCAGTAAAGGCAGGCGCCCTCCGCTACTGTGCATCGGGTCGTGAATCGCGAATCTCCTGATGGGTTCGCGTGGCGCGGCGCCTCGCAGTTGCAACCAGGAGCATGCCGTTGAATAACTCAATCACATCCGCCACAGTCGATCTGACACACCCAACTGGTCCGTCACGCAGCCCACGCGCGCTCGGATTCATCCTGAAGGCCTTGCCGGTTCTCGCCTTGTCGTTATTGCCTATCAGCGTCTGGGCACAAAGCTGCGGGGCGTGCGTCGCGCCACCGCCGCCGCCGCCGCATCCGCAGAACAATAACTGTGCGGCGTGTCACGCAGTGCCTACGCCCACACCGACGCCCACACCGACGCCCACACCGACACCCACACCCACACCCACACCGACACCGACACCGACACCCACACCCACACCGACACCGACGCCCACGCCAGCGCCGAAGCACCAACACCATCACGCAAGCCGTGGGACGGACGCCGACGATGCCAGGACCGTTGCACCGACGACTCCAACAGCGCCGGCCAGTGGAACCAGGGACGATTAAGACCCACAGCTGGCAACGCTGGATTTGACGAAATCCCGCGACGATCGAATCGTCGCGGGCATTACTTTGGCGACAGGAGATCAACGTGACCGTGCACTCGATTTTGCGCGTGCTGGGCGTAGGAGCCGGCAAAGGCCGGAGGCTGACGACGGCGTTGTTCGTTCTGTCCGCCGCCTTCACGCTGGGCGCGGTTGCGTCCGCCACCAAGCGCTATGCCGCCTCCGGCAGGACGACATACCTGACCGCGCCCGTGGCTCGCGGAGACGTGCGCAGTGTCGTGATGGCCACGGGCACGCTCCAGGCCCACCGGCAGGTCGATGTCGGCGCGCAGGTTTCGGGCCAACTTCGCGCCCTGCGCGTCAGGCTTGGCGAAGCCGTACAGAAGGGGCAACTGCTCGCGGAAATCGACCCGGCGCTGCCGCAGGCGGCGCTGCGCTCGGCACAGGCCAATCTGCAAAGCCTTCAGGCCCAGCGTCGCGCGATCGCGGCAAGCCTGTGGCAGGCCGACCTGGCGCTACTGCGCCAGAAGCAGATGCTTGCGCGCGACGCCACCTCGCATCAGGATCTGGAGGCCGCGACGGCCCAGAATGATGTGCTGCGGGCCAACCTCGCGTCGATAGATGCGCAGATTTCCCAGTCGCGGGCGCTGGTGGACACCGCTCAAACCAATCTGGCATACACCAAGATCACGGCTCCGATGGACGGCGAGGTCGTTGCAATCATCACGCAGGAAGGGCAGACCGTGGTCGCATCGCAGCAGGCTCCGGTGATACTCAAGATCGCCGCCCTGGACACCATCACGGTCAAGGCCCAGGTCTCCGAAGCCGACGTGATACGCATCGCGCCCGGTCAGGTCGCCTACTTCACGATACTCGGCGATGCCGAGGCCCGCCACCCGGGCACGCTGCGCGCAATCGAGCCCGCGCCGCAGGATTTTTCCAACCCCGACTCCAAGCCGGGGGGGCCGGTGTTCTACAACGCGCTCTTTGAAGCGTCCAATCCCGAGCACCGCTTGCGCATCGGCATGACCGCGCAGGTGACGGTCATCCTAGAACAGGCCAGGAATGTCCTGTACGTACCGCTCTCTGCGCTTGGTCAGCGAACGCCGGATGGCCGCTATCCGGTGCGGGTGCTACGGCCCGGCGCCGACCCGCAGACGATCCAGCTGGACATCGGCATCAACGACCGCATCAATGTGCAGGTGCTTCAAGGGTTGAAAGAAGCCGAACGGGTCATCGTGGCCGACGACGGCGTGTAGGGCGACAGCCCCCGGGGAACGACGATGTTCGACGGACAGATTGCCGCATTCGTGCGCAGGCTGAGGGATGCGCCGGCGCCGCTTCAGCCGGTGCTGAGGCTGCGCGGTGTATCCAAAGCGTACATGGTCGGCGAAAGAGCGGTACTGGCGCTCGCGGACATCGACTTGACGCTGCATGCCGGCGTCATGGTTGCGATCGTCGGTCCCTCGGGCTCGGGAAAGTCGACACTGATGAACATTCTCGGGTGCCTCGACCGCCCGAGCAGCGGCAGTTACCGCATCGGCCGGCTGGAGGTGCGCGACTGCGGCCGCAATGCCCTGGCGCGGCTGCGGCGGCGCTACTTCGGCTTCGTCTTCCAGCGTTGCCACCTGCTGCCGCGGCTCACCGCGCTGCAAAATGTCGAGATGCCGGCCATATACGCCGGGGCACCGCCGGCAGAGCGGCGTGCGCGCGCCGCGAAGTTGCTCATCCGCCTGGGGCTGGGCGACAGAATGGAGCACCTCCCGAGCGAGCTCTCCGGAGGACAGCAGCAAAGGGTCGCCATCGCGCGCGCGATGATCAACGGTGCAGCGGTCATCCTGGCCGATGAGCCGACCGGCGCACTCGACAGCGCGACCGGGCAGGCGACCCTGCGCAACCTGACAGACCTGCAGGCGCGGGGCCACACCGTTGTCATCGTCACGCACGATCCTGAGGTGGCAGCGCATGCCGAACGCATCATCGAACTGCGCGACGGCCGAATCGTTGCGGACCGGCCCAATCCGGCGCGCGCGAACGGGCGATCCGACGGCGGCGCAGCCCGGCAGCGGCTGCAACGGCTGCCGGGCAAGCGCGGGCCGGTGGCACCGGCGCGTTTGCTGCTGGAGGCATTCACCATTGCCCGGCAGGCGCTGCTCATGCATCGCATGCGAACAGGTCTCACCATCATCGGCATTGCCATCGGCATCGCCGCGGTCGTATCGATCATGGCTGTCGGTGAAGGGGGGCGTCGCCACATGCAGGAGACCATCGGCGCCATGACCAGCAACCTGATCGAGTTCCGGCGCGGTACTGGCTGGGGAGACAGCCGGGCCAGCGCGGTGCATACCCTGCTCGCCGTCGACGCAGCCGCGTTGCAGGGCCAGGACTATGTGGCGGCCCTGACGCCGCTGACGCAGGGTTCGTTCACGGTGCGTCATCGCGACGCCAGCGCCACTGCCACCGTCAGCGGCGTAGGCGAAGGTTATTTTGAAGTGCGCAACGTCGCGGTCCGCCACGGCAGAACCTTCCGATCGGATGATCTGGACCGGCAGGCGCAGGTTGCGGTGATCGACCAGGAGACGCGCCGCGCGCTGTTTACTTCGACCGAAGACCCGATCGGCCAGGTCATCATCGTCGGCAATGTCCCGTGCACCGTGATCGGCGTCGCCAGCGCCGCCAGCCAGCAATTGCTTTCAAGTCCCGGCCCCAATGTGCTGCTGCCATATACGACAGCCGGCGTGCGGCTTTTCGGACGAATGTACTTCGACAGCATCGTCGTGCGCACCGCTGCCGGCCTGGACGGCACCCTGGTCGAGCACAGCCTCAGCCGGCTGCTTGCGTATCAGCACGGCACCAGGGACTTCTTCACGAACAACATGGATGCCCTTTCGAAGGCGTACGAGAGCACCACCCGCTCGATAACGCTGATGCTGTCCATGATCGCGTCGATCGCATTGCTGGTGGGCGGCGTCGGAGTCATGAACATCATGCTGGTGTCGGTTTCCGAACGCTCGCGCGAGATTGGCATACGCGTGGCAGCGGGTGCCCGACGCGCGGACATTTCCCGCCAGTTCCTCAGCGAAGCCGTCGCCATTTGCGTGATCGGAGGCGCAGCCGGCATTGCGCTGGCTTTGGGCGCGGGCCTTGTCTTTTCTGTCTTCGTCACGGAATGGCGCATGGTATTTGCCCCCGCTTCGTTCGTTCTGGCATTCGGCTGCGCCATGCTCATGGGCCTGGTCTTTGGCTTTCTTCCGGCGCGCCGGGCGGCCGATCTGGATCCGGTCGCCGCGCTGGCGCGGGAATGAGGGTGCGCAGTGCGTAGGAGCGGCTTCGCCGGTCTTCTATGCGCCTGCGTCGTCGTGGCCGGATGCGGCACTGCGCCGGCCAACTGGCAGCGGCCCGCGGTACGGCTGCCGTCAAACTGGCAGACGGCTACAGCCGGAAAGATTGCGAATCCGCAGGTATGGTGGCGCAACTTCCAGGACCCGCAGCTCGATTCGCTGGTGGATCGTGCATTGCGGACCAACAACGACTTCGCCGCGGCGGTAGTGCGCGTGCGCCGGGCGCAGCTCGAGGCAGAACTGACGGATACCAATCGCAGGCCATCGATCACCGCGGGTGCCGCCAGCGGCTTGACGCGAGGATACAACCCCGTGGCGACGGTACGCGCGAGCGGCGTCACCACGGCACTGAGCTATGAAGTCGATCTTTGGGGAAAGCTGGCCAGTCAGCGCAATGCCAGTCGCTGGGAGGCCGACGCGACGCAGGCAGATTGCCGTGCCTATGCCGCTGCGCTGGTCGGCACCACGGCCAAGCTCTATTGGCAACTGGCGTACCTGAACCAGCTCCTCGCGATGGCCGACGCCGACATCAACTACGCGGAGCAGACCCTCGCATTGACGCGCGCCCGGCACGAAGCCGGTTCGATCTCCGGTTTGAACACGGCCGAGGCAGCGCTGAACCTTTCCAACCTGCAGTCGGTTCGTGCCCAGCAATTGCAGCAGCGCGCGGAGACCCGGATCGCCCTGTCGCTGCTGTTCGACCAGCCGCCGGCTGCGATTGGCGCAGAGCGTGCTTCGCTCGCAGAGGGGGGGCTGCCTCCGATCGGCGCCGGAATTCCGGCGGAGGTACTGGCCAACCGGCCCGATCTGGAGGCGGCCGAACTGCGCCTTCGCGAGGCGGCGGCTGTGGTGGACGCAACGCGGGCGAGTTTTTATCCGAGCCTTGCGCTTACGGCCGGGGCGGGCACGGCAAGCGCCGGCCTGCTCGATCTGCTGCGCAACCCGTTTGGCACCCTGGGTGCCGGCCTGCTGCTGCCATTTGTGCAATGGCCGACGGCACGTCTGACCAGGGCGATCTCGGAGTCGCAGTATGCGGAGGCGGTGCTCGGCTTTCGCCAGCACCTGTATACGGCCCTCGCCGAAGTCGAAGACGCACTTTCAGCGCGCGCCTCCCTGCAGGCGGACGAAGAGATCCAGAAAGCAGCGGTCGGTCAGGCCCATCTTGCGGAGTCGATGGCGCGCATCCGCTTCGAGACCGGCGCAAGCGACGTTCAATTGTGGCTTGACGCCCAGCAGCGTGCGCGCAGCGTCGAAAGATCACTGGTTGCCAATCGGCTCAATCAGTTCAACAACCAGGCGGACCTGTACCTCGCGCTTGGCCTCGGCATTGCCTCTGACCGGATCGATTGCGGGCAGCACTGACGCCGAGCGAACGCTACCTTGGCCAGCGTTGCTCGGCGTCGGGCGTTCGCGGAAGCAGGGCGATTCCCGTCATCCGGTGAGCCATGCGCCGATCCTGGAAGTGTTCCAGTTCATCGAACAAAATGTCATCAATAAGAAACTTCGTCGTGAGGTCGCTCTCGCCGACTTGCTTGAGAAGGCGGCCGCAACTGTCGACCACAGCATCTGCAAGGCTGGTGTCGGCTTGCGGCAGCGTATTGGCGTCTTGCTCGGCGCAGGGTTCTTGGTGCCGCGATCCCCGCTCCATCGCGCCGCCGAGTTCGACGATTCGCTCGGCAAGGCATCGCGAGTGGGTCAAATCCACTTCGGCCAGTTGACGCAGTTTCTCCGTGCCGAGCGGCGCCCCTGAATCCCCCGCCGCAATAGGGTGGTGTTCATAGACCGCTGCGCGGCCCCGCAGGGCCGCCACGACCTCCTGCAGCAGCCGGATTGTGATTTCATCGGTCAGGCTGTCGGTGGCGGGCGCGACAAGTTGCGGACTGCGGTTTGCGGAGTGGCCCGGGGCCGGCTTACGCAGCTTGCGCCTGACCCGTATTGCCATCGGCGTGCCAGCGTGCGGCTTGGCTATTGAGGGCATTTGAACCTCCCGGTTTGGCGGTATCGATACTGCGCAGGCGGGCAGTGTCCCTCGAACCGGTAATAACAATCCGTGCGGCAGCGTACACACCCAAGCGATACCGGCGCATCGCAAAGCGGAAGTCGTGGCGTTGTTGCGACCATGGCTAAATATCAGGATCAGGTTGCCGATGCGCCAGACACGAGGGACTTCGCGGACATGAGATTGAATTCTTGAAATGCGGTGCAATCGACTACGATTGCCGTTGTATGCAGTTCACCGGGCGATCATTTGGACATGACGAGGCGTTCTCTCGCATTTGCCGGTTCGACGATACTTGCCATGGCCGGCTGCTCGGTGATTACAGCGCCCTACTACGCGGTCAAGGATGTCGCCGAGGGTGGCGTTTGGGTTGCAAAAAAGACATATTCGATCGTCAAAGGTACTGTCCACATTACCTACAAGGTCGGCGAGTTCACCTTTGACGTCATCCGCGCACCCATCGATTGGGCCCTGACGCACGATGAAATCAGCAGCATCGACGGCCTCCCGACAAAGGAAGCAATACGCCTGGGCCGGGTGAAGACCGCGCCGTATGTCGTGGGCGGCAGGCAGTATGTCCCCATGACAATCGAAGCGGCAAAAAATTACACCCAGGAAGGCATGGCATCGTGGTACGGCAACGAAAGCGGCAAGATGACCGCCAACGGAGAAGAGTTCAACCCCGACGGCCTGTCGGCCGCCCACAAGTACCTGCCCATACCGATGTTCGTAAAAGTGACCAATCTTGAGAACCGCAAAGCGATCATCGTCCGGGTGAACGACCGGGGACCTTTCCCCAGTTTCCATAACGCGAAATCCGGCCAGCGCATCATCGACCTCAGCATGGGCGCGGCGAAGAAGCTTGGGTTCTATGAAAACGGAGTTGCCCAGGTCCGGGTGGAGGCGTTGAACGTCAGGGAATGAAGGCGCGCGCCCAGCTTCTGCCGTGCACGGTATTGGGCCCGTCGTTTCAGCGCCCATTGCGGCGAAATGCCGAAGATCTCCCGCGCAACGCAACACCTTCGCCGGTGTGAAATATCGCGCTGCGGTGCAAAAGGCGCCACTTTGTGGAGCCCAAAGCGGTCAGTCAATTGGGTTCATTGCGGGCAGGCCCCCGCGTTGCTATCGTCTTGTAGCGATCATGCCGTCCAGGTTTCGAATTCGCTCCTGCCGATAGGGGGTTGCCATGTTGCGAGTTCTGCTCCGCCGCTTTGTTCCGTTGGTGTTGCTTGGGTTTCTGGCGGCCTGTGGCGGCGGCGGAGGTGGAGGCGGCGCGGGTGCCAGTTCCAAGCCCTCGACAATCGCCAACCTTAGCTACTCGCCGACCGGCGCATATGTCGCCTCATCCGGCGGAACGGTCACCATCAACGGCAGTTTTTCGTTCGCGGGCGCCAATGGTGGTGTCGCGTCCGTCACTATTTCCGTCCTCGATGCTGCAGGTGCAAAGGTCGGGAGTACCACGACGCCCATTTCAAATGGTGCAGGCCTTACCAGCGGCATCATCCAGGGCTCCGTAACGGCTTCAACCGCCACGGCCGGCACTTTTTCAATTGTCGTGACGCTGACCGATATGGCGGGCATGGTCTCCAATGTTTTGAGCGGCAGTTTTCGCGTCTCGCCTTTCCCGTGGGTTGCGCAGGCCGCCATGACAACGCCCAGGGTTCGCTCCGCCGTTGTGGCCGTTGGCAGTCAGTTCTACGTGATGGGTGGTGAGCCGATCGTCTCAAACGTAATCCCGGCGCCGGCCCTGTCCACCGTGGAAATTTTCGACGCAGCGACGTCCACATGGTCGAACGGGGTTTCGCTTCCCGTGCCGCGCGAGTATCTGAGCGCGATTAATGTAGGAGGCAAGATTTATGCGTTCGGAGGTAGCCCTGGGGGTGCCGGGACAGCTTGCGCCGCCAGCAATTTCGCTGCGGTGTTCGATCCCGTCGCGGGCATGTGGTCCAACCTCGCTCCCGCGCCCTTGGTGATTTCCGGTGCGGCTATTGCGGCCATCGGTACCTCGATCTACGTGATCGGGGGTATTGATATGTGCCCGGCTTCGATTGCCGGAAGTACAAACGTGCAGGTTTTCGACACCGTTCACAACACGTGGAGTACCGCCGCGTCCATTCCGGGAATCGCGGTCCAGTTGGGAGCAGGCGTACAGAGCGGAAAGATCGTGGAATTCGGGGGCCTTTTGCAACTCAATGGCGGGAGCGGCGATGCAAATCCTTCGCAGTCGATCTTTGACCCGGGATTGAACACGTGGACAGTGAGTCCGAACGGGTTCGTCAAGGACGGCGCCTTTGTCATCTCCGACATGGCCACTGCGCTAAATGGCGTGAATCTGTTTTCCATCGGCGGAAACACGACAATAGGCACGCTCGAATACGGCGTCTGGCAGTTTGACCCGGTAACGGCAGGTTGGATCAGCAAGGAGTCGTTGCCGCCGACCCTGCCTAATTCGACGACGGCGGCCCCGGTTAGCGGACCGATGGCCGACAGCTACAACGGCCAGATCTTTGCTTTCAGCCCCAAGGCAACTTGGGTGTATACGCCGGCAAACGACCTCCACTGATGGCGCCTGCCTCGGAGCAGTCGCGTTGGCGCCCGGGGTCCTTCGATAACGTGCGTCGTAATTGTGCCGACGCCCGCACAAATTTCAGGCACGCTGGGTTACGTCGCGGATCCGTTCCTGGAGTACGGCGATGACCTCGATTGAAAACCAAGGGTTTTTTTTAAGCCAGATGTTGTTGCGCGGGCTGGGGTGCGGCAATGGCAGCAATGCGGGCCAATGATCCCGCCATGCCCTGACGGTGTCGGTCAGGGTTTGCGAGGCTGAGCCCGGCAGGTGCCAGGCCTGCGCATACTGGCCAATCACCAGGGTCAACTCGATATTCGGCATCGATGCCAAAAGGCGCATTCGCCATGCCGGCGCACATTCCGGCCGGGGCGGAAGGTCGCCGGATTTTCCCGTTCCGGGATAGCAAAAACCCATCGGCAGCAGCGCCACCAGACCGGGATCGTAGAAGGCCGTCCGATCAAGCCCCATCCATTCACGCAGGCGATCGCCGCTTGCATCGTCAAAGGGCACACCGCTTTCGTGCACTTTGCGTCCCGGCGCCTGGCCTGCGACAAGGATGCGCGCCCGCGAATCGACCTGCAGCACCGGTCGCGGTCCATTGGCCAGGCTGGCGGCGCAAATCGTGCAGGCCCGGACTTCCTTCAGCAGGAGCCGAAGGGCCTTCGGGCGCTCCGCAGCCGATCCCGACCCGCTCATTGCAACACCCCCAACGTGGGTTGTGACCGGCTGGCGGCGGCCACCCCTGTAATCCGCGCGTCAACGTGTCAACGACTGCTCTCAACGGATGGCGTCGGAACGCAATGCCGTAATTACGTGCCAGACGTCGTACACGCTCCGCCAGGGTCGGGTAATGATTATCGCACCGCGAGCCGCACCTTGCCCCATGTGGCTATTTTTGCCCGGTGGCCGGGTACGCGTCCTTCAGGACGATGGATCCGGTTTCGAGCAGGGACTTGAGATTGGAAATGATCTTCGGCCAGCCGCCGGAGACCGCGGCGATGAGTTTCGAAGGGTCGCGCGCAATGGTGTGGGTGATGGAAAGCTTGACCGCCGTTCCGCTGGACTCCAGTTCTATCGTGCAGAGCGACTCGCCCTCGGCCGCGAGCTCGGGCTTGCTTTGGTGCAGCCAGCGGATAACCAGCCGCCGTGGCGGATCGGCCTCGACAATCTCGCCGGCATCGGAGACCTTGCCGTCGCCGTGGACCATCTCCCAGGATGATCCCGCCGTCCAGTCGCTTTGGCAGTGCACGCCAAACCAATACTGCTTCATGAACTCCGCGTCGGTGGTCAGTGCTGCCCACAGCCTTTCTGGCGTGGTGCGGATGTAGGTCACATACACAAAGGTTGATCTAGCCATTTGCCTTCTCCAGTCGTCGCTTCAGGTTGTCCAGCGCCTTGAGGCGCGGTGCTTCGAATTTGGCGATCCAGCGCTCGTAGATTTCCTGCAGCGGCACGGGATTGAGGAAGTGGAGTTTTTCGCGGCCCCGCCGCACCGTGACGACGAGGTTCGCCGCCTCCAGCAGGTCGAGGTGCTGCGTTACGCCCTGCCGCGTCATGTCAAGGTGCTCGCACAGTTCGCCGAGCGTGCGGCCGTCGTGCGCGTGCAGCAGGTCCAGCAACTTTCGGCGGCCGGGATCGGCAAGGGCCTTGAACAGGAGGTCGGTGTCACGGAGGCGGTTGGCCATGAGCCTTCAGGCAAGCATTAACTTGCCTGAATAATAGGCAAGGAATTGGTTGCATGTCAAGCGAACCGTTGACGCCAGCAAACCGGCCTTCAGCGCAAATCGTCGATCAGGGTCTGGCGACGGCCCGGTGCTGTTCAAGGGGACAGGCAATGGGGATGCCGTCGCGGATGCAGGAACGCAATTCCCGGCAAATCAATGAAATGCCTGGCCAATGGCCATGCCGGCACGCCGTTGTGGGCAGCCACAAGCGCGCGTTGCGCCAATTATCCGTGAGGATTCCTGAAGAAGCGCACCTCAGGCCAGCGCCGGCAGCTTGAATTGCGCCACGCGCGAGGCCAGACCCTCCGCGTTCTCATTGAGCGATCCGGCTGGGGCGGCGGTCTGCTCGACCAGCGCGGCGTTGTGTTCGGTCATGCGCTCCAGTTGTTGGACGGCAGTGCCGACCTGCTGGATACCGGCGCTCTCCTCACGCCGCTGGCCGCTCTTGTCGCTGCGTTGGCGAAGAGTCCGGCAGCACGTGGCCTGGCCATTAATTCGTCCGTGGTTGGATACTGGTTTCCGAAATCACGGACGGGCGCCAATAAGCCCAAGCGGACAATCGCCCAAATGCCTTAAACAGGCGACGTTAGCGGACGACGAAACGCGCAGTAACTACGCCTTCGTGTTGATCTTTGAGCCGGTAACCTGTCCGCTTAAATTGATTGTGGCAGCCGCGGATTGAGCGGGGGCAGATGTATTGGCATTAACTGCCCGCTTTGCTTCCAACCGCTGAGCCTGACGATCGCCTTGACTGGCTTCTTTGGCCGTTTGCGCGGGTGTCTCGCTAGCTTCTTGCGCTGCCGAGGCGGCGGCGGATTGGGTTTGATTCGTCGAAGCTGATCCTGAGACCAATTGGATAGACATTGTTACCTTCAAATGATGTGAGGGTGCTTGGGGGAGGCGCAGCACCTGAACCAGTATCGACACACCAACGCGAATCTGTAAGCGACAAGATCGCCCTCCGCATCCGCAACGTTGACGAAAGCGTTGCGAAGCGCCGACCGACAAGGCGATTGCCCCCTACACCTGCGGCAAAGACCGCGCAATCCTAGGAGAGGCTTGCCGGCAAGCGTGTCGCGGCAATGTGTCCTAACATCCACCGCGAAGGTCCGCGCGGCGGCCGACGGGGAAGGCTATTACCAGCATGAAGATCGGATTCACCATGGCGGCCACCAGAGCGGTGCGTTCAGGACTCTCCCGATGCTGGCGAACCGCCGCCGCGGCAGGGTTCGTCGAAGTCATCATCGCCTGCAGCGCAAACTTCCAGTTGCCGCCGCCAAATGGCCAGGCCATGGTCGTCTCGAACATCGCCACGCACGCCTTGCGCACTCTTGGGCCGGGGGACGAGGCCTATGGACGCCTGGCGGATTGGGCCGCGGCCAATCGCGACGGCTGGACGCAATTCATGGGCACGCCGTCGGCATCGGGAATTATGGTTACCTACGGCGCGGTGAGCCTGCAGTTCGTGGACCACCAGGTGCTGACACGCGCACCCGCCGGGATCTTCGAGAAGGCGACGCCCGACGATATCGCGGCGTTGCTCCGCTAGCCAGCGGCCGGCCGAAGGAAATGGCCGATACCGCGTGCGCATGCGGGGGAATCAGCCCAGAACCCGGCTACGGGGTCCGCTTTGCCTGGAAAAGAAGGTGACGTACTCGATTGTCCGGTGCAAGCGCGACCTGCGGGTGTATGACCACGCCCCGCTTGCCCATGCCGCGGCGCGCTGCGGCGCGCGCCTGCACGTGAGAATTGGCTCCGCAGTACATATAGATTGGAAAAGCTTTCACAGCGACAAAATTACGTCCGCGCCCGACCTGATGCGCTTGGCGCCACGTCGCACGGGTAATCAAGCGCATTCCACAATCCGGTAAGAGCACGACGGACTCCATTCCTTCAGTCACATTTGATCGTAAAAATAGAGTCCGTCGGAGATCAAATTTGTAAGACATTGATTTTTATACCACGACGAACAATGGAATAGTCCGTCGGGGACTGCCGAAGTACGAAGCCCACGACCCACTTTAAAAACGAGTCCGTCGGGCGTCGATGGAAGTTTCGGAATACGATGATTTGGCGTCTTCGACCGAAGCGCACACTGTTGAATTTCACTGAAAACTGGGCCACTTTAGCGTAGAAATTTCACCCAAAACTGGGCCACGTTAAGCCCGTACTCTGCTGCATTTTGAGGCAGGGA
>Ga0209698_10003560_pt1 | contig 17283 bp, 11 predicted proteins | sample LitLauG_LLR_2012_FD_187203 | JGI IMG/M metagenome (GOLD analysis project Ga0209698, IMG submission 187203) | Freshwater sediment microbial communities from Pennsylvania, USA - Little Laurel Run_MetaG_LLR_2012 (SPAdes) (version 2) | ecosystem: Environmental > Aquatic > Freshwater > Creek >...
GGTTTCTTCAAACCGGAGAGATCGCCTTTTAACACCGCGAGGTCGGCCTCTTCGGAAATCCCGGAAATGCTGACGGGAATTCCAGCCGGGGTGTCCGGAAAATAGGCGGTCAGCTCCGCAATGTTCGGATTGAGTCCCTGGCTGACAACGGTGGCAAGCTCGTCGTTTTTCCACCAGGGTTGCGCCACATGATGGTTGGTAAGAATGCGCCCATCGCCGACGATGAATCCCGTTCCGAAGAAATCGGCGCGGACTTCAGGTGCTCTGCCTTCCAGCGTGTACACCGGATTTCCATCGCTGTCGTGGAGCGGCTCTCCATCCGGATTGATGGCCCCATAACGCAAGGGGCGGCCCGACGAGCGGTCGACGAAGGATACAGACACATGGAGGAGGCACACACTCGGGGCATAAGCACGAATCACTTCTTCGGCAGATTGTGACTCCGTCTCGACACGTTTGAGCCGCGTTGTGGTTTCTTCGAGCTGCTGTCGAAGGGAGGAAACGTCGCCGGGCTCGGCTCCCGATATTTTCTGGCGTAACTCATCCGATTGCTGCTTGAGCTGCTGCTTTTGTGCGAGAACATCGGTCTGCGGAAGATCGGCGCGCGCGCTGCGGGCATCCGCCATCAGCTGTTCCTGGCGGTGAGCGCCGCGCTCCAGCTGGGCAATCACGGAGTAAGCGCGGTTCGCTTCGTTGTTGGCGCGGCGGGAGAAAAGGACAAAAATTCCCGCGATCAGGAGGGCGACGGCAAAAAGCGCCGAGACACCAATCTTCAAGGCGCGCCCCAGGGAAAAGGCATCGCGGGTCATCTTCTCAGTAACGGCGAGCGCCTGGAAGGCCGTCTGCGCCATCTCGCGGCCTTCGCCGGCAATGCGAGTCTTCTCGCGCATTTCATCAAAGGCGTGTTTTGAGCGCAGTTGGACACGGACGCGCGCGAGCAACTCCGCCGCTTCCCACGGTGAAGTGAGTACTTCGTCCGCGCCGAGATCGAGTCCCCGCGCCCGTTCCGCTGCTCCCCCTTTCGTCAGCAGAATCACCCGCGTCCCCGCAGTTGCCGCGTTGCCCTTTACCTCGGCGAGGGCATCGCAGCACTGGATGTCGGCCAGATCAGCGGAGAGCAGGAGAAGGTCAATACTGGCATCCTGCACAAACTTGAATCCTTGCGCCTGGGAAGAGGATGCGGCCACTTCATAGCCAGCCGAACGCACCAACTCCTCCAGCAGGCGGAGCGAGGCCGGGTCGGGATCAACGATCAGAATGCTCTGGCGTTTCGGGGGCAAGTTCCAACCTCAATAGTTTTGGGCACGGCGTCAAATCATTCTCCGGCATCATCTTCCCTACCTCTCTACCTCGGGAAGCTCTTTGAGAATAGCCGGAACATTCTTCTGATGCACGCCAATGAATTCTGACACAAACAATTTACCCGCGGAAATAGGACAACGGGGCCGATGAGGGATGCTAGCGGCTGGCTGCTAAAGGTTGGCAGGAATTAGACGATTCAGAACTAGTATTTGCGAAGAACGCCGATGACGCGCCCCTGAATCTTAACGTCGTTAGCAGCCACCATAATCGGAGCCATATCAGAGTTCGCCGGTTGCAGGCGAATTTTGCCGGGGCCTTCGCGATAGAAGCGCTTGAGCGTTGCATCTTCGCCGCCGATCAGCGCCACAACGATGTCACCGGCATTGGCGACCTGCGTTTGCTCGCAAACAACGAAATCGCCGTCCATGATGTGATCTTCAATCATAGAGCTGCCTTTGACCTGTAAGACGAAGGAATTGCCGCCACGGGCAAAATCGCCCAGTGAAATCGTTTCGCGTTCCTCCACGGCTTCAAGCGGACGCCCCGCAGCAATTCTCCCCACCAGTGGAAGCTCCTGCACCTTCCGATCGCTCACCTGATCCTTGACCGATTTCGGCAACTGGATGATCTCGATGGAGCGGCTTTGGTTGTAGCCGCGGCGAATGAATCCTTTTTTCTCCAGCGTGGTGATGTGCTTGTGCACCGTAGCAAGCGAAGTGAGCTTTAGGCCCTTGCCGATTTCTTCAAAGCTCGGCGCGTAGCCGTGCTTGGTCTCGAACGCCACGAGGTAATCGAGAACCTCCTTTTGCCGTTTGGTCAGAGCCATGTGTCACCTCCACTCGTTAAAGATTTCCACAGGCACTTTAGGCGAAAAGAAAGCGAACGTCAAGCTTCTTTTTTCCTTCGCGTTACCTTCACCACTCCCTTCCGCGTCATGTCTGGAAGTGATATATAGACCCTGGATGGAAAGCTTAGCGAAACGCTCCGCCTCTGTTAGTGCTGCCTCGGTCGTGGCCATCTTGAGCAGCCTGATTCTTCTCCTAGCCTGCTCCGCGGCATTTTTCGTATTTCTGCTCGCGAAGCTGCCTGGCCCCGTGTCCGATTTCCCGCCCGCCATGCGCTACATGATGTTGGGTACGCAAGGATTTGGAATGTGCATGTCCCTCTTCGGTATCGCAACGGGCATCGGGCTACTCTATCTTCGCAATTGGGCGCGCATCTCCGTCTTGATATGGGGCGGTCTTTTTGTTTTTTTCGGCGTGATTGGAATGTTGTTCATCTTTCTGATGCCGTTCCCAACAAATCCGAATGCTCCCGGATTGACCCCAGAGGCAATGCCAGAGTTTCGGTTGATTCTGTTCCTAGTCTACGGCCCGCCTCTTGCGATTGGCGCCTGGTGGCTCATCCTATTCAATCGCAGAGGCGTCAAGGCGCAATTCGCAGGCTCCGCGCTTCCAGCCGATCCAAGCGTGCCACCAAAACCCGCTTGCCCACTCCCGATCTCAGTGCTCGCGTGGTTCTACATCACCTCGATTTTGAATCTACTCTTCCTTCCTTTCTTTCCGTCCCATGTGCCGGTGATTCTTTTCGGACAGGTTCTTCCCTCAAAACTGGGTTGGACGATCCTAATTCTGATCTTTTTGGCCTTTTTCGTCGCAGGGATCGGCCTGTTGAAGCTTAAGCCGTGGAGTTACACACTGACTCTCGGCCTCCAGATCTTCGGGGACGCGAGCTTGCTCGTGACCGTTCTAAGTCCAAACTACAAGGCCGTGATGGATTCCTTCATGAAGGAATTCCAGGCGTCACTTCATCTTCCGGAAACGCCTTTCTCTGGGGTGGACTTCTCCCCAAATTACGGTTGGACAGTCGTATTTGGACTTCTAATCGCCGTCGCAATTCTCGGTATGCTTGTTTACTACCGGCCACGTTTTCTCAAAGAAGCTTCGCGCGCCGCCTCCACATCCTGACAGCACACAACCCGCTTTTGTCCGAGCCGGAATTTCCGCGGGCACCATCCCTAGTCTTTCTCGTTACGACACATCGTGCCGCGGCAGACTCTATCGCTGCCACGTGCGTTCCGGTGTGATATCCTCTTGAAGTCGGCTCCCGGCGGGCTGCCTTAGAAACCATCCTTTCACCGCACCGCCTCATCCTTATGATTGAGCCACACTCCCCGGGGACAGGGTGAGTTTATAGATGCGCGGAGGTTCGGACAAGAATGTCTACACTCGCAGAAGTTCCACCAGTAAAAAGCAAAGAGGTGATTGAGCAGGCTGTCATCCGTTTCGCCGGCGACTCCGGCGACGGCATGCAGATCACCGGAAACCAGTTCACGAATACCGCGGCGCTTTACGGCAATGATATTGCTACGTTCCCGGATTATCCCGCGGAAATTCGCGCTCCTGCAGGCACGATTCCCGGGGTCAGCGGCTTTCAGCTGCACTTCTCCTCGAATGAGGTTTACACGCCGGGCGACGCGATCGATGTGCTGATAGCCATGAATCCAGCGGCGTTGAAAGTAAACGTTGCGGACCTGAAAGCCAACGGGATCCTGATCGTCAACAGCGATAGCTTCAAAGAGGGCGATCTGCGCAAGGCGCAGATGACTTCGAATCCGCTGGAGGATCATTCCCTCGATAAATTCCGATTGTTTTCCGTCGAACTCGAGCGGCTGACGCGGCGTTCGCTCGAGCACCTGGGCCTCGACGCCAAGTCGATGGACCGCTGCAAGAACTTCTTCGCGCTCGGCATGTGCTACTGGCTGTACAACCGCTCGAGTGAGCCGACGGTCCGCTGGATCGAAGACAAATTCAAGAACAAACCGCTGCTCGTGGAAGCGAACAAGCTCGCGCTAAAAGGCGGCTATTCTTACTGCGAGGCGACAGAAGCGTTCCAGGTTAGTTACGAGATTCCGCCCGCGCAGCTTACTCCGGGGCTCTACCGCAGTATGAGCGGCAACCAGGCGCTGGCACTCGGTTTTGTCACCGCCGCGCAAAAATGCGGGTTGACTCTTTTCCTCGGCAGTTACCCCATCACTCCCGCGTCGGACATCTTGCACGAACTCTCCCAATACAAAGATTTCGGCGTGATGACCTTTCAGGCAGAAGATGAGATCGCCGCCGTCACTTCGTCGATCGGCGCGGCATATGCCGGCGCATTGGCGATCACTACGACTTCGGGACCCGGCATGGCGCTGAAGACGGAAGCGATGGGGCTTGCGGTGGCCGTGGAGATTCCGCTGGTCATATGCGACATTCAACGTGGCGGGCCGTCCACCGGCCTTCCGACCAAGACCGAGCAAGCCGATCTCTTGCAGGCGCTTTTCGGCCGCAACTCCGAAGCGCCGATTCCAGTGTTGGCCGCATCGACGCCCGCGGATTGCTTCTGGGTAGCGATTGAAGCCTGCCGCATCGCCGTCAAGTACATGGTGCCGGTGATTATTCTCTCGGACGGCTACCTCGCAAACGGCGCGGAGCCGTGGCGAATTCCCGAACTGAGCGATATTCCGGCATTCCCGGTGAAATTTGCGACCGACCCGAGCACTTTTTTGCCCTACAAGCGCGACCCGCAAACCCTGGCCCGCCCCTGGGCGGTTCCCGGAACTCCCGGACTCGAACACCGCGTCGGTGGCCTTGAGAAGCAGGACCCCACAGGGAATATCAATTACGAACCACTCAACCACGAGAATATGGTCCGCATCCGCGCGGCAAAAGTCGCAGCGGTCGTACAAGACATTCCCAACGTGCTTCCTGCCGGCGATCCGGAAGGCGACTTGCTCATCGTCGCTTGGGGCTCGACCTGCGGTTCCATCACCGCCGCACTAAAGGCGCAACGTGCCAAGGGACGCAAGATCGGGCACTTGCATCTGCGGCACCTCAACCCGCTCCCGGCAAACTTGGGCGACGTCCTCAAGCGCTACAAGCGAGTGCTCGTGCCGGAACTGAACATGGGCCAGCTTTTGTGGGTTTTGCGCGCAAAGTATCTCGTGGACGCTGTCGGCCTGAACAAAATTCAGGGCCGCCCGTTCAAGCAAGCGGAACTGGAACAAAAAATCGAAGAGATGTTGGGACTCTAGGAGAACCGACCATGGGAACCGCAACGCTTCCACCGCCACTCACCAAGAAGGATTTTCAGACCGACCAGGAAGTCCGCTGGTGCCCCGGCTGCGGAGATTATGCGATCCTCTCCGCGGTACAATCCGTTTTCCCGGAACTCGGCGTAAAGAAAGAGAATTTCGTCGTCGTCTCCGGCATCGGCTGCTCCAGCCGCTTTCCGTATTACATGAACACCTTTGGCTTCCACACGATTCACGGCCGCGCTCCGGCAGTCGCCACTGGCATCAAGGCCATCAACCCGGACTTGGAAGTCTGGGTGGCCACCGGCGATGGTGACGCTCTTTCGATCGGCGGGAACCACACGATACATATGCTGCGGCGCAACGTCGGCGTCAAAGTGTTGCTCTTCAACAATAAGATTTACGGTTTGACGAAGGGCCAATACTCGCCGACCTCGGAATTCAACAAAAAAACGAAATCCACGCCGTTCGGCTCGCTGGACCGGCCGTTCAACCCGATATCGTTGGCTATAGGTTCGGAAGCGACTTTCGTGGCACGCTCCGTGGACGTCTTCCAGGGGCAACTGAAAGATACCCTGAAGCACGCCGCCGCGCATAAGGGCTCCGCCTTCGTCGAGATTCTTCAGAACTGCAATATCTTCAACGACGGCGCGTGGTTCTCTCTGACCGAGCGCGATGCGCGCAGCGAGCACGTCATGCAGCTCGAACACGGCAAGCCGCTGGTTTTCGGCAAGAACCGCGATAAGGGCATCCGCCGCAAATCCGACGGCGACATCGAAGTCGTCCAGCTCGGCAACGGCATCACCGAGAGCGATCTCGTGATTCACGACGCGCACCACCCGCGGCCCTCCTACGCTTTCCTGCTCTCCCACATGGAGCACCGCCCGGGCTTCCCCACGCCCATCGGCGTTTTCCGCGCCTGGGACGATCTCCCGCGCTACGAAGACGTGATGAACCAGCAGGTCAAGGACGTCATCGCCAAACGCGGCCCAGGCGATCTCGCCAAGCTCCTTCGGGCGGGCGACACCTGGGAAGTAAAGTAGCTCTCGCCTTCGCGAGACGCCACTTTTGGAGAATACCTCTTGGAGCACCGTGCCCATCGTGGTCACGGCGCTTCACTTCTTTCTGATTCCCGGCTGCGCGTCGGAGGTGCGGCTTCTTCTTCCAGGGACATGCTGGGTCTACCATCCACACGTGCAAGTCCTTTCCTTTCAATCCGGCAGGTAAGCAACCTCCGCGACATCGTGCGACATCTCTCTTCTATGCCCGTTTGACGTTCCTTGTCGCTTGAGCCTTCCTTCCATGCCTCGTAAGGTCACCCCATCGACGGTTTTCTCGACCTCGTCGGGCGCCGCCAGCCAGGATTGGAAGGAGCAGCACTCATGCTATGCGAACGCTTTCATGTCACTTTCGTCGGAATCTTCGCGACCCTGGTGGACTCCGTCATTGTCGCCGAGTTCGCCGGCTATTGGCTGCATCGGCTGCTGCACAGCGACAAATTCCCCTCGCTCAGCCGCGGCCACCTCATCCACCATTTCCTGATCTACGGTCCCCGGCAGCACATGCGCGCCGGCCGGTACCATAACGCGACATACGACCGCTTCTCCATTGGCAATGTGGGGATCGAGTGGCTGGCGCCCTCCGCGATCATTCTGCTGGTTTGCTGGGGAGTGATGGTGCTACTAGGCGTCCCGCCTGTTTACCAGGTGCTCTCGCTCTGTATCTTGCTCGGCTGGCCCATCCTGATGTTCAGCTACCTGCACGACAGGATGCATATCGAGCACTTCTGGATGACGCGAGCCCCCCTTCTCCGGTTGTGGTTCCTTAGGGCCAGAAGGCTGCACGACATCCATCACCGCAGCGTGAACGGTGATGGCTATATGGACGCAAACTTCGGCATCGGCTTCTACTTCTTTGACCACTTCTTCCGCACCATGGCGAAGCGCCATCGCCCGTTCAACTGGCAAGGCTACCAGGCTGCGATCGAGCGCTACGGATTGGAAGAAACGGAGCTTCTGTCCTTGCGCCGCTGCAGCCAAGCCCTGTTTCACAAAGAGGCTGAAAGCAAGGAAGGCCGGCGCCGAGCTTGAATCAGGAGACCTCTCGCGAGCTGCTGTTGCTTCCTGTAGCGAACGCACTCACCGAAAGTGCGTTTTAAGAGCAACACCTCCTCTGGCCCCTTCTTTTCCTCCCTCTTTGTCCCGCTCCAAGAATTGAATTGTGCAACCTGCTCGGATTTGCTACATCCAATAAGGACTTGGCTCCAGGCCACCTTCATGGAAGACATCCCAAATCTAGGTTCCTTTGCTCTGCTGGGTGACGCCGACCCCGTTCCCCAGAGCCTGTATTTTTCGCACCCCGAACAGGCCCAGACTCTCGCCCTGCTTTACGACATCAGCCGCGAAGTCACTTCCATCCTCGATCGCGAAGAGCTCCTCGGCCGCGTCGCCGAGCGCATCAAGAAAATTGTGAAGTATGACGTTTTCAGCGTCATGCTTTGGAACGAGGAGACCCAGCATCTCGAAAGCATATTCGCCAGCTGCTGCGGGGATTCTATTCAGGCACGTATGCGCGTTCCCCTCCACAAGGGCCTCACCGGGACCGCCGCAGGCGAACGCCGTGTCCTGCGCGTCAATGATGTCACTGACGATCCACGCTACATTCTCTGTGAGACTGGCGTTCCCGTCCGGTCCGAACTCGTCGTGCCACTGCTATTGTGCGACCGGCTCATCGGAGTTCTGGACCTCGAAAGCTCCAAACCTCATGCATTCACCTTGGAGCACGAGCGCATGCTCTCGACACTCGGCTCGTATGTTGCGGTCGCGCTGGAAAACGCCAGGCTCTATGAGGAATCTCGTGAGAGCGAACGGCGTCTTCGGCACGATCTGGATACCGCGCGGGAAATTCAGCGCCAGCTCTTGCCCACCGGCGCCCGCGAAGTGCCCGGCATCGACCTCGCCGCTGCCTACGTTCCCGCCCGCGCCCTCGGTGGAGATTTCTATGATTTTCTTCCCTACGGCATCGGCCGCCTCGGCTTCACACTGGGCGACGTTTCCGGCAAAGGCACGGCAGCGGCACTCTACGGTTCATTGGCCATCGGAACGGTCCGCGAAATCGCTGTCGACCATGCCGGCGAGCCGGCCGCCATGCTGGCGCTGTTGAATCAACGTCTCCACGCCGCTCGCCTCGAGTCGCGGTTCATCGCCATGCTCTTCGGAATCTATGACGCGCCTTCACGGCGGCTCACGCTGGCCAACGCCGGCGGGCCTTATCCTCTGCTCGCCCGCAGTGGCCAGGTACAAGCCATCCTTCTGGAAGGGGTGCCACTCGGACTCATTCCCGACTCTCAGTACGATGAGGTGACTCTCGACTTGCAAGTCGGAGATATCGTCCTTTTCGCCTCCGACGGAATTCTCGAATCCGAGAATAGGCAGCAGGTGGAATTCGGCCCGGAACGCTTGAATTTGCTTCTTGCCGCTGTTCCCCTGGGAACTTCGGCTCGTGAAATCGCCGAATTAATCCTCGCCGCTACCGACGAGCATTGCGGTGAAGGCCATTCCCCTCACGACGATCGCACCCTGCTCGTGCTGCGCGTTACCGGAGAATCCACCACCGATCTCTCCAAAATGCCCATTATCTATTGATCGAAGCACGTCCATAGAGAACCCCGCAATCCGTTGGACAGTTACGATTGGCCGACAATCCGGGAACTACTCCATTTAATGGACTCAAGCGCGTTTATCAGGGCTAATCCGCAGATCGGCTCCTATCCCAAGTTCGATGAGTGCATCGGCCTGTTGTGATTATGTGACTCCGAATGGAGACAGATCGGGCATGCACCGGCCCTGTTAGGGCTTCCGCCGCAAATTGGCGGCTCCTATTGACTGTCTATAAGAGCGGTGGTAATGTCTTATAGGCATTCGATAGGAGTTTACATGCCCACCACTCAATCCGATCTCCTGCAAGGCACACTCGATCTCCTCATCCTGAAGGCTCTTACTCTCCAGGAACTGCATGGCATGGGTGTATCACGCAGAATCGCGCAGATCACTGGCGGAACATTCGACGTCAAAGCGGGATCCCTGTTCCCCGCCCTGCACCGCATGGAACAGGCCGGTTGGCTCACGTCTTCCTGGGGCGAATCAGAAACCAATCGGCGCGCGAAATTCTACGCGTTGACCAAGGCGGGCAAAAAGCAACTGCACACTGAGTCGGAGCGGTGGGGACGAATATCTCTTGCCATGGCTACCGCCTTGCGCACCACCTAGGAGGCTCTGTGATCCGTCGACTCCGCGCGCTTTGGAACAATGTGTTCCGCAGAAAGCTACTTGATCGCGACCTCGATGAGGAACTCCAGGCCTATCTGGAACTGGTTTCGGCCGAAAAGATGCGGGAAGGAGTGTCTCCCGAGGAGGCCTACCGCGCTGCTCGTCGCGATACGGGAGGCGTAGAGCAGGTTATACAGAGCGTTCGCGATGTTCGCGTGGGCGTCTGTTTGGACAGGCTTTTGCAGGATGTTCGGTACGGTGTTCGAACGCTCGCCAAGAATCCTGCATTCACCCTGGTTGCGATGGCCACGCTGGCGCTTGGTATCGGCGCGAACACGGCAATGTTCAGCCTGCTGGATCAGGTTGTTCTGCGGCTCTTGCCAGTCCGTGATCCTGAGCAGATCGTGATCGTCCGGGAGACCGGCAACCATTACGGCAACACTTTCGGCCCCAACACCATTTCCTGGCCGATGTTTGAAGATTTGCGCGACAACAATCAAGCCTTTTCGGGGATGTTCTGCCGGTTCCCAGCCACCGTAACCATCGGCTACGGTGATCGAGCGGCGCAAATTTCCGCAGAGTTGGTCTCCGGCTCGTACTTTCCGATACTTGGCGTGGGGACGGCATTGGGCCGCACCATCGCTCCGGACGACAACGCGGTGCCCGACAGCCGGCCGGTCGTGGTACTCAGCCACAGCTTCTGGCGGAGCTACTTCGACGGCGACCGTACCGTCGTCGGCCGGACGATCGACCTCAACAGTCACGCGATGACCGTCATCGGAGTAGCGCAGCCCGGTTTTGACGGCGTGGAGATGGGAGTCCCTGCGAAGGTTTTCGTTCCCATCATGATGAAGACGGAGATGACGCCCCATTCGGACGGCCTCAAGGACCAGCGCCGCCGGTTGAGTTGGGTCACCGCATACGGGCGCCTCAAGCCCGGCGTCAGCCTCGAGCAGGCGCAACTTTCGCTGCAGCCGCTCATGCACAGCATTCTCGAAATGGAGGTGCAGCAGCCTGAATTCACGAGGTCCGCGACACCTGCGGATCGGGAACCGTTTCTCCGCAATCGCGTTGAACTTTTGCCGGGATCAGAGAACGAGCTGCGCGAGGACATGCGAAAACCGCTGTGGCTTTTGGTCGGACTCACCGGAGCGGTGCTTCTCCTGGCCTGCGCCAACCTCGCGAATCTGCTGCTGGCGCGTGCTACAGCACGAGAGCGGGAATTCGCTGTTCGCCTGGCTATCGGGGCCAGTCGCGCCCGGATCATCCGCCAGCTGCTCACCGAAAGTCTGCTTCTCTCAGGTGCCGGAGCAGCCGTGGGATTGGCGCTGGCCTTTCTGACGGATCGCATTCTGCTGCGCATCTATCTGCCTGCGGATGCGGCCGCCGAGTTTGTTGTGTCTCCCATTCCGGATGGACGCGTGTTGGCTTTCGTTGTGGGAGCTATGCTCCTAACCTCATTGGTCTTCGGACTCCTACCCGCGGTTCGCGGCTCGCGCACCGAAATTACGGTCGCGCTCAAAGACAGGTCCGGAGCGGCTTCAGCCACCGGCATTTCGCTTCGCCGGATGCTGGTTGGCGTTCAGGTAGCGCTGTCGCTCCTGTTGCTGGTCGGTGCAGGCCTTTTTGTTCGTACTTTGCGCAACCTCGATAGCCTGGGGCCGGGGTTCCCCACCGATCATCTTCTTACATTCCGAATCGACCCTTCGCTCAACGGATATTCCGACGAACAAACCAAATCGTTCTATGAACGATTAAACGTGAACCTACAAACCATGCCCGGTGTTACTTCGGTTGGATTCTCCGCCATGCCGCTTTTGAAAGGCTATGCATGGCAGAATGCGGTCCTCGGCAAGGATTTCGAAGGAGCGCCGATCGAGGAACAGCCGATTCTCAGCGAGGTCGGCCCGGGCTACTTTGCTACCCTGGGTATTCCTATCCTGGCCGGGCGTGCCTTCACCACGCAGGACGCGGGGCCGAGCAAATACGCTGTCGTCAATGAGAGCTTTGCCAGGCAATACTTCCCGGGCCGAAATCCGATCGGGCAGCGCTTCGGGCTGGTGGACGACATGGAGCCCGTCAGCCCGGACATTGAAGTCATTGGGTTGATCCCGGACAGAAAATACAGAGATCTGCGTGAGACACCACCGGCGCAGGCTTACTTCCCCTATCTCCAAGGCGTCCATTTCCGCTTCATGAATATCTATTTGCGGACGCAGGCCGATCCGCGCCACTTCGAGAATGAACTTCGCGAACGCATGCGGCAGTTCGACCCGCATGTTCCGCTCGATGAACTGCAAACCATGAACGAACAGATTGGATTCTCCCTGCGGACCGAGCGACTGGTGGCCGGCCTCTCTGCGGTATTCGGCGGACTTGCCACCTTGCTTGCCGTTATCGGGCTTTATGGCGTCACGGCCTACACAGTGATGCGCCGAACCCGAGAGATAGGTATCCGCATGGCTCTCGGAGCAATACGCAGCAACGTCATTGGGATGGTTATGCGCGAAGTGTTGATTCTCATCGGAGCTGGCTTGGCTGCGGGTTTTTCGCTTGCGCTGGTCCTCGCCAATCTGGTCCGCAGCCAGCTCTTCGGGTTGAACCCGCGCGATCCGTTAACGTTCGTTGCCTCGGCAATCGTTCTTGCTGTGGCTGCGGGATTCGCTGGCTTTATTCCCGCCTTGCGCGCAAGTTATGTCGATCCGACAACCGCTCTAAGAAATGAATGAACCAGTTTGAGATGGGGCATTGCCCCACCCTCGTGAGCGTCTCAGCTGTCGAAAAGTCGCCGAGTCGCTCATCGGGAATTGACTGGTACCAACATGTCGGCTTGTAGGAAGTGATCTTCGCGCTTGGCATCCACTCTAGACGGATGACGGGCAAGCCGGAAACAATCTCCATTGCTTGCCAGAGCGGTGCTTATGTGGCAAAACCAGCGTGATCACACCACGCCCTAACGGATATTTACGGGACCGCTTTAATGTGTCTCTTTCGCGCTCGGGAGAATCGCGCGCGCTTGAATCAGCTCAGGATTCTTCAGCAGTGGCAGCCACTTTTCCCGCACGGCGGCAAACTCCGGCATATTTTTCTTGGAAACCGGATCGGACGGAGGCAGGCCCAGCTTTTCGAAATTCTTGTACTGGCCCTTTTGTAATATACGGAAGTCGAGGTGCGGCCCCGTGGAGAGTCCTGTGCTCCCCACCAGCCCGATGGTCTTGCCGATCTCCACGTGTTCCCCGCTGCGCACAAACATGCGCGACAAGTGCAAATACATCGTTTCGTAACCGTTGAAATGCGCGATTTGCACCATGTTGCCCTCGCCGCCCTTGCGCCCCGCGAACACCACCTTGCCACTGCCAATCGTTTGCACCGGTGTGCCGACGGGTGCTCCGTAGTCCGTCCCCATGTGAGGGCGATAGGTCTTCAAGATGGGATGAAATCTCGCCCGGCTGAAATGGGATGTCACCGGCGCGCCGAATTTCAGCGGCGAGCGCAGAAACGCCTTCTGCAGTGATTTTCCGTCCGCAGAATAGTATCCCGGCCGCCCAGCAGGATCGTGGAAGAGCAAGGCCTGGTATTTTTTCCCGGCGTTTTCGTATTCCGCTGCCAGAATTCTTCCGTACCCGGCCATCTGGCCATTGGCGTATTTTTTCTTTTCCAATACCATTCGAAACGTGTCGCCCTTGCGCGGATCAGTGTAAAAATCGAGGTCGTAGCCGAAGATCTGCGCTAGCCGCATGGCTAACTCCGCGGATTCTCCCGCATCTTCCACCGCATTAAAAAGCGAATCGTCTACGCGGCCAGTCACCGCCGCGACTTCCACCTTCGATGGAGTTTCCCTGATCTGCGCCGTGAACCCGAGGTCCTCAGGAACAATCTTGAGCATACGGTCGGCGTCAATCTTGTAGTCGATTTCACGCAGCGTTCCTTCCACCGAGCGGCCCACCGTAATGGTATTCCCCGCGCGGACCTGCCGTAGGTTGAAGGCATGCTGAGCGGCAGCCGAGGCGTTGGCCGCTTCTTCCGCGCTCAAGCCGAATTTCTCGAGTGCGGCCGTGAAATTTTCCCCCGCGGGGACCTTCTTCTCCGTCGGCAGGATCACTTGCTCGCGGATACGTTCAGCTTCATCCTTCGCCAGCTTCAACTGGTGATCGAATTCCGCAGCCGTAGCAAGCCGTCGCTGGAAGGCATACCCCAGAGTTGCAGCTCCAGCGGCGCACACAAACAGCACTACGAACAAGAAACGACGATTCACGATTCCCCCAAAGCCACTCGCTTATGGTGCTTTGACAGAGTAATGCCCTTCACTCTTTTGTCGCAAATTGCAGTTGGCGTCAAATGTGTTTCCGGCGCATGCGCTCAATCGTCTAACCTGGAGATATCCGATGAAAGAAAAACGCTGCGGAGATCCTCCGCAGCGCGGCAAAATCATGGGTGTGAAATCTTAAGATGTGTTAGTTGCCGGTCTTGACGGCCGCCGTGTGTGTAGCGTCCGCGAAATAATTCTGCTCGCGAAGCTTGCGGTAGATCCGGCCCGCAACAACTGCAGCCATCGGACCTTTCACGCTCCGAGTGTTTCCGCGCAGCAAGACGGCCAGCGCGATTTTTGCGTGCGCATCATCCGCATAGGTGATGAACCAGCCGATTTTCGATGGCGTCGTATGATCGTCGCAGGTCCCTGTCTTGCCGAGAGGCATCTCTTCGCCGTCACGGTCGAAACTCGATTTGCCGGTGCCGTACAACACCGCCGCGAGCATCCCTTCGCGAAGTTCCGGGAGAATCGCGCCAATGTTCAATTCGCGCTTCACGCGCGGCGTGAAATTCTCCACTTCTTCCTGTGTGTGAGGGTATTGCAAATAATAAAGTGTTCCCCCGTTCGCAAAAGCCGCGGAAAGCGCTGCGAGTTGCAGCGGGGTAACCTGAATCCCTTCGCCAAAGCTCGACATCCGAGCAACACCGCCGTTTGCCGGCGGCACCATCGGAAACGACCCCGGATGCTCATCCGGCAGGTTGTACCCGGCGAGTTCGCCCAGGCCGAGGAGCCGTCCATACTTCGAGACCGTCTCGAAACCCATGCGCGACCCGAGTTGCTCAAAAAACACGTTGTTCGAGTGCGCCATCGCCTCCGTCAAGTTCATGTACTTGCGGCGCCCCACCTTGAGCATGGTGTCGCGAGTGATGACATTTTCTTCCAGCGCGGCAAGCGCGATCGTCGGCTTGATCGTCGAGCAGGGAATGTATCCATCGCCGAACGCAATCTTCTGATTCACAACCGTGAGGATCCGCCCGGTGTGCGGATCAACCGCGACCACTGCTCCGTTGTATCTGCCCAGCGCAGAAACAGCGGCGGCACGCACCACGGGATCATCGTAGCTGGCATCATCAGCCTTGGAGGAATCCGCAAACGTGGGAACACCGCGATACCGCGAAACGTATTTGTGTGTGCTCTTGACAGGCGCTCCCGCACCGGGAGCTGCCGACAGCGGCATCGCGCAAACTGCTGCCATCAATATTGCAAGACTGGCTTTTCCGCACTGCTTCACCGTTCCCACCTCATTCGGGCTGACCGTACCGCTCAACCCGCCCCGCTCTGCCCCACGCCAAAAATCAACCGGGGTCAGAAGTTTTACCTTACGCTGTCCGCAGGGTCAACAAACATTCACAAGAACTGTTCGTTGCCGCTACCGTCTGCCTGCCAACGGCAGACCGTCACAGCGATTTCTTGCACCCCACCCGCCAATCAAGGGCACCCTTGATTTGATGCGACTTAGCACCGGCGCGCGGGAAAATCTCTTCCACTGAGAGAAACGGGTTCTCTCAGAATGATACACATTTTAGGCTTCTGTACCGTTTTTGCACAATAGACATCTGGGTCCAGTACGAGCTATGTGCTTTGTTTTGAATAGCTGGCCGTCAGGTCTGGGACCTGAACCTTCGCCCGGTTGGAGTCGCGGCCCGGCCAACGCGGTACAGGTGCTCTGTCGCATCTTGAAACGGCCGCGAACCGCTCGGGCCGTTCAGTCGATCCGCTTCCGGGCAGGTGTCGCGCATCAGCAGCTTCCGTTCCCGGAACCTTTACATTGCCACGTTCTCTCCATTTCAGGTCGAACATCACCACCCGCCGGGACGTATCACTGTCGGGGTTTTCGATGAAAAGATGCATCATCTGTATCGTCATGATTGTGGGTATCGCCATCTGCCATTCAGCGGCATCGCAACCGTTGCCGAATCCCTCCTCCATCAAAAGGTTGGACGGCAGTGCCATCACCGCGAGCGATATTGATGGAACCGTGTTGCGGCTGATGCACGCCGCGAAAGTCACCGGGACAGGCATCGCGATTTTCAACGATGGAAAGATTGCTTATTTGAAAGCCTACGGCTTTCGAGACAAAGAGAAAAAGCTGCCGTTGACACCCGATTCGGTGATGAGCGGCGCTTCCCTGACCAAGGTCGCTTTTGCCTACATGGTCATGCAACTCGTCCAGGAAGGATCGTTGGACCTCGACAAACCGGTTTATCAATATCTGCCGAAGCCTCTCCCTGAATTTGACGGGTATAAGGATTTAGCCGGCGACGACCGCTACAAGAAAATCACTTCGCGGATATTGCTCGATCACACCAGCGGATTTCCCAATTGGCGATGGTTTGAAGACGACAAAAAGCTGAAGATTCATTTTGAGCCGGGCTCACGGTTTGCCTATTCGGGAGAAGGAATCGCTCTTTTGCAATTGATTGTCGAGACCATTGCGAAGAGACCTCTTGCGGATCTGATGCGAGAAAGAGTCTTCCAGCCGCTTGCCATGACTCGAACCAGCATGGTTTGGGAGCCGAGCTTCGAAGACGATTACGCCAACGGATACGACGAGCAGGAGAATTCTCTTGGGCCGCAAAGACGGAAACGCGCCGGTTCCGCGGGCTCAATGCTGACGACTCCGGCCGATTTTGCCAAGTTCATGCAAGCGATGATGCATGGGATCGGCTTAAGCAAAGGAATGAAAGACGCGATGCTGGGCCCGCAAGTGCAGATTTTCTCGAAGCACGGTTTTCCCCCGCTCGCAACGGAAACGACGGATGAAAACAAGCCCATCCGCCTGAGCTATGGTCTTGGCTGGGGTTTGTACTGGACACCCTATGGCAAAGCCTTCTTCAAGGAAGGCCACGATGACGGCTGGCGGAATTACACCGTGTGCTTCGACGACGCCAAAATGGGTATCCTCATCATGACCAACAGCTCCAACGGCGAAGGTATCTACAAGGAACTCCTCGAAACTCTCCAGAAAAACACCTTCACGCCCATCGAGTGGGAGCAATTCACCCCGTACAATTCCGCGCACTGAGAAAAGTAGGGGGCACCCGCCATGGCAAGTGCCCCTCTTGAGACCTCAATCGAACTGCTTCCGCTACCGCGTCGGTCGCGCCTTGGACGCGTCCGCGCCGGCGACTGCCGCAGCAGCCTTCATGGGCGGCTTGTCCGCCTGCGTCGGAGCAGCGTGGCCGTTCGGTCCAGGCGCAGCCGCATTCGAATGGCCGGGTATGGGGATTTCCAGCTTCTTCCGCAGCACGTTTTCCAGCTTGTCGCGGATGTCCTTGTTTTCCTTCAAGAAGACGCGCGCGTTTTCGCGGCCCTGGCCCATGCGC
>Ga0209698_10003561_pt1 | contig 17281 bp, 13 predicted proteins | sample LitLauG_LLR_2012_FD_187203 | JGI IMG/M metagenome (GOLD analysis project Ga0209698, IMG submission 187203) | Freshwater sediment microbial communities from Pennsylvania, USA - Little Laurel Run_MetaG_LLR_2012 (SPAdes) (version 2) | ecosystem: Environmental > Aquatic > Freshwater > Creek >...
GCCCACCCGGACAACGCCTACCGGATCCTCCACGACCAGCAGCAGCTGGCCCTGGTCTTCCCCGAGGGCACCAAGGCCACCTCGAAGACCTACTCGGACCGCTACCGCCTGCGCCGGTTCGGCCGCGGCGGCTTCGTGGAGATCGCCATGCGGGCCGGCGTGCCGGTCGTCCCGATCGCCGTGGTCGGCGCCGAGGAGGCCATGCCCATCCTGTTCCGGATCGGCGGGGTGGCCAAGGCCCTGAAGCTCCCGTACTTCCCGGTGACGGCCAACTCCCTCCTGCTCGGCCCGCTCGGCTACATGACGTACTTCCCGGCCAAGTTCAAGCTGCGGGTGCTCGACCCGATCACCTTCGACGTCGAGCCCGGCCAGGAGCGCTACTCGCGCAGCCGGGTGATGGACGAGGCCGAGCGGATCCGGTCCGTGATGCAGGACACCCTCCACGACATGCTGCGCGAGCGGCGCAGCGTCTGGTTCGGCTGACGCGATGGGCCGGCGCGTCCTGATCACCGGGCTCGACACCTTCTGGGGCGGCCGCATGGCCCAGGCCCTCGAGGTCAAGCCGGACGTGGAGATGATCCTGGGCCTCGGCACCAAGGAGCCCCGGGTCCCCCTCGAGCGGACCGAGTTCGTCCGGTCCGACCAGAAATACTCGATCCTCAGCCGGATCGTGCGGGCCACCCAGGTGGACACCATCGTCCACACGTTCCTGGAGACCAACTCCCTGGCCGTCCCGGGCCGCGCCCTGCACGAGATCAACGTCATCGGCACCCTCAACCTCCTGGCCGCCGCCGGAGCCAGCGGCGCCTCGGTGCGCAAGGTGGTGGTCAAGTCGTCGACCCATGTCTACGGCGCCAACGAGAAGGACCCGACCTGGTTCCGCGAGGAGGACACCCGCACCGGGCCGGTGCGGACCAAGCTGGAGCGCTCGCTCCTGGAGGTCGAGTCGCTGGTGCGCGACTTCGCCGACGACAACCCGCACCTGGCGGTCACCGTGCTGCGGTTCGCCAACGTGCTCGGCACCGACATCGTGACCCCGATCAGCCACAACCTCCGGCGCCGCCTGTTGCCCTGCATCGCCGGCTTCGACCCGCTGGTCCAGTTCGTCGAGGAGGACGACGTGGTCCGGGCGCTCGAGTTCGTGACCGCCAACCGGGTGCCCGGGGTCTTCAACGTGGCGGGCGCGGGCAAGCTGCCGTGGAGCGAGGTGGCCTCCATCGCCGGCGCCCACCTCCTGCCCCTGCCGCCGGTGCGGCCCCGGCTGTTCGTCGCTCCGCTCGACCGGCTGGGCGGCGTCCGCTTCCCGCCCGAGACGGAGGGCCTGATGCGCTACGGCCGCGGCGTCGACACCACGCGCCTGGTCGACGAGGGCTTCGTCTACCGCTACACCAGCGCCGGTGCGGTCCACAGCTTCGCCCGGGCCAACAACCTGCGGCGGGCCACCGGGTCGGGGGCACCGGAGTACCGCTACGAGCAGGACGTGGAGCAGTTCTTCCGCCACTCCCCCGCCGTGGTGCGGGGCATCGACACCTGAACCCGGGCGGGTGCTCCCGCCGCCGGTGTCCCTCAGGCCGGGGTGAGCCAGGCCGCCCGAAGCTCGGGCGCCCGCACCGCCCACTCCTCGGCGGTCATGGCGTAGCGGACGTGGTCCTCCCACTGGCCGTTGATCTCCAGGAACCCGAGGGCCGTCCCCTCGTTGCGCAGGGCGAGCTTGTCCGCCACCCGTCGGCTCGACGCGTTGCGCGGGATGATCGCCACCTCGATCCGGTGCAGCCGCAGGGTCTCGAAGGCGAACTGGAGGACGACCACCACCGACTCGGGTGTGAGCCCCATGCCGGCCAGGTCCTTGTCGATCCAGTAGCCGATGGAGCCGTTCTGGAACGGACCCCGCTGGATGGACGACAGGGTCACCTCGCCGGCGAAGCGACCCTCGAAGAACACGCCGAACCCGAACCCGGACCCGAGTTGGCGCTCGCGCTCGCGCATGGCGCACCGGGCGGCAAAGCTGGCCTGGTCCTCGGCCGGCAGCGGGGCGCCCTTGGAGCGCGGTTCCCACGGGACCAGCCAGTCACGGCAGCGGTTCCGGACCTCCAGCCAGGCGGGGTAGTCCGACTCGACCAGAGTGGCCAGTCGCACCCGTCGCCCGGTGAGCTCGAGCGAACGGACCTGAGGGGACCGGAGCATGGCGCTCACGCCGGATTCCGGCCGGCGCGTGCGCGAGCCGGCGCCCCGGACCGGCTCCGGGCGACCCTCGCTGCTCCATCGACCGACAGGGGTCGCGTTCCGACGTCTACCGCCACCGTCACATCGTAGGCGACCGGCAGGTGGAGCAACATTACCGACGAGGGAGTGAGTTCCCGTTGCCGCCAGATCTGGGTCCCGGGCCGCCCCCCGGGGGGCGCCGACCATCAGCGCCGATCCACCGACCGCACGCGACGGCCCTCCGTGGAGCGGTCGCCCACGCTGGCGCCGTGCCGAACCCCCGTCAGAACAGGCCGGAGTCGGTCGGCGATGGACTACAGTCGGCGCGATGTCCACGGGCGCACGCCACGGTGGATCCCCGTCCGGGTCGCCTCCCCGGGGGGCCGCCCGCATCGGTGCCCTGACCCGTCAGGCGATCGCCGTCCTGCCCGTGGGGACACTCCCGGTGTCGGTGGGTCTGATCATCACCGGGGCCACGGCCTACGCCTACCTGATCCTCACGGCCCGGGTGCTCGGCCCGGCCAAGTATGCGCCGTTGTCGGTGCTGTGGGCCATGGTGTTCCTCGTCGGCCCCGGCGTCTTCCTGCCGCTCCAGCAGGAGGTGGGCCGGCTGTTCGCCCAGCGGAAGGTCGAGGGGGTGGGTGCCGGCCCGGTGGCCCGACGTGCCGCCCTCATCGGTGGGGCCCTGCTGGCGTTCCTGCTCGTCGTGACGGCGGCGGCCGCCGTTCCCCTGGGGCGGGCACTCTTCGAAAGCCAGTACCTGCTGGTCGTGGGGTTCGCGTGCGCGCTGGTGGGCTACCTGCTGCTCAGCCTCACCTGGGGAGTCCTCGCCGGCAGCGGGCGCTTCGTCCCCTACGCCGTGGCGCTCAGCGCGGACGGGATCCTGCGGATCGCGGTCTGCGTGGTGCTGGCCGTGGTGGGCGTGCAGACCGCCGGTCCGTACGGACTGGTGATGGGAGTCACCCCGGCGATCGCTGCCCTGATCGCCATGCGAGGCAATACCGACCTGCTCGAACCGGGTCCCCCGGCGCCCTGGGGCGACCTCTCCAGCGCGCTCGGGTGGTTGCTCGTCGGGTCGCTCGGTGCCCAGGCCCTGGCCAATGCCAGCATCGTCGCGGTGGAACTCCTCGCCACCCGACCCCAGCATGCCGAAGCCGGCAACTTCCTGGCCGGCGTGGTCATCGCCCGATTCCCGCTCTTCCTGTTCGGGGCGGTCCAGGCTGCGCTCCTGCCGCGCCTCGCCCGACTCAACAGCGAAGGTCACTACGTCCAGTTCCGGTCCGGACTGTCCCGACTCCTGGGTCTCGTGTTCGCGATCGCCGTGATCTCCACCGTCGCGGCGTTCCTGGTCGGGCCCTGGGCCCTCCAACTCCTGTTCGGGAACAAGTTCGTCCTCAGCCGCACCGACCTGACCATGCTGGCGGCCGGAAGTGGTGCCTACATGCTCGCGCTGGCGATCGTGCAGGCCCTCATCGCCCTGGGCCGGCACGCCCGCTCGGCCATCGGCTGGATCGTCGGGCTGACCGTGTTCGTCGTGGTGACGGCCATGGGCACCACCCTCCTCACCCGGATCGAGCTCGGATTCCTGTCCGGGGCGGTCGCCGCACTGCTGGTGGCGGCACTCCTGCTCCGGAACAGCATGCCACCGGCCGCTCAGGAGTTCGACCCGGAGGCGATGATGCTCCCCACCGCCGAGCTCGGCATGGAGCCCTGACCGACCGCCACGGGGCGACCGGCATGGAAACGATTCGACACCGGTACAAGGGTGGGCTGACCGGTACGGGGGAGGGCCCGGCGACGTGGACGCGTTCCGGTGGTCGCCTAGGACATCCAGCGGGACACACAGCTCCAGTAGCCCGTGAGGAACGTGTTCACCACGGCAGGGACCTGGACGTCGAACTTCGCCGGGATCGCCACCGAGCCGGTGAGGCGGGTCGTCCACTCCCGAGACGTCGATTTCGCAGCAGCTACTCGCCGCCGGCGTTCAGACAGGTAGTGGCGATTCGACCCCGCCCAGGTCCATGATGCGACCTTCTTGCGCCACCATCCTCCCCGGAGGGAAACGACGAGGATCCCCAGTTCCACCAGGACGAAGGCGGGCAGCAGCAGTGCAGTCGATCCCGCGCGGTAGAGGGTGAAGAAGTTGATGAGCCGGTTGCGTTCGAGAAGGAACCACTTCTGGTCACTGGGTGTGAACTCATAATGGTGGATTCCGATCGCACGACTCTCATAGACAACTTTCCGTCCCATCTGCCACGTCCGGAGCGAGATGTCCGCGTCCTCCGAGTAGGCCAGGTACTCGTCGTCGAAGCCCCCCAGACATTCCCAGTGTGAGGCCGTGCAGGCGAACAGGGCACCGGAAACTCCTGTGACCTCGCAGGATTCTGCGTGTTCCTCATAGGGTTCTCCATAGAATCCGGACCACGAGAACATCAGGAAGTTGATCGGATTACCGACGGAATTGATGATCAACGGCTCGCCCGGCAAGAGCACGGCCCCGGTGACCAATCCCACCGTCTCGTCGCGCAGAGGCACGATGAGCCGGGCAAGCGCATCGTGCGCCACGATCAAGTCGCTGTTCACGAACACCAAAGTGGCATGGCGCGCCGCCCGTGCGGCCAGATTGCAACCACCGGCAAAGCCGGTGTTGTATCCAGGATCCAGAACCCGGACCCGGGTATCAGGTATCAATCGGGCAACATCGGGTGACCCATTGTCCACGAGCAGGACGTCAACGTCGACGCCCTCAGACGCGAGAATTGCGTCAATACATTCCGACAGCAGGGGCTCATCGAGATACGCCAGCACGACGACCGATACATCGGTCAACGTGCGCCCGTCGCTCTTCCTCCGACGTCACGACGGACCTCGTCCACGCCGCCGAATCCGAAGCCCGAGCGGTCCCCGCCATCGTGCCGGCCAGTGGCGCACCGTCCCGCAGAGCCAGCCTCGTGCCCGCCGTGCAGCGGTGCCTCCGCGGAGCGGTGCTCTCGGTGGGCGAGCCAGCCGCGACCACGGACCCACACCGCCGGGGTCCGGAGCGGGCTCACGGAACAGAACCCGCGTAGTCCCGCAATCTCCGGACGATTCCCCGCGGATACCGGGCGAGGCGTTCGGACCGGGCCAACCGGGCGACGAACTTGCGCGTGGGCCCGGGGGGCGGGGGCGCAGAGGATGCGTGGCGCAGGACGGCGTCAGCGCGATCCTGCTCGATCCGGTTCAGGGTGTCGCGCAGGAACGGCGCCCGTCGGGCCGGCGAGTGCGCCGTTAGCACCGAGGTCCGGGCGGCCGCGCCCCTGGCCGCAGCTTGCTCCGGATCGGCCACGACGTGGCGCATCAGCCGCGCCGCCTCATCGAGGTCGGGATCGGCCCATTTGGCGCCAACCGGATAGGGATCACACCCGGTGGGCACTTCGCCATACGTCCACGGTACGAGATAGGCCGTGGTGTCGTCCATGAAATCCATGTTGCCCGAGTAGCCGGTGGCGATGACCGGCTTGCCGAGCGCCATCGCCTCGGCCATCGTCAGGCCGAACCCCTCACTCCGGTGCAGCGACACGTAGCAGTCGGAAACCGCCATGAGCGCCGAGACCTCATCGGACGAGAGGTAGCCATCGAGCAGGACGATGTCCGGCCTCGAGCCGATCGCCAACCGCAGGAGTTCGAGGTCACCGATGGCTCGTTCACCGTTGATGATCTTGAGCACCAGCGCCGTACCCCCGTCGGGGTCGAACGCTCGGCGGTACGCCTCGATCAGGCCGAGGGGATTCTTCCGTTCCAGGATGCTGAGCATGTCGAAGCAGAAGAGGAAGACGAACGGCTCCTCCGGCACGCCGAGGTCGGCACGGCCGACGCCCTCGGCCACCCGAGGTTCCACGATGGCCAGCGGGAAGGTTCGGACGGGCTTGTCGGTGGCGGCCGCGATGGCCCGACGCGTGAACTCGGACATCGCCCACACCTCGTGTACGTAGTCGAACGAGGTGGCCCATTGCGCCGGGAACTCCTCGAGCTCCCACGCCCAGTGCCCGATCGTGTACCGGCCGGCGAAGAACCCCGGGCCCACTGCTGCGGCGAACACCGGGATCTGGTCGGCGTTGACACACACGACGTTGACGTCGAAGTCACGCGTTCCCTGCCCGGCGCCGTCGAATGCGTGTTCCTGCCTGCTGAGCGTCTGGTCGAAGGCGAAGGTCGAGTAGGGCAGGCCCCCGGCCTCGAGGCTGGCGGCGAGGAGCCGGGCGCTCTCCCCCATGCCGAGCTCCGCCTTGAGGTATCCGGCCACCAGGTACCCCGGTCGGAGCCGATCGGATGGTCCCCACTCCTGGATCGGTGGCTCCGCCTCGATCACCCCTCCGGCGGCCCCCGTCGGGGGGACCTCCAGGAACCGTTCGATCAGCTCACCCTCGTCGGCGCGGTCATGGGCCCACTTGAGGAACCGGGCGTGGTCCGCCGCCTGAGGGTCGAAATAGGTGGCGCGCAGCTCGTGGACCCGCATGCCGAACACCGTGGCCAGGTACACCGAGAGCCGACCGGGATCCCCCGGCACCCGGGGCGGGGCACTCATCCACGCGCACAGGGCCTCGGCACCCTCCACGGTCCACGGGAGGGGCGGGTACTCGTCCTCGCCCGCATCGGCGGCGAGCACCGCGTCCCGGTAGACCCGTCGTACGTATTCATCGATGGGGGCACCGTTGGCCATCCGGTTGAAGGCATAGTCGGTCGAGGCTTCGGTCCCGTAGCCGTTGGCCAACAGCAGGTCGGCGTATTCGTCGCAGATCCTCCGCACGTCCGGACGCTCGGAGAGCAGGATCCGGGGGCGGTCGCCCTGGTGCTTGCTCAACAGGTGCCGCGCCTTCGGGCTGAACCCCGAGAAGTGGAAGAACCGGAGTGGTTCGCCGTCGATCTCGTAGCGCGAGCCGCTCCACACCAAGTCCCGGTGGTCCAGGTTCCAGTAGGCGACGTTGTAGGTCTTCTCCCGCATGATGCACGGTTCGTAGACGGCGGGCACGAAGTCCATCCACCGCTGGTCGACGAACCGCATCCCCTGGGGATCGTTGATGCACTCGCGGACCAGTCGCTCCTGCCAGAACGAGAGGAAGGACGGCTTGCCCGGCGGCTTCTCCTCGAGGGTACCCTGACCGACCCCGATGAAGCCGAGGTTGTAGATGCCCGATGCGAGGATGGCGGTCTCCGTGGTCATCTTGCCGTCACGGGGCATCGGCTCCACCGCGTGGGGTGTGAGCACGATGTCGTGGGCGGCAGCCAGCGCCGCGATCTCCTCCAGCGAGTCGAAGACCTGGATGTCGGGGTCGATGTAGAGCACCGCGGGGGCGCCGCGACGGAGCAGCATCTCGAGGAGCCACGGCTTCAGTGCGGTCGCGTACTCCGTGACCTCGTACATCGCCGCCATCCGGTAGAGCTCGGGGACGTCGGGACCCAGGTCGTCGATGTGCACGATCTCGAACGGCTCGTCCGCCCCGTCCAATTCGCCGTCCACGTCGTCGAAGACCAGGACCGTCATCGTCCCGTCCGGGTGATGGGTCCGGAACGACGTTCCGAGGACTCGGGCCAGTGGCAGGTAATTGCGGGCGATGATCGTGCAGGCATGCACGGCCACGGGGTCCTCCTCGGTGGGGGTCGGCCGACCCCGGAAGACTACCTGACCCGTTGAGCGCGGCGGTTTCCGCCGCCAGCGTCGGAATTCCGCACCAGAAGCGGTCGTGGCTCCCGGTTCCCGCACGTCCCGTCTACGCGGTCCGCGAGACCCGGGCGCGCAAGACCCGCCGAGGACAGGCAGCGCCGCCGGACCTCAGGAGGGTGGCGTCGCCACCACGACGTGGGCCCCGCTCGACGGGCAGGTCGTCTCCAGGTCGTGCTGCAGTGACCGGTCGCTCGTCACGATGACGATGCCCGGCGTCGACCGGGCGAGCGTGCAGATCGACGCCGGGGAGTCCGGCGCCAGGTACGCCCAGTCGATGTAGCTCGAGTACCTGCCCACCGGGTAGTCCCTGCGCAGGCCCGCCGGGGTGGTGTCCCACGCCAGACCCGACCAGAAGTCGGCCAGCCGATCGTCCCCCGGGTCCTGGTAGTGCCACACGACGAAGGGGTGGCCGAGGTTCCCGATCCGCTGCGCCACCGACACCTCGGTCGCCGTGGGCTGGTACCAACCCCGGAAGGCCAGCGTGACCGGCGACGTCAGTGTGGTCGTCGTCGTCAGGAGCACGTAGACCACGGTCGAGAACGCCACTGCCTGGACCGTCCCGAGAATCGGCTGCCAGGTCCGCTCACGGGTGGTCGCCCCGATCCGCGAGGCGTACACGGCCATGGGGACGAACGCCACCCAACAGACGGCCGACACGACGACCCACTCCGTCTTGATCGCGTAGTACGTCCACGTCGGGCCGGGGTTGTGCGCCAGCGCATTGATCCAGTGGATGGCCGCGATTCCGACGACGGCGCACGCGAGCGGGATCAGCAGTCGGACCCGCTGGACCGCGATCGGTGCAACGCACAGGAGGCCGACGACCACCAGGCCCACCAGCGGGAGCAGATACTGCGTCACGGGGATGATGGCTCCGGCCTGTACCAGCTGCGCCTCGAGGACGTGGCGTTGGATGACGACCGCCACCACGAGGACGATCACCAGTCCGAAGGAGAACGCCGCGCCGAGTACCCAGATCCAGCGGCCCCGGAGGAAGTCGCCCAGCGCCCGGCGGTGCGCGAGCACCCGACCGAGGTACACCACGCCGACGACCGCCGACGCGGCCACGGGCACGATGGCCAGCATCGTCCAGGAGAACAGGGTGATCCCGGTCCCGATCCCCAGGAGCACCACCATCGGCAACGACGGACGTCCGCACAGGTCGAGCCCGAGGACGACCACGGCCAGGGCGACCGGCAGTGCGCCGTAGGCACTCAGGAACCCTTCGTTGAGCGCCGTGCCGAGGACGAGCGGGGTCACGGCGATTCCGGCGCACGCCAACATGGTCACACCCACGGCGACAGGGATGCGCCGCAGGCCCCGGACGGCCCCGTCCACGAACTGGTAGAGCGCTGCCATCGACAGCACGCCGACACCGATGATGGCGAGCACCAGTGTGCTGGCGACTGCCTGCGCGTCGTGCACCATCAGGTCGCCCGGGCGAAGGCCCGCCCGCCCGTCGGCCACCGAGATCAGTGCGCTCACGCTGTCGACGATCGACGGGTAGCTCTTCAGCTCGGTGATGGTCAGTCCGCCGGAATCGATGATGGACCGGACGATCATGGCGTGGTTCCGGGAGTCGCCGCTCATGGCCCAGGCGATGCCGTAGTTCGGGCCGCGGTGCTGCAGGACCAGGTAGACCACCAGGGCGACGGCGGCGACGATCCAGGCCACCGGCGAACGGGATCCCCGTTCCCGGGCCGACCGTCCGTGCTCGGCGGGCGCGAACCAGGCGCCGGCGGCCAGTGCGAGGACGAGCGGAGCGACCAGGGCGACCGCGCACTCCCACCTGGCGAGCGGACCGTGCAGGACCAGTGCGAAGCCCATGCTGAAGGCCAAGACGACCGACAGTTCGGTGAGCAGCCCGACGGCCCATGACGAAGGCCCGGACACGTCGGGGAACAGTCGCCGCACCGCCCAGGCCAGCAGGGCGGTGCCAAGCAGGATCGCCGCCGACCCCACGCCCAGTGATACTGCGGCCAGAGCGACTACCACCGCTGCCGGAGCCAGTCGACCCAGTGACCTCGCGTGGGTCCCGCGGGCCCCCGTGGACAGACTCGGCACGGGTGCAGGCTACAGCGTCACCCTGACCGCCTCGGCCCACCCGACCACGTACCGCGTCGGGTTGACAGACGACGCCGGGGCACCGGATCGGCGCACCGGATAGCAGGTCGATGCCTCTAGTCGCCCGGCTCCCACTCCATCATGACCTCGTCGCACTCGGCCTCCGAGATGGCCTGTGAGAGTGAGTGGGCGACCGTCCCGCCGGTGCCGGTACCCGAGTTCCTGCCGTCGTCGGGCCCCCGACCGTCAGCGGTCCCGCTGTCCTGCGGACCGAAGAGCGCGCCCATGACGACGGCCACCGCCTCGTCGGTCACGTCCCGCCGGTCCTCGGCATAGAAGGCGTCCGGCGCCTGCGGCCCCGTCACGAGCTCGTAGGCCGGGAAGTACTCGACACCGTCGCGGGCCCGGGTCACCTGGTCGGCGGCGACCCGCAGCACGGCCTTCGAGTACGTGGTGGCCGTCAGGACGTGCTGGTCCGTGGCCGTGGCCACCAGCGGCACCGGTGACACGGTGAGGATGAGGCGGAGTGAGGGGTTGACCGACCTGGCGAGGTCCAGTGCCCCGAGGAGGTCGTCGGTCACCTCGTCCACCGTGAAGTTCCGGAACTCGTGGCGGTCCGGGTCGAACTCCCCGGCGATCGTCCCGGGGCAGGCGGGGTACGTGGCACCGTCGACCCGGGAGCACCATCCCTCGGTCAGTCCGAGCGTGAACACCAGGACCGTCGAGAGACGGACCGCCTCCAGCACTGCCGCCAGGTGCTGTCCGGTGAGGAGATCGAACTCCTCGTCCGACCGGGCCGGATAGCGGAGGCCGGGCCGGAACGGATCGACGACGAACACGTCCCGGTACCACCGGTCCTCCACGGGGACGAAGGTCGAGAGGCAGCGCTGGAGCAGCTGACGGAGGTGCCGTGCGGTGTAGATGTTCCCGTAGGCGGCACTGAAGTTGCCGTAACCCAGGTTCTCGGGCAGATCCCGGAAGGCCGGGGGGGGTGTCTCGGTCCGGACGTACTCGATCCCGGACCGTTCGAGCCACGGGATCATGTTCGACGCGAAGCAGCTTCCGGCGGACATGACCCGGTCGCTTCGGCCGAGGAGCGGTCCGGTTCCCGTCGCCACCTCCCGGGGCTCGAACCCGGTCGCCACGGCCCGTGACCAGAACGCCCGCGGCGGCTGGCTCCGGTACGGGTGCTCAGGCATGGCGGCTCCCGAGCGCGTCGGACAGCTGGGCCCACATGACGGCGCCGTAGTCGCCGTTGGCATGGCTGGTGTCACCCGGAGGCGAGTACCGGTCCAGGAGGTACCCGTCCCGGTCCATGACGGAATCCGGCACCGGCACGAAGAGTGCGCCGGTGTCGGCGGCCGCGTCCCGGTAGATGTCCTGGATCACCTGCCACATGGCGATCATGACCGGGCCCGGGGTGAGCGGGACGGTGTCGGGTTCCATCGACTCGCGCTCGAGGAGGGACACGAAGAAGGGGTCGGCCCCCAGCGCGGCCCGGACCAGTCGCTCGGGCTTCGGGGGTGGCGTCCCGAACAGGACCACCCGCGGCGACGCATGTGCCAACTGCCGCAGTAGCGCCTCGAGTGAATCCGTGGTCCACGGGGCGTCACCCCGCCACAGGCACCGGAGCATCTCCTCACTGACCCAACGCCTGCCGGGGTCGTGTGCGGCGTCCACGACCCCGGGCCGGAACACCTGGAAGCCCGGCACCGAGTCGACGAGGAACAACCCGATGTGCTGGTTGCCGTCCCACACGACACCGGCCACCTTCCCCTCGGCCACCCGCAGGAAGGCGTCGCGGTATCCAGGGTCGCCGAGGAACTCGTGCGATCCGTCCCGTGGGACGAGCACCGCGGCGCGCACTCGGCGAGCCGGTTCCCGGTCGACGCTGTCGAGCATCGCCACGGCGTGCGAGTGTCCGGCGAGGACGACCTCCGGCCGCTTGGCCCCGACGAGCGCGACGTCCCCGTTCCGCTTCACCGCGAGCGTCCTCGGTCCGGGTCCATTGGCGACAAACTAGCGTGCCGCCCAATGCCCGAGGCCGGAGACCGGCGTGGCTCGTGCCGCGCCTACGCCCGTGCGCGCCGCATCCGGCGGCCGTCCCGGGCGTCGGCCGGAGGCGCAGCGGTGGGCGGTAGTGTCGTCGTGTGCGAGTCGCCGTCGAACTCCAGCCCGGTCCCGCGGTCTGGCAGGGACCGGATGCGATGGGGCCGCCGGCGGGAGTCGGCATCGGGGTGCTCCCATGAGCGACATGGCGCCGACGTCCGGCTCACAGGACGGGGACCGTCATCCGCTGGTCTCCTATGCCCAGAACGCCGAGGACGTCGTACTGGCCCGGGCGCTGCGCCCGACCGAGCGCAACGGCTTCTGGATCGACGTCGGTGCGGGTGACCCGGTCGGCGACTCGGTGACGGCGCACTTCTCGTCGCTGGGCTGGCGCGGCATCAACATCGAACCGCTGCCGGACGAGTACTCCCGGCTGTGCGCCGCCCGCCCGGACGACATCAACCTGCAGGTCGCCGTGTCCGACGAGCCGGGCAAGGGGACCCTCTACGCCGGACCACCGGAGAACCGCGGCATGTCCACGCTCGATGCCGAACTGGGCGAGCAGTACCTGACCGAGGGGTTCGTCGCGGTCGAAGTGTCGGTGGTGACGCTGGCGGACATCGTGGCCGAGTACGTCGACGGGCCCGTGGACTTCCTCAAGGTCGATGTCGAGGGATTCGAGACGGCCGTGCTGGCCGGGATCGACTTCACCACGCTTCGGCCGACGGTCATCGTCGTCGAGGCCACCGAGCCGGGGACCTCGATCCAGACCCATCAGGCGTGGGAGGGGATCCTGCTGGCCGAGGGGTACACGTGCACACTCTTCGACGGCCTGAACCGCTTCTACGCGTCGGCCGACGCCGCCCCCGAGGTGGTGGAGGCGTTGCGGGTGCCGGCCAACGTGCTCGACGACTTCGTCCCGTACCGCTGGTCGTCCCAGCTCGAGGGGGCTATCGAGGCGATCGAGTCCGCCCACCAGGAGATCGCCAAGGTGCACCTGGCGTGGGTGGACGAACGCACGAACCTCGAGCAGCAGCTCCTGCTCGAGCGGGAGCGGGTCCGCATCGCCCGGGTGGATCTGGAGGCGGCCGAGGCACGGTGTTCCGATGCCCTGTCGATAGCGGCGCGTGTCCCGACCCTCGAGGCCGAGCTCGCCGCGGTGACGTCCCGTCGGGGCTATCGGTTCATGGACGGCGTGGCCCGCCGCGTCCACCGGAGCCCGGTGCTCACCCGACTGGTCGACGGTGTCCTACGCGTCGGGGCCCGGTCGGGACCCGGGACCTGATCGCCGTCGGGGCCTCCCTCCGGACCCCGGACCAGGCGGTCCGGACCGGACGGGTGGTGGTCCTCAGCTCCCGGCCGGACCCGGATCCGCAACCCGGTCCACCGGTGGGGCACCACCCCCCCGCCGGGCGTCGTCGAGCTCCTCGGCCAGCTCCTGGACCCTCGTCCCGTAGCTCTCGGCCAACCGCCGGAGTTCGTCGTTGGAGGCCTCCAGCTCGCGGATGTACCGGAGCAACAGGGCACGTTCGAGCGCTCGACAGGTGTCCTCACTCAACGGTCCGGGGACGTCCGGGCGCTGCGGGTCGACCTCGGGGTGCGTACCGATGAGCACCCGGGTCGCCTCCAGCCCGGCGAGCACCACCGGGGCGAGGCTCTCCACGTCGAACTGCCGCGGCGGCGGCGGCAGTCGCTCGAGCAGCGCGGACCATCGCTGGACGAACCGCTCCTGGTTCACCCGGGTCAGGAACCAGGCGTACGACGATGTCGTGCTGGCCGAATGGCGGTGTACGACCTGCGACGCCGCCTCGATACGGGTGGTGAGACCGTGGGCCAGCACCTTCAGGCAGAGGTCGGCGTCCTCGTAGTACGCCGGGAAGTACCCGGCATCGAACCCGCCCACCGCCTCGAAGAGGCTCCGTCGGGTGAGCATCGACGCGGCGGCGCAGAACAGCACGTCCATGCTCTGCGGTTCCTCACCGCGCAACACTTCGCCCGTGACCTCCGACACCGCGCCGTCGGACCACACGACCACGCCCGCGTCCTGCACGGTGCCGTCAGCATCTACCAGGACGCTGCCGACCACTCCCGTCTCCGGATGATCCTCGAGGGCGTCCACCAGTGCGTCCATCCACCCGTCGAGGACCACGGTGTCGTCATTGAGGAACAGGAGGTACGTGCCCCGGGCCCGACGGGCGGCCCGGTTGTTGGCCTCCGCGAATCCCGAATTGACCGGCGACACGAGGATCTGGGACCCGCTGGGCACCTGTGCATGCACGTCGTGCAGTAGCTCGGGAGCCGGCTCGTTGAGCGACACCAACAGCTCCACGGCGCAACGGGTGCGGTGTTCCGCGAGCGAACGGAGGCATTCCAGCAGGCAGGGGGCGTCCTTCCAACCGGTGACGATCACCGAGACGTCCGGTCGGCGGCCCGGGGGGTGGGCGGCGGCGGACCCGGACGGCGTCAGCACCCCCTGTTGCACTTCCGGCACCTCATCGAGTGTAGGTGAAGGCGACCATGGCTCCGGTATCCCCGAACCAGCAGTGGAAGCGTTCGCGTGGGCCGTGCGGCTCCGGGCGGAGCGCCGTGTCCCGTCGGATCGGGGCGTCCCGGCGGTGCCCGCGACCGTCCTCGCACTCCACCGGGTGCGTCCCGGCGGCTGCCGGTGCGACGACCGCCCGGACCGCCCGTCCCGAGGGTGCGCCGCGCCCGGGCACACGTTCACCCCAGGTGCGGTGGGGTATTCTCTGCACCGTGACCGTGCCTGGCCTCCGATCGCAAGGCGTGACGCGATCTTCCGAGGACACGCCGGCCGGAACCGACCCGGTGGCGTCCGGCCCGCCCGAGGCCGACCCGGTGGAGGCGGACGCCACGGCTGTGCCGTTCGGCGGGACCCGACTGTGCATCATCGTGCCCGCCTTCAACGAGGGGCCATCGGTGGCGAAGGTGGTGGTGGCCATCCAGTCGGCACTGCCGTCGGCCCAGGTCGTCGTGGTCGACGACGGGTCGAAGGACGACACGAGCATCCAGGCGGCAGATGCCGGGGCACACGTCATCACCCTCCCGATGAACCTCGGCATCGGGGGCGCCGTGCAGACCGGGTACCTCTACGCACAGCGCAACGACTTCGACATCGCCATGCAGATCGACGGTGACGGACAGCACGACCCCCGCGAGGCTCGGTTCGTGATCGAACCGATCCTGGAACAGCGTGCGGACATGGTCGTCGGGTCACGCTGGCTCGGCCGGGGCGAGTACAAGGCACCCTCGGGACGCCGGCTGGGCATGCGGATCCTCTCCCGGCTCATCAAGTGGCGGACGGGCCAGACGATCACCGACACCACGTCCGGGTTCCGTGCCGTGGGGCGACCGGGGATCGCGCTGTTCGCCCAGTCGTACTCCAGCGACTTCCCCGAGGTCGAGGCCCTGGTCGCGGCCAAACAGTGCGGCCTGGTCATCGAGGAGGTTCCCGTGCAGATGCAGCAGCGGCTCCACGGCCGGTCGAGCATCGCCGGGCTGCAGTCGAGTTACTACATGATGCGGGTCGTGGTGGCCCTTGTCGTCGATTCGCTGCAGTGGAAGGAGCATCCATGAGGCTGACGATCCTCTCGCTCGTGATCAGCTTCGGGTTCCTGGCCATGACCGTGCGTGCCATTCGCCGGCGTGTCCTCGGCGAGCAGGTCGCCATGATCTGGCTGGGGGTCAGCGCCTGCATGGTGCTCCTGAGTGCGACGCTGCCCACCCACCTGCTGGACCGGGCTGCCCGACTGGTCGGCGTCGCCTACCCGCCGGAACTGGTCCTCCTCCTGGCCGCGCTCTTCCTCGTCGTCCTCGTGTTCCACCTGTCGATCGCCCAGGCCAAGCTCCAGTCCAAGGTGACCCGGCTCACCCAGGAGCTGGGACTGCTCAAGGCCGGGTCCCCCGACGGACCCACGGAGGACCTCGAGCGCATCCACTAGCCGGGACGCACCCCGCCGACACGGACCCGCCAACCGCCGCCCGCAGGTGGTCAGTCCAGCTGGCTGGCCACCAACCCGTCCAGGATGTCGGCCTCGGACACCAGGCACTCGGTGAAGCCGAACCGGGACATGACGGCGTCGAGCACCAGCGCCCCACCGACGATCACGTCCTCGCGGCCCGGGACCATGCCCGGTCGCCCGAGACGGGCGGTGGCGGGTTCGGCCGCCAGCCGCCGGCACCACCCGTCGACATCGGCGGCGGTCAGCACCGCATGGTGGATCCGGTCGCGGTCATAGGTGTCCATCCCGAGTTGGAGCGAGGCGAGCGTGCTGACCGTCCCGGCCAGGCCGACCAGGGTGCGGGTGTCCCGGTAGCGGGGGTGCGCGGCCTCGGCCGACCCGAGCTGGGCGGCCACCTCGGCGGTCGCCGCGGCCAGCTGGTCGGCGGTCGGCGGGTCGCTGGTCAGGAACCGCTCGGACAGGCGCACGCACCCCAGCTGGAGGGAGACGGCGGCCAGCTCGGGATCGTCCGGCCCGTCGGCGGCGATCAGCTCGGTCGAGCCCCCGCCGATGTCCAGCACCAGGAACGGGGCACCGGAGGGATCGAGGTCGGAGACGGCACCGGCCAACGACAGCCGTCCCTCCTCGAGCCCCGTCAGCAGCTCGGGCTCGATCCCGGTGGCGGCACCGGCGGCGGCCAGGAACGCCGCGCCGTTGGCCGCGTCCCGGGCGGCCGACGTGGCGGCCAGCCGGCCCCGCCCCACGCCCAGCCCGTCCATCACCCCGCGGAACTCCTCCAGTACGGCGATGCAGCGGTCGATCGCCTCGGGGGCGAGCCGGCCGGTGGCGTCGACCCCCTGGCCCAGTCGGGTGATCCGCATCAGCCGCTCGAGCGGCCGGCCCTCGGCGTCGGCCACCAGCAGTCGGGTCGAGTTGGTTCCGCAGTCGATGGCGGCGATGGCGGGGCCGGAAGTCATGGACCCTTGCTACCACGGCACCCGGGGTCGGCCCACCGTCGGTGGTCCACGGTCGGCGACGCCTCTGCGGTCGACACCGACGGTGCCGGACGGTCAGGCCGGGTGCAGGCCGATCCGCCGGGCCGTCCACTCCCCCACCGGGTCGTCGGCGCCGGTCAGCCACCAGGCCAGGTGGGCGTGCAGGCACTTGACCCCCTCACGGGTGCCCCCGACGCCCCCCGACGGGCGGGGGCCGACGTGGCCTGCGTCGATGAGGGCGTCCCGTTCGGCGGCATAGGCGGCGTGGGCCGCGGCGATGCGCGCGGCCGGCACGTCGGCCTCCGCCGCAC
>Ga0209698_10003562_pt1 | contig 17279 bp, 14 predicted proteins | sample LitLauG_LLR_2012_FD_187203 | JGI IMG/M metagenome (GOLD analysis project Ga0209698, IMG submission 187203) | Freshwater sediment microbial communities from Pennsylvania, USA - Little Laurel Run_MetaG_LLR_2012 (SPAdes) (version 2) | ecosystem: Environmental > Aquatic > Freshwater > Creek >...
CCCATCCCCTTGAACCCGCCGGGATTGGTCGTGGACAGACCCCCGATGTGACCGATCTCGATGTCGGGCGCTTCGGTCGTCGTCGGCAGCAGGTAGTCGACGAAGGTGGCGGTGAGGGGGTTGCCGGCCTCGTCGTACACGAAGTCCTCGAGGAGCACCCCGCCGAGGCCCTGGATGACGCCGCCGGAGATCTGGCCGTCCACGACCGTCGGGTTGATCATCGCGCCGCAGTCCTCCGACACGATGTAGCGCAGGACCCTGGGGATGCAGGTGACCCGGTCGATCTCCACGACGCAGAGGTGCGCGGCGTTTGACCACGTCGGGAAGCGGCTCGGCTTGAAGCGCACGGTCGCTTCGAGGCCCGGGCCGATGTCGGGGGGCAGGTCCCCGGCGAAGCGGTAGGCGGCCTTCGCCACATCCTTCAGCGTGATCGCTCGCGACGGCGTCCCCTGCACGAAGACCTGGCCGCCTTCGATCGTGAGGTCGGCAGGGTTGGCTTCCATCGCATGGGCCGCAACCGCGAGGATCTTCTCCCGCACGACGGCGCTCGCCCCCTGGATCGCCCCGCCCGCGACGACCGCGGTGCGCGATCCGCCGGTGCCGGGGCCGTACGGCGTCGACTGCGTGTCGCCCTGCACGACGGTGACATCGTCGTAGTCCACACCGAGGGTGTCTGCGACGAGCTGGGCCATGGTGGTCTCGATGCTCTGGCCGTGCGCCGTCGTCCCCACGAACGCGACGACCCGCCCGCTCGCCTCGACGCGCACGGTGGCGCCCTCGGTGGCCATCGCCGGTCCCTTGGATGCGGTGGGCTCGACGTACGCGCAGCAGCCGAGCCCGAGGAGTCGGCCCTCTGCCCGGGCCGCCGCCTGCTCGGCACGGAACGCGGGCAGGTCGAGCACCGCGAGGGCGTGCTCGAGGGTCTCGAGCGGGGTGATCTCCTCGAACACGTTGCCGCTCGGGGAGGTGAAAGGGAGATCGGATGCGGCCAGGAGGTTGGTGCGGCGCAGCTCGATCGGGTCGATGCCAAGCGTCCGGGCCGCGTGGTCGATCGCCATCTCCCGCGCGGTCGTCTCGAACATCCACGGCCCGCGGTAGGCCCCCTTGCCCATGGTGTTGGTCCACACCATCGACATCGAGAAGCCGAGGCGGGGGATCTTGTACGGGCCGGGCAGCAGCTGCGGGTTGATGACCGCGGGGCACGCCGGGTAGGCGCCGACGTCGGCGACGTGCTCGAGTGCGATGGCCTGGATGGTGTGGTCCGCGTCGATGGCGAGGCGCACGTCGCCGAGCTCGTTGCGGGAGTGCGGCGCGGCGATGAGGTTTTCCCGGCGGTCCTCGATCCACTTGACCGGCCGACCGAGCAGCCAGGTGGCGAGGACGATGGCGCACTCCTCTCGGATCACGAACAGCTTCTGGCCGAACCCACCTCCGACGTCGCGGGCGTTGACTCGGACCTGGCCCTCGGCGATGCCGAGGTAGCGGGCGAAGAAGTTGCGGGTCTCGTGCACCGCCTGGCAGGCGCAGGTGATGTCGAGCTCGTCGCGTCCCGGCTGCCAGGATGCGACGATGCCGCGTCCTTCCATCGGCGACGCGACGTAGCGGTTCTGGCGGATCCGAGCTTCGACGACGTGCGCGCTCGTCGCGAACACCTCCGCCAGGTCCTCCGACAGCGGGGTGAAGGGGGCCACGACCATGGCGTTGGATGGCACGCCCCACGCGGCGTGGACGACGTTGGCGTTTTCGGCCGCGGTGGCGAAGTCCACGCAGGCCACGCCAGGATCGAGGTCCACCTCGATCAGGTCGCACGCGTCCTCGGCGATGTAGCGGCTCTCCGCCACGACGAGCGCGATCGGGTCGCCGACGAAGCGGACGTCGCCGATGGCGAGCGGTGCCGGCACCGGCATCCCCTCGCCCAAGATGGCGTGCCACGCCTCGCCGTAGCGCCCGTCGAAGTCCTGCCAGGTGAACACGGCGGCGACACCCGGCAGGGCGCGCGCCGCGGTCACGTCCAGGCTGGTGATGGTCGCCTTGGCCAGCTCGCTGCGCAGGAACGCGCCATGCAGCATCCCGGGCAGCACGACGTCGTCGACGTAGAGCCCGTGGCCGGTGAGCAGGCGCTTGTCCTCCTTGCGGGTGACAGAAGCGCCGACGAAGCGGGCGGCGGGGCCGTTGGGCGAACCGGATGGGGTGGTCGGGGCGGTCACGCCGTCACCGTCCCTGCGGCCGCGGCGGCCGCGGCGGCTGTGGTGGCGGCAGCGGCGCGCACCGCTCGCAGGATGCCCTGGTAGCCGGTGCACCGGCAGATGTTGCCCGACAGGCCCTCCCGGATGTCGTCTTCGGTCAGGTGCGGGTTGCGAGCCAGCAGCGCGGTGGCCGACACCACGAAGCCGGGGGTGCAGAACCCGCACTGGAGCCCGTGCTCGGCCTGAAACGCGGCCTGCACCGCGTTGAGCTCGCCCTCGGGGGCCAGGCCCTCGACCGTGGTCACGGTCGCGCCGTCCGCCTGCACGGCGAACACCAGGCACGAGCGCACGGCCCGGTCGTCGAGGAGCACGGTGCAGGCACCGCACACCCCGTGCTCGCAGCCGAGGTGGGTCCCGGTGAGGCGCAGGTCCTCCCGGAGGAAGTCGGCGAGGGTCTTGCGGGCCTCGACGGCGGCGCGGCGCAGCTCGCCGTTGACCGTCAGCTCGATCGGTGTCTCATGCACCTTGGGCCTCCTTGACGGCGCTGCGAACGGCACGAGCGACGACCGCAGCGCAGACCCGGAGGCGCAGGGCACTCGACGCGTGCAGGTCCTCGGGTGGATCGAGGCCGCGGATCGCCAGCTGCGCGATCTCGTCGGGGTCGACGTCGTCGGGTCCGGCGCCCACCAGGGCGCGCTCGGCCTCGGCCCCGCGCAGTGGGGTGCTGCCCATGCCGAACATGGCCACGGCTGCCCTTTCGAAGCGTCCACCTGACAGCCGCACGCCGACACACGCCCCGGCGATGGCGAAGTCGCCGTGGCGTCGGGCGACCTCTTCGACCGCGAAGCCGGAACCGGTCCCCCAGGCCGGGAGGCGCACCGCGGTGAGCAGTTCGCCGGCATCGAGGGTCGTGGCCCACGTCCCGGTGAAGAAGTCGGCCGCCGCGACGGTGCGCGATCCATTGGGGCCGGCGACGCGGAGCTCGGCGTCGAGCGCGAGAGCGACCGCCGGATACTCCGCCGCGGGATCGGCGTGGGCGATCGACCCGCCGACGGTCCCCCGGCTGCGGATCTGGAAGTGTCCGATCAAGGGCGTGGCCTTGGCCAGCAGCGGGGCCGAGGCCGCGATGTCGGCGCGTTCCTCGACATCGCACTGCCGGACCATCGCGCCGACGGTGATGCCATCGGCATCGGCGACCACCTCCCGCAGGGTCGCCACCCGGCCGACGTCGACCAGGGCCTCGAAGCGGGCGAGGCGAAGGTTGAGCATCGGCACGAGGCTCTGGCCACCGGCGAGGACCTTGGCGTCGTCGCCGTGGGCGCCGAGCAGCGCGGCCGCTTCGGTGACCGTCGTCGGCGCGTGGTACGCGAACCGTGCAGGCTTCATGCGGCCCCCCTTCCAGATCACCTGGAAACATAGGGGATCGGGATCCACGCCCGCTGAGGAGCGCCCGGCCCCCGGCGCCCGGCGGTCTGTCGCTCAGCCTCGGCCGAGCTGGCGCTCGGCCCAGGCGTGGACCGATGCGGGCATGTCGTCGCAGGCACGGAGCAGTTCGACCCGGTGCCGGTCGGGGGTGGCCTTGACGTCCGCGACGAACGCGGTCGTCAGCCCGTGGGCCGGCCGTGACACGAGTGTCAGGTCGTCGCCTTCGCCGACGTCGCCACCGGTCACGATCCGTAGGTAGGCGCCGTAGCGCCGGGCGGCTTCGAAGCGCTCGACGAAGCCGTCGTCGCCCATGCGGATGCCGAGCTTGAAGCAGGGCGACCGGGGCTGGGCGACCTCGACGATGGCCGTCCCGACCGCCCACCGCTCCCCGATGACCGCGGCGCTCAGATCGATGCCCGCCGTCGTGAGGTTTTCGCCGAAGGTACCCGGGGCGAGCTCGGTGCTGAGCTCGCCCTCCCACCACTGGTAGTCCTCGATGGCGTAGGCGTACACCGCTTTGTCCGGGCCACCGTGCACCCGCAGGTCCGCCTGTGCATCACCGGCGAGGTTGATGCCCGCCATGGTGACCCGGCCCGGCGCAGGAGCCTTCCAGATGGCGGTGCGCACCCGGCGGCCCGCCCACGCGACGGTCCGGGGCTCGCCCACGTTGACCGACCGGAGACAACCGATGCGCAGCGCGTCGTCGGGCACGGGCCACGGTATTCCATCGGCGCCCCGTACTGGGACGGACGGCGGCGCCAGAGGTGGTCGTCGACCATCCAACACCGGCGGGGCGCTGCTCCACGAGCTCCGGGACGGCGAGGGCTCGCCCGGTTGAGCGCTCGTTCGGGGGACGGTGTGGTCAGGACACCTGGGTTGCCGCGATCAGCTGCGAGACGGTGACGAGCTGATACCCCTTGGCCCGCAGCCCGTCGACGATCGCGGGGAGTGCCCGGGCCGTGAGCGGCGCGGTGTTTCCGCCCGTCAGGTGCATCACCACGATCGACCCGTTGGTGACCTGCGCGAGCGTGCCGCGGACGATGGCGTTGACCGACGTCCCGAACGCGTCCCCGGATGCGACGTCGTACTGGATGACGGTCACCCCGGTGCCGCGGATCGCAGCGAGCGCGGTCGCGTCGTAGCAGCCGCCCGGGAACCGGAAGTAGGGCACCGGGTGGTCGGTGAAGCGGCGGAGGACGTCGAAGGAGTGCTGCACGTCGTCTGCCATCTGGTCGGGGCGAAGCGTTCCCAGGCCGTAGCAGCCCGGTCGGAACCCTACGTGGGCGTAGGAGTGGCTGCCGAGCTCGAAGAGCGGGTCGGCGGCCAGCCGATGGGTGACATCGGGGTAGCGCTGGATCCACAGACCGGAGAGGAAGATCGTGGCCGGGACGTGTTGCTGATCGAGCACCTCGATGGCGTCGAGGTTGGCAAACGACGAGACCTGGCCGCGGTCGAGCTCGCCGAGCATGAATGGGGTCATGTTGGTGTCGAAGGTGAGCGCCACCTTCGGCTGGTCGCGGCGGCCGTGGAAGAAGATCGGCGCACCGGCCCCGGTTGCGGGCAGCGTGGGGGTCGGGCTGGGCGTGGGGCCGGCGGCCCATGGGGGCAGGGTCGTTGCCGCGGTCCCGGGGCCCGACGTCGTCGGAGGGGTCGCCGGTGTCGGCGTCGTGATCAGGCCGGCGAGCGGGCCCGTCGCGCCTCCGACGAGGGCGAGATCGGGCGGGGTCGACCCGGGAGTGGCGCCGCGGTCGGGCGCCGTGGCGCCGGCGGCCGCAGCGGCGCCGGTGTTCCCGTCGGGCGCCGTGGCGTCGCTCGGGCCGCTCGGGCCGCTCGGGCCGCTCGGGGTGCCGGGGGTGCTCGGGGTGCCCGCGGTGCCGGGGCCGCTCGGGCCGGCGGCGGTCGGCGTGGCGTAGGTGCCCGGGTCGTCGGTCGTGGTCGGGGTGGGCGCACCCGTGCCGCCGTGGCCGGGTGCGCTCGATGCCGTTGTCGAGATGGGCGCGATCGCGCGCGGCACGGCGGTGCAGCCGAGCGCGAGCACACCTCCCACCGCAACGAGCAGCAGTCCGTGCCGTCGTCTGCCCGCGACCCGCAAGTCCCTACGCACCGGCTCATGGTGACCTGCACGGTCCTCAGCCTTGGTGACCGCGGATGCATCCTGGGACGAACGGTGCGGCGCGCCTCGCCGACGGCATACATCCGCCACGTTCGATCCACGTCTGCTCACAGCGGGCGCGGAGGCCACCGGGGCCCGCCCGCCCCGGCGGGCCCCCGGTGGCGGCGAACCGGTTGGCGTTTGCGTTTCTTGTATGCGGATCCTTCGTCCAGCGCACGTTTTCGCATACTGGAACCCAGAAGGCCAACCGGAACGGGGAACGCCTACCGGAACCCGGAAGGCCAACTGGAATGGTCGCCCGCGGCCGACAGTGGGGCGGTCGCGGCCAGCAGTGAGGCGGCCGCCGGCCGGCGCCCCACCGGACCCGACGACGGGTCAGACGGCGGCGGTCTCGGGCCCCGCGACCCGCCGGTACAGGTCGAGGTGCGCGCCGGCGGTCGCCGCCCACGTGTGGCGTGCGGCGACGGCCGGGCCGGCCGCCGCCAGCGCGGCTCGGACCTCCCGATCGGTGAGCAGCTCCCACAGGCGCTCGGCGAGGCCGGCGTCGTCGCCCGGCGCGGCGGCGAGGACGTCCTGGCCGAAGCGGAGGTACTCGGCGAACACCGGCAGGTCGGACACGACGGTGGGCAACCCCGCCGCCAGGGCTTCGAGGACGACCAGTCCGAACCCTTCGTTGACGGAGGGGAACGCGAACGCGTCAGCCGCGTGGTACCAACCCGGGAGCTCGTCGTCTGGGAGTGTGCCGAGCAGCACCACGTCGCGGCCGAGCTCGAGGCGGAGGTCGGGGAGCGAAGCGAGGACCTCTTCCCGGTACGCACGATGGTCCTGGAACGAATGGCCGCCGACGACCGCCAGCACCGGTGGTCGTTCGAAGCGGCGTGTGAGCAGGGACAGGGCGCGCACGAGATGGTCGCTGCCCTTGCGGGGCTCGATGCCCCCGACGGCGAGGACCAGCGGCCGGTCCGTTGCCCCGACCCGCGCCCGCCGCTCGGCGATGTCCGCGTCCGGAGGTCGCCGCGCGAAGCGCGCGGCGTCGACCCCGTTGGGGATCACCTCGGCTCGCACGCCGTACTCGGCGGCGAGGCGGTCCTGCCAGAACCGGCTGACCACGACCAGGTGGTCCGGGTCGAGGATCGAACGCAGCTGGCACTCGATCAGTGCAGGCGTGGTGAAGTCGTCGACGTGGTGGACCGTGCGCACGACCCGGCCGGCGAGGCCCTCGTCGCGCAACCGCACTGCGGCGCGCGCCGAGATGCAGTCCTGGACGTGCAGGACCGGCGCCCGAGCGCCCGCGGCTGCCCGCGCCCGCAGGCCCGCGGCCAGCGCATCGACCGATGCCATGACCCGGGCTTCGAGCGTGTCGGCTGGCACGGGGGCGGGCACGAAGTGGCAGGGCGCCGCGACGGATCGGAAGAAGCCGGTCGCGGGGTCGCCGAGGGCGACCACCTCGACGTCGAGGCCATGGCGGACGAGCTCCTCGGCCAGTGCCAGGGTGTGCACCACGCCCCCGCGGGGCTTGGTCGAATAGGTGACGAGCGCGACCGCCGCGCTCACCTCGGTGGCGCCTCCACGATCGCGGGGTCCCGTCGGGCGATGGCCGCTGCGGCCAGCGCTGCCCGGGCACCGGTCGGTGCCACCACGCACCCCGCCCGCGCGAACGCGTCGCGCTGGCGCTCGAGGCCCTGCGGGTCGCCTTCGGTGCCGAGGACGTAGACGACGACCCGCGGGCCGTCGGGGGAGGTCAGCTCGGCGCATGCGGGCGCCAGCAGGGAGGCTGGGTCGGGGTGCGACCCGTAGCCGAGCACCACGTCGAGCAGGACCACGGCGACGTCGGGCTCGGTGGCAAGGGCGCGCAGCGCTTCGAGGCGCGCCTCGGGGTCGATCATGGGGTGGGGGCGACCCTTGGTGTACTCCTCCTCGCCGAGGTCCAGGCACACGTGCGCCCCCTCGGGAGCGGGGACCCGGTGCGCCTTGTCCAGCGGGGTGTTGGACCACACCGGGCCGAGCCAGGGCTCCAGGAGGGCGAGGGCCTCGTAGCAGAGGGTGCCCCCGGAGTAGAGGCCCTGCAGGCGGGTGCGGTGGTCGGCGAGGCCGATCAGTTGGCGCTCCACCTCCGCGCGCAGCTGACCGTTGAGCTCGGGGGCCCGTCCGCCGAGCGCGCGCATCGTCGCGACGACGCCGCCTTCGAGGGTCGTCGAGTGCGCCGCCGCCCCGGGCACCGCCGCGTCCTCGGCCAAGCCGATGAGCGCGGCGACCACCGGTGTGTCGAGCGCAGCGGCGATCACCGAGCGGGCCACCGCGGCCGACGGCGGCTTGGACACCAGCACGATGATGTCGGTGGCGGGGTCGCGGTCCAGCGCACGCACCGCGAGGCGCGCCATGCGGCCGTCGACCTCGGCGGAGAGGTCCCGCCCCCCGACGCCGATGACTTGGGTGACCCCCTCGCCCCACCGGTCGAGGAGGCTCATGACCTCCTGCGCGCCGGTGCCGGCTGCGGCGACCACGCCGACCCGCCCGGCGCGCACGACGTTGGCGAAGCCGAGGCCGCACCCGCCGAGCACGGCGGTGCCGGCCCCCGGGCCCATGACCAGGTGACCCACCGCCGCGGCGTGGTCCTTGAGGTCGATCTCGTCGGCGACCGGGACGTTGTCGCTGAAGAGCAGGACGTCGAGTCCCGCGGTGAGCGCCTTGTGGGCTTCGAGCGCGGCAAACGGGCCCGGGACCGAGATGATGGCGACGTCGGCCTCGGGGAGCGCCCCGATGGCGCTCGCCAGGTCCCGGTGCGAGGTCGCCTCCTGCCGCACCGACGCGCCGGCGGGGCGCTCTCCGAAGAGCACGTGTGCCCCCGCGTCGAGCGCCGCCGCCGCGACGTCGTCGTCGTCGGCGCGCACCACGAGGACGAGGTCGTTGGCCGCCGCGATCTGCAGTGCCTCGTCGGTGACGCCGTCCGCGCCGAGCGCCTCGATGTTGGCGGGTGTCGCCATGACCGCGGTGGCCCAGCCCACCCCCTCGACCTCGCCCATGGCGCGCGTCGCGCCGAGCAGCAGGACCGAGTCGACGTATCGGTCGGCAAAGCGGCGTACGGCGGTGCCCACCGGGCGTCAGACCGTCCGGGACGGCTGACCGACGAGGATCCGTGTGCCCATGGCGGCGTCGTCGCTGCCAGGGGGTGCCACGACGGTGGCCAGCATCCGCGCCGCCGAGGTGACCACCGCCATCCGGCCGCCGTTGCGCACGAAGCGGGTCGCGGCGGCCATCTTGGGTCCCATGCTCCCGGCCGGGAACTGGCCGTCGTGGGCGTAGCGCTCGGCTTCTTCGACGGTGACGTCGTGCAGCGCGCGCTGGCGGGCGGTGCCGAAGTGGATGGCGGCCGCGTCGACCTCGGTGACGATGATGAGTGCGTCGGCTCCGATCCGGGTGGCGAGCAGCTCGGCGGCGAGGTCCTTGTCGACGACCGCTTCGACGCCGCGGTAGCCCCGCGGGCTCAAGGTCACGGGGATGCCGCCACCGCCGGCGGCGATGACCAGGTGGCCGGCGGCCACCAGGCCGCCGATCACGTCGAGCTCCAGCAGGCCGACCGGGTCGGGCGAGGCCACGACCCGGCGGTAGCCGCGGCCGGAGTCCTCGGCCATGGTCCAGCCCCGCTCGGCGGCCATGCGAGCCGCGCTGTCCCGGTCGACGAAGGGCCCGATCGGCTTGGTCGGCCGGCCGAAGGCAGGGTCAGCGGCATCCACGACGACGTGGGTGCCGACGCACACGGCGCCGGGGTGCTCGGGGGGGAGCTGCTCGCGCAGCGCCAGCGCGAGGAGGCTGCCGATCTCCCCCTGGGTCATCGCCACGAGGGAGAACAAGGGCTGGGTGGCGACGATGTCCTTGGCCGCATCCTGCTGGAGCGCGAGCGCGCCGACCTGAGGTCCGTTGCCGTGCACGATCACGATCCGCCATCCCGCCGCCACCATGCTTGCGATGTTGGCGGCGACGGCCCGGGCGTGGTCGCACTGCTCCCGGTAGGTGCCGAGCTGGCCGGACTCGACGAGGGCGTTCCCGCCGAGTGCCACGACTGCGCTACCTGGCATGAGCTGATCTCCCTGACGGTCGTCGTGGCCCGCCGGTCCGATCGGTGCCGGACCGGGTACCACCTACCATCGGCCGCGACCCTCCAACGTTTAGGATAGTAAAGACTCCGTCATAGCATCGTCAACAGGTTCGAGGCGGACCGGGCGAGGAGGCGCAGATGCGTCACGAGCTGGACGAAGGGGAGCTGGCCTCGCTGCGGCGCCGCTGGAGCACCGCCGAGGGCCGGGTCTACCCCCTGGCGATGGTCAACGTCGCCGCGTACCAGCAGGCCATCGAGGCGATCGCCGCGCTGGTCGCCTTCCTCCGGGAGGAGACAGGGGACCACGCGGCGCTGGTCGCGTGCGCCGCCGATCCCACCGCGGCGCTCGACCGCCTCGACGCCGACGCGCTCGGCCTCGTGCATGTCAGCGTCGAGGATCTCGTCGACGCCGCCTGTGCCAGCCGGGACCGGGAGCTGTTGCAGCTGCAGGACCAGCAGCGCCGCAGGGAGGCGGCGGCGGCCGCGGCGGACGCAGGTCTGGCATGGATGGACATCGCCTCGGCAGCGGTGCGGGGCCTGCTGGCCGGGGTACCGGAGCTGCGGGTGCACCTGCCGTCCCGGCTCGGGGTGCGCACCTGGCTCCAGCCCGATGTGGACACGGGGGAGCCGCTCCTGCGGCTCACGCCGGTCGCGCTCGACCCCGACACTGGTGCGCTCGCCGCCCTCGACGAACCCGACGATCTCGACCTGACCGCTCAGGACCGGGCCGGATGGGATGCGGTGCTGGCGCGGCTGGCGACCCTCTGGGGCCTGGAGGTTGACGCCCAAACGTCACCCATAGTAGATGTCGATGCACACGATCCGACACTGGATGGGGGTAGCCATGACCGCTGAGCCGCTCGCCCAGGGGGATCTGTCCGAGATCATGCTCCGACTCCAGTCCGAGGGGCTCCGGGTCGCGGTCGACACGCACGGCCGTCGAGGCGGTGCCGGGCCCTCCGACGTGGGCATGCTCTGGGTCGAAGGCATGGCGCTGACGGCGGCGACGGACCCGGAGCGCAGCGCGAGCTCCCCCTTCGAGCTCCGTGCCGAGGGCAGCGAGGGTGGTGCCGTGGCGATCTACGAGGACGGCGTGCGGGTGGCCGGAGCCCGTCCGCAGGAGCGGCCCCGGTTCTACGACCGCACGACCGAGGACGGCGTCCCCTACTGGAAGATCGCCCTCCTCCACCTCGACTCGCTGGCCAGCACCGTCCTGCAGACCTGCACCTACTGGGGCAACGAGGACCAGTGCACCTTCTGTGGCATCGGCGTCTCGCTCGACGCCGGTGCGACGATCGCCAGGAAGACGCCGGCGCAGCTCGCCGAGGTGGCGGTGGCGGCTCGGGATCTCGACGGTGCGGTCGACGTCACCCTGACGACGGGCAGCACCCGAGGCCCCGACCGTGGGGCGCTGTACGTGGCCCGCTGCGCGGAGGCGGTCAAGGAAGCCAGCGGACTGCCGGTGGAGGTGCAGTTCGAGCCGCCCGAGGACCTCGACGTGATCGATCAGGTGCGGGACCTGGGCGCCGACACCGTGGGGATCCACGTCGAGACCTTCGACCCGACGGTGCTCGCCCGGGTGGCGCCGGGCAAGGCCCGCACCGGTATCGAGCACTACTTCGCGGCGTGGGAGCGGGCCGTCGCCTGCTTCGGTCCCGGGCAGGTCACGACCTACGTCATCCTCGGGATGGGCGAGGACCCGGACCTGATCGTGGAGGGCTGCCGGCGGGCCATCGACCTGGGCGTGTACCCCTTCATCGTGCCGCTGCGGCCCGTCGCCGGCAGCCTCATGGCCGACTGGTCGCCGCCGGATCCCGGCGACGTCGAGCGCATAGCCCGGCGGGTGGCGCCGCTGCTCGAAGGTCGGGGGATCGGGGCCGGGACGGCCAAGGCCGGCTGCTCGCGCTGCAACGCGTGCTCACCGATGGCCGCGGTCGAGCGCCAGCTCCAGATCGGCCGCAAGCCCGAGCCGGCCTCGGCCCGTGGCTGACGCGGCCGTCAGCCGGCTCCCGACGGCGCGCGCGCAGTGCCGGGTGGCCGACGATGCGTCGAGCGTCGAGGAGCACCACCGGATCCGGCGGGAGGTCTTCGTCCATGAGCAGCGCCTGTTCGTCCCCGACGACCTCGACGAGCACGACGCGGAGACCGCCACCATCAAGGTGCTGGCGACTTGCGGCGCCGCGCCTGCCGGCACGGTGCGCCTCTTTCCCCTCGATCGGACCGGGGCGTGCTGGCAGGGCGACCGGCTCGCGGTCCGGCTGGCGTTCCGCCGCCACAACGTCGGTGCGCCACTGGTGCGCTACGCCGTCGCGACCGCAGGAGCCCTGGGCGGAACGGCCATGACCGCGCACATCCAACTGGCCAATGTGGGCTTCTTCGAACGGCTCGGGTGGCGCCGGGACGGTGCGATCGAGCGCTACGTGGGCGTCGAGCACCAGCCGATGGCCATCGATCTCACTCCCGGGCCAGCGGCGCCAGCCGGGTGATCCCCTCGGTGCGCAGGTCGATGAGCGTCACCGTCCGCCCTTCGTGGCGCAGCCCGAGCACGCCGTTGCCGTCGAGGGTCCCGAGGGTGGCGTAGATCAGCCCGCGCCCTGCCGCGGCCGCGGCCGTGCGGGCCTCCGCCTCCGGCGGTCCGGTGACCAGGAACATCAGGCACGGGAAGCACACGAGCCATCGGATCAGCTCGACGTCGGCGGGGACGGGGATCGCGGCGAGGTCGACGGTCACACCACAACCGGTGGGTTCGAGCAGCATTGCCAGCGACCCGAGGATCCCCGCCATGCTCACGTCCTTGGCGCCGCTGCAGCAGCCGTCGCAGGCCAGCTCGGCCAGCAGCCGGACGTCTCCTGCGAGGAGCTCGCCGCGCTCGTCGAAGGACGGGAAGAACGGGAAATCGTCGCGCATGCGGCCCTCGATGCAGCCGAGCAGGCCGACGCGCTGGCCGGGGCGGAGGTTCGTCGCGGACAGCGCCGGCCCCGGGCAGCGACCGAGCGCGAACGCGGACAGGGCCGGTCGATCCTCGCGGGGGGTCAGGTGGCCGCCGACGATCGGCACGTCGTAGAGGCGGGACGCGGCACGCATGCCCTCGAGCACGGCGGCCGACGTCGCGTGGTCGGCCACCAGCGTGTCGACGATGGCCAGTGGGATGGCCCCCATCGCCGCCACGTCGTTGACGTTGGCGAGGACGGCGGCGATGCCGGCGCCGTAGGGGTCGTGCTCGACGAACTCGGGGAGGATGGCCTCGCCGCACACGACCAGCGACTCGTCGCCGGATCCCACCACCGCGGCGTCGTCGCCGGGCCCGTGGCGCCAGTCGGGTCGGCCGAGCACCTCGCCGACGATCCCGATGCCGGCCTTGGATGTCCAGCCCGTGCTCGCCCGGACCGCCTGGACCACGGTCTCGAGGAGGGGGCCAGATGCATCCATGGTTGAACGATAGTGGGTGATCGTTTACCATCGGATGCATGGGGACGCCGTCGTTCCTCGACCTCGTCACCCGCCCGGCCAAGCCCCGTCACGAGGGCGTCACGGCCGTGATCGACGGGGGTGCGGCGGTCGGGGACGCGGTCGCGGTGCTCGCCACGTCGGCGGAGCACATCGACCTCTGGAAGCTCGGATGGGCGAGCGCGTACCTCGATCCGCACGTCGAGGACAAGATCGCGCTCCTGCACGGCCACGGTGTGCGGACCTGCACCGGCGGGACGCTGCTCGAGATCGCCGCCCACCAGGACCGCGTGGACGCCTGCATCGAGTGGGCCGTCGCGTCGGGCTTCGACTACGTCGAGGTGAGCGACGGCCTCGGCCGGCTCGGCCCCGCCCGAAAGGCCGAGCTGATCGCCCTCGTCCGGCGATCGGTGCCGGTGATCGCGGAGGTCGGGAGCAAGGATCCCGGGCAGGTCCTCAGCCCTGCGGCGTGGGCGTCGCTGGCGGCCGCCGACCTCGATGGCGGCGTCGAATGGGTGATCGCGGAGGGCCGCGAGAGCGGCACCGTCGGCATCTACGGACCCGACGGCCGAGTGCGCGGCGACGTCATCGACGCCCTGCTCGATCGGGTGGGGCCAGAGCGGATGCTCTTCGAGGCGCCGCGCAAGGACCAGCAGGCATGGTTCATCAACCACCTCGGGCCCTCGGTCAACCTCTCCAACGTCGCGCCGCGCGAGGCCATGGGCCTCGAGGCGCTCCGCCTCGGGCTGCGCGCGGACACGACGGCGTCGGTGCTGCTGCGGCCCCAGGTGCTCCGTGCCTGATCGGTCACCGCGCCCGGTGGGAGCCAACATCGTGCCGGGCGCATACCGGCAGGTCTCGGTCGCCGACGTCGACGTGGCGCTCACGGAGGAGGCTCTCGTCGAGCACTTCCTCGGGCGGGAGTGTTACCGGCGCACGACCTACGTCGTGGTGGGCAACGGCGACGGCCATGCCCTCGTGTCGGTGGTCCTGGCCGACACCGGGCCGCTCTTTTCCCCCGCAGTCGCCGTGCGCGTGCTGGCCGGGCCCGACGAGACCACCTACGTGCGGCGGCCCGACGTCGACACCGGCGTGCCGTCCCAACTGGGCGGCGTCGCGCTGGAGCACCCCGGGGCGCGCTGCGTCGTCGTCGAAGGCCGCTACGGGCACGTCAACTTCCTCCTCGACCCCGATCCGGTCGTCGTGCGGGTGCACGAGATCGTGCCCCCGCACCCGGCCAAGCTCCTCGACCAGGCCGAACGCGTGTTGGCCCTGGCCGAGGACCTTCCCCCGATGGTGCTCGTCGGCGATCTCGTCGAGCTCGACGAGCTCCGACCACCTGGGGGTGACGTCTTGCTGCCCTGCCGTGGCTCGGGCATCGACGTCGTGGGTGCCCGGACGTGGTACCTCGACCAGCGACCCCCGCACCAGCCGTGGACCCTGCTCGGCTGCGCTCGCTCGCGCGACATCCACCGGTGGTTCTACGGCGCGGACGCGCCCAGCGTGGACACCTGCCCGCGGGCATCGAGCGCGTCGGTGCCCGGTGCGGTGCTGACCAAGTGCTGCCTCTTCGAGGACCGCGTCGAGCTCGACGCCGGTCCCGGGGGGCCTCGGGCGGTGGTGCCGTGGGGTGCGTCGCTCGACCAGGTGCGCGACGCGCTCCGCGCGCTCGCCGAAGCGATCGTGCCGGCATGGGCGCCCGCCTGACCGACAGCGCCGAGTACGCGCACCTGTGGGGCACCGACGAGGTCCGGGCCGTCTTCGACCAGCAGGCCCGCCGGCAGGGGTGGCTCGACGTCCTCGTGGCGCTGGCGGGCGCACAAGCCGAGCTCGGGATCATCCCGGCTGCTGCGGCCGACGCCATCCGCCAGGGGGCGCGGGCGGAGCTCCTCGACCTGGACCTCCTGGCCTCGCGGACGCGGGAGACCGGGCACTCGACGCTCGGCCTGATCGCCGCGCTGCAAGCGATCCTCCCGGCGCATGCCGCCGAGCACGTCTATTACGGCGTCACCGTGCAGGATGTCACCGACACCTGGACGGTGCTCGCCGCCCGCCGGGTCATGGCGGTCGTCGAGCGCGACCTGCGGGCGCTGGCCGGCGAGCTGGTCGATCTGGCGGAGCAGCACCGCTCGACGCTCATGGCCGGGCGCACGCACGGCCAGCCCGGCGCGCCGATCACCTTCGGCTGGAAGGTGGCGTCGTGGGCCGACGAGGTGGCGCGCCACCTCGAGCGGGTGCGCGACGGGCAGCCGCGCTGGTGGGTCGGCCAGCTCGGGGGCGCGGTGGGGACGCTCGGCTTCTTCGGCGAGGACGGCCCCGCGCTGCGAGCTGCGTTCTGCCGCCGCCTCGACCTGGCCGATCCCGGCATCAGCTGGCTGACGAGCCGGGACCGCCTCGTGGAGGTGGCGACGTTGCTCGCCATGGTGAGCGCCACGTTGGCCCGCATCGGCAACGAGGTGATGGAGCTTCAGCGCCCCGAGATCGGTGAGCTGCGGGAGGGCGCTGACGCTGCGGTCGTCGGCAGCATCACCATGCCCCACAAGCGCAACCCGGAGCGCAGCGAGCACCTCGACACGTTGGCCCGCCTCGTGCGGTCGCAGGCGGTGGTGATGCTCGAGGCGATGCCGCAGCTCCATGAGCGCGATGGCCGCGGCTGGAAGGCGGAGTGGGTCGCGTTCCCCGAGGTCTGCCTCCTGGCGACGGAGTCCCTTGCCGTCGCGCTCGACCTCATCGGCGGGCTGGAGGTCGACCCGCGACGCATGCGCGCCACGATCGAGGACCGGCAGGGCGCACTGTCCTCCGAGCTCGTGCTGAGCGAGCGGTCCAAGGCGGTGGGCAAGCACCGGGCCCAGGCCGAGCTGCAGTCCGTGCTCGCCGCGGCTCGGGGCGACGGACGTTCCTTGGCGGCGGCGGTCGTCGACGCCGGTCTGCTCGACGCGGGCCAGGTCGCGACGTTGCTCGCGGCTGGCTCGGCTCCCACCGCGTCTCGCGACGTCGACGCGACCGTCGCCCGGGTGCGGGCCCAGCTGGCCGCCTCCGGCGTGGTGCCTGCCTCCGGCGTGGTGCGCTCGTGAAGGTGGCCGAGCGCATCGAGCTGGCGGTGCTCCCGACCCCGCTGGTCCCGGCGCGCCGGCTCAGCGCGCGCCTGGGCCTGGACGTCTGGGTCAAGCGCGACGACCTCACCGGGTTCGGGTTCGGGGGCAACAAGGCGCGGGTGGTGGAGGTCCTGCTCGCGGACGCCCTGGCCAACGGTTGTGACCAGATCATCGGCTGCGGCGGTGCGTCGTCGAACTTCTGCCAGGTGCTCGTCGCCGGCGCCGCATGCGTAGGCCTGCCGTGCACCGTCGTCCTCTACGGCGACGACCCGCCGGCCGCACACCCCAACCTGGCCGCCATGCGGGGCTGGGGGGCCGAGGTGGTGTTCACCGGTTCGCCCGATCGCGCCGCGACCCTGCCACGCGCGAGGCAGCTCGCCGCGGCGCGTCGCGCGAAAGGTCGGCGTCCCTACCTCGTGCCCCGGGGCGGGGCCACCCCCCTGGGCGTCCTCGCGTACTGCCGCGCCGCCGACGAGCTGGCCGAGCAGGTGGTCTGCGCCGGCATCGAGCCGACGCACGTCGCGGTCGCGGTCGGCTCCGGCGGGACCGCCGCCGGGCTGCTGCTCGGACTGTCGCGCTGGGTCCGGCCCCCGGTGCTGCTCGGCGCGGCCGTGAGCCGGCCCCTGGCGGAGACGGCGTCGGAGGTGGCCGAGCTGGCTCGCTCGGGGGCCCGTCTCGCCGGCTTCGCGGATCCCGCGCCGGGCGCGTTGCGCCTCCTCGACGCCATCGGGGCGGGGTTCGGGGCGTCCTCGCCCGAGTTGGAGGCCGTGGCCCGACTGGCGCTCGTGACCGAGGGCTTGGTGCTCGACGCGACCTACGGCGCCCGGGCGCTGTCGGCCCTCGTCGCGTTGGCACCCGACATCGAGGGCCCGGTCGTGTGGTGGCACACCGGGGGGTGGCTGGGCGCGGTCGCCGAC
>Ga0209698_10003563_pt1 | contig 17277 bp, 22 predicted proteins | sample LitLauG_LLR_2012_FD_187203 | JGI IMG/M metagenome (GOLD analysis project Ga0209698, IMG submission 187203) | Freshwater sediment microbial communities from Pennsylvania, USA - Little Laurel Run_MetaG_LLR_2012 (SPAdes) (version 2) | ecosystem: Environmental > Aquatic > Freshwater > Creek >...
AATCGGCGTAGAGCCGCCTTATCGGTTGACCAATGATCCAGCGCGGGATTACGGTCCTGCCTGGTCCCCAGATGGGCGCCTCATCGCCTTCTTGCGAGACCTCTCGCCGGGCAAGACCGCAATCATGCTCATACCGCAGCGGGGCGGATCCGAACGGATTCTGGCCGAGGTCAACGGGGGCCTGCAGGACTTACCCTTCGGTCCATACTTATCCTGGACTCCGGACTCAAAGTGGCTCGTCGGTGCAACATCCAGAGTAGGACAACACGGTGGGGCCTTGCAATTGTACTCGACGGAAACAGGAGAACAGCGACCGCTGACGAACCCGCCAATTGAAGAAATCGGTGACACGGCTCCGGCGGTCTCACCGGATGGCCGGACTCTCGTTTTCTCAAGGGTCTCACCTGATATGTACAACGTAACTCTATGGCTCTTGCATCTGGGGGAAGGCTACAAACCGCTCGCGAAAGAGGAGAAAGTTCAAACCGGCAACATGACGAACGTAGGTGCAACTTGGTTGCCAGATGGCAGTGAATTCGTGTTCGGCTCCGGAACAGGATCCAACTTCGGGCTTTGGCGGACTAGGGTATCCAACGGCGCGATTCCCAGGAGAATCAATCTTGACGCGAGCTACGCCTCCGCGCCAGCCATTTCCCGGCTCGGAAACCGTCTGGCTTTCGCGACCGGAAAGTACGACCTGAACATCTGGCGTGTCGACTTGAAGGGGGCGGGCCAAAAACCAGGCGTGCCCTTTCGATTCATTGCCTCCACGCAGATTGAAAACTATCCGGCCTTTTCGCCAGACGGTCGGAGGATCGCCTTTATGTCGCTACGATCAGGGACGGAGGAAATCTGGATCTGCGGCAGTGACGGATCCAAGGCCGTGCAATTGACTTCGTTCGGTGGGTCTGAGATGTACGGTCCGAGCTGGTCCCCGGACGGCCAGAACATTGCTTTTACTGGCGTGCAGAAAGGAATGAAAGAGGACATCTATTCCATTAGCGTCAATGGGGGAGCCTCGTCCCTTAACGACCCACCCGGCAGAGGACAAGTGGCCTTTTTGGTCGCATGATGGAAAGTGGATTTACTTCAGCTCAACCCGCAGCGGTCGGGAGGAGATCTGGAAGATGCCGTCCAACGGCGGAGAGGCGGTTCAGATCACGCGGAATTCCGGCGACGCGCCGCGGGAGTCCGCAGACGGCAAGTTTCTCTATTACATGAAGGGGTGGCCGGACGACGTGAGCGTCTGGAGAGCCTCAGTGGATGGAAATCAAGAAGCGAAAGTTCTCGATTCTGTGCATAGCGAAGGCCAATGGACTGTCGGGAAGGAGGGGATTTACTTCTTCAGACCTCCCGACAAAATGGGACACAGTGACATCTGCTACTACGAATTCGCCACTGGCCAGATCAGGAAAGTCCTGACCATTCAGCGGCCCGTGGATAACCACATCGCGGTTTCCCCTGACGGCGGGACGATTCTTTACCCGCAGTCTGACGAGTCCGGCAGTGTCCTCATGCTGGTCGAGAATTTCCGGTAGGCGTACCTTTATCTCCCAAACAATCGATCAAGTTTCGGAAGCTCGGTCCATCGTCGTATTCGTCGTCTCATGTAACGCCTTACCCAGGCCCAGGCAAGTCGAACTTCGTGCGTGGAAGGGCGCTCGTCAATTGTTGGAATCGGGTGTGGCTTATGACGGGGCGACTTCACGCATTGACCCGGGCAACCTGTGCAGCAGGCGAAATCAAGATTGTTCAACAACTTCATTTGGTTTTCCAAAGGCAAGAACCACGACGCACCATGTCGGGATTACTTCCGGTTTGTCGACGACCCGGACGTATGATTAGGGCAAGGAGTAGGGAGCCGTGACCACGCGTTCACCCAAGGTTCACACGCCACTCGGGCGAGCCGCAGTCCAGATCTTTGCCGCCAATGAGCGCATGAACCAGATTCTTATCGAACATCTTGACCCTGCCGCATGGAAAGCGAAACCGCCGGGCAAGGCCCGCAGCATTGCGGCGATCTTCACGCACATCCACAATGTCCGCACCAAGTGGGTCCGGCTTACCGCTCCGCACCTGAAGGTGCCTCGACAGCTCAATCGCGCGCGCTGCACGCCGCAGCAGGCCCGGGCGGGATTGGCCGAAAGCGCCGCTCGCTGCGCCGAGATGCTTGCCGAAGCACTCGGCGGTGGCGGGAGCCGCGTCAAGAAATTTCACAGAGACGGCTGGGCCCGGCCTTGGCCGGTTGGCCCGGAAATGCTGTGCTACATGTTGGCTCACGAGGCCCACCATCGCGGGCAGGTGTGCATGCTCGCGCATCAGCTCGGATACCCGTTGCCGAACAAAGTGGGGTACGGGATGTGGAATTGGGAGAAGCTGTGGAAAGAGTGCGGGTCACCGGGCGGCCCCGGCTGCGATTGTTAAGGACTTGCTCAAGGGCACAGGCCGCCCCGGGATAGGCTGCGATGGGGAGACACCGGCCCCCAGCCGTTGGGAATTGTTGTAGAAGCTTGGCCAGTGGCAGGGGTCAGAAGGGGTGACCGGATCCCGCGTGTCTGGTGCACCTGACTATGTTTCTCGCGAAGAGGAAGAGACTGAGGCCCTTCACCCATCGTCCTTCGAGTCCTCGGGGATGGGCCAGCGCCTGCCATCCATGTCGAACCATTCCCCGAAGGGTTCGTTCTCTTTCGGCTCAGAGCCGAGCCGGAGCACGTTGCCGTCAATGTCCTCCACCTGCATTTCGTATGCCCACGAGTAGTTTGTCGGTGGATGACGAATCTTTGCGCCGGTACGCCGGTACTCTTCCAACAACGCATCGGCATCTTCGACGCCGATCCAAACCCAGCCGCCGCTATGCCCCTGGTCGCCCTGGCTCAGGAAGATGTGGCACTGGCCGCGGCTTACCGACGCGAAATACGGGCCTTGCCAGTCGAGCTTAAACCCGAGAGTTCGAACGTAATACTCGATGCTCGAAGGAATATCTCGCACGCGCAGGATGGGAGTGACTCCCTCAAAAGCGACGGCCGATAGATTCGCCTGCGATGAAGTCAAGAACACCTCACGCTCTGTCGTCGAGCTACTCGGTTCGGAGGATCAATTGGGTTCCGCCGTCCAGATGAACGTTCGAGTTGGAGCTGACCACTGAGCCTTGATCTGAAGGATTCAGCGATAGCCCTTTCATCCCGACTACTCCACGACTATGCGGGTCGAGCGCCGTGCCGGCCGAGTTCTCGGGAGGAACCGAGCCTGCGGGCAAATCCTGTGGGTCGCCTGCCGGGTAAGTTGATGCGCCCGGGCGGGTGGGCCCTGTCGAGGAGCCTCCCGGGTTGCCGTGCCAAGTCGGCGTGTTTCCGGCGTGCATAGTCTGCGGAGCCTGGCCCGGCACTTCATTCCCATCCTCCGGGAAGGGGAGGTGGTTCAGGGGGCGTCCGATGGCTTGCACGCTGGTCCGGATCTCAAGCTCGCGTCCGTTTTTCAGCGCAATGCGGTCAAACGCGACTCCCACTGTCGACTCCGGGGACTCCTTGCTGTGTGGTTTGGCTTCGGTTACATGACCCATGATCCTGGAATCGATGGGAATCACGATCTGTCCATGCACCAGCACGTCCATGGTTATTTTCGCCTCGATCTTGTCGCCCGGCTTGGCTTTCTTCGCGTCCACCGATTTCGACAGTTCGGCGGCAATGATCGTCTCCGGAGGGAGCAGAGATGCGCTAGGGTTCGTCTGAGATGCAGGGGAGGCGCCCGGTGTTTGCGATCCGCTAGTCGATGGTTGAGAAGGTGTCTGCGACAGCGCTGAGGCCGCCGCGAAAGCGATTGCCACCAGGAAAGGGAATCTTTGGATGTTCATGACTACTACCTCTAAAGTCCGATCCGTTTGGTCGGACGGTTTGGCAGGCAACACAGCCACGGAAGGCTAATTTTTCGGCCGGGCATCCAGACCGAAGTCGCGTTCCAGGCTGCGGTACCAGGTTTCGTCGTCACTTGCGTTCAGGTCGACCCACTCCTCGTCTGTCATTTGACCGCGCCACTGGAGGAAGGGAGCGGCGTCGGGTCCCACGGGATGGCGAAGTTGCCAAGTCCCGCTCTCGGCGATTTCCAGAATCTTCTGTCCGACCAGAGAAGGTGACACCGGATTCTTCAGCGAGGCCGTGAAAAGAGAAGTGAAACGCGCCCGCTGCCGGTACGGTGAATCGGCCGTCGGATCTCCGATGCGCCGCGCCATGGCGGTATCAATAATGCCCGGCTCGACGATGGCCACCCGGACGTTAAACGTCTTCATCTCCCCCGCCAGCGCCTCACTCAGGGCTTCCAGAGCCCATTTCGAAGCGGTGTAGGGCGCCAGCGGCGCATTGGCAATACGCCCGGCCACCGAAGTCACGTTGATGATGCACCCGCTCCGGCGTTGCCGCATGTGCGGTGCCAAAGCCTGGATGCAACGGATCGCGCCGAAATAGTTGGTCTCCATCACCGCCCGGAAGTCGGCCAGCGAAAGCTCTTCGACCGAGCCCGCTTTCTCCACTCCGGCGTTGTTGACGAGCACGTCAATCGGGCCGTGGTCCCTTTGAATTGCGGCGATGGCATGGCCCACAGACTGGTCAGAATCCACGTCCATGGTGGAGATGATGACCGGCAGGTTTTCTCGCGCGGCGGTTGCCGCGAGTTCCGGTGCCTGCGATGGGTTCCGCATGGTGGCGTAGACCTTGTGGCCCGCGCGCCCAAAGGCCAGCGCCGCCTCGAATCCAATTCCTTTGCTGGTTCCAGTAATGAGTACCGCGCTCATTCTCGTCTCCTTGGGAGCCTTCGACACTCGCGTCGTACGGTGTCGTGCTTTTTGACCGCTCTCACCAGCGACTTAGCTTACACAAAGGACAAGAGTCCTACCAGCAGGCCGCTGTCTCGGAACCTTGGGGTTGAAGCTCAACTCGAAAAAGGGACGCTTTGGGTGGCGCCCGACTGGTTGCGCACGGCGGAGGAAGGGCGCATAACAGACGACGGGTCATGGTTAGGATAACCAGGCCATTGCACTCAAAGTTCCGGTCAACGAGTGAGATCGCGAATTACGTCAAGTATCATTATGAAGTGGCAGCTACTAGAGAGGCTCTCGTTGAGAAACTCGTGGTTTCCCTCCATTTGAATGTGTCTGAGCGTCGACTGCTTGGCTCCGGTTGCGTTTCGGTCGAAGAAGTCGCTGCGGTCGTGAAGCGTCTCTTTGAGCAGGATGGCCATTTTCCGCCAATCGCCAGGCACTGGCAGCCGGGTGACTTGGTTTTCGAGGGCTTTTTTCTCGTGCAGCGTCCTGATGGAAAGGTAGAGATGGCTTGGCAGCGAAGCAATCCCATCAACAACACCGAACTAGCGGAACAAAGCAGTTCCGAATATGCTGACCTCGACGAAGCCATATCGGCGTTCATAGAAAGTGAGTGGCGCAGAGGCATTGATGGTATCGCTCTGTCACCTCGGTGCAAGTCCTAACTGTCGGTAACACGCGTTGGCACAAGCTTGCGCCGTTTGTTCGCCAAAATCGGGGTCGATGAGTGCTATCGCGATGTTACGTCAGTCATTGCTCGGCCAGACTCCATGAGAGTTAATATCCTTGATGGCAATGTGGACGACGCGTAGCGGCGAATCGGTATATCAGGATCGCTGCAATCGAACCGTCTGAACCCGGGAATCTCTATGCTGCGACTGCGCAAAGACCGTCCCTTGGGCGTAACCGTCGTTGGTGGACTCTGTATTTGTGGTGGACCGATGTCGGTTCTCACAGGACTGACTTGGCTGATTATCACCCGGAACATCCTTCTCGTCTTCGTCCCATTCGGCGCGATCCCACTCTTGCTGGGGATCGCTATGGGTTTCCTGTGGGCTTCTTTGCTGCTCGGAATCGGAATTGGCTTGCTGGGTTTGAAGAATTGGGCCCGCTTGGCGCTGATTGTATTAATTGGATATGTACTGCTTCAGGGGATCGCTCTTCTGCACACTATCTCAAGCAACCACTTGCTAAACGCAGCACTTGTCGTGCTTCCTTTGGGTACTGGCGTGTGGCTGCTGAGATATCTGCTTAAGCCGCACGTGAAGGTTGCATTTGGCGCAACCAGACTCTGAACGAGCCTTGTCCGGATAAACAACTGTTGTAATCAAGGCAGGCGTTAGCACAAGCTTGTGCCGTTTGTTCGCCAAAATCCGGGTCAATGAGTGAAATCGGGATTTTGCAACAGCAACCGGACATCGGCACTGCTACGACGCGGAAAGACCAGACTCGACTTCATCCAGCAACGATTGCGCGATCTTGGGTTCACCCGGTACGTTCGCGCCACGTAGCGAACAGTAGTGCAGGAATCGTTCAACCTGTGGGTTCGACTCTCCGAACTCCACTCGGATCGACCGGATTTCGTGTGCCATGTCTTTCAAATGTTCAGCCTCGGCCCAGAACAGATACTTGCTCCCGTCGGGATGATCATTCTGGCCGAACAAGCCCCAATGCCCCGCCGCACACTGCTTGAGCACACGGGGTAAGAGCGAGCGAAATTCCTCCTCCAAGCCCTCTAGCCTTTGCTGCTGGATGTCTTCTCTTTTCGTCATCTGTCGTGGCCCTCAATGATAATTGATGTAAGCAGGCGTTTACGCTCAGAACCATCCTGTTATGAGTGAAAAGGGGATGTTTCGCCAATTGGCATTGGACTACTCAGGCATAGTGGTCTTGGTTGGCCAGGTAAACAGAATTGCCATTGCGGACACAACGGACACTAACGCTGCTGCGGTGCTGAGGTACTGCATGTTGGCCGCTATCAGGAAGGGCATGAAACGCCCGATAGTGCTCAGAACGAATCCTGCGGCAAATGATGCCAATAGAAACCGCTCGTATTTCCCTCGCGCAGCCCTGTAAAACCAGAACAGTATCCAGAGACCGAAGCCCCAGAAGAACACGCTCAGCCCGATAAATAGCAGCCTCAAGTGAGGCTGCCCGGAGATTGGCTCAAAGAGCCACGGGCCAGTGACCCGCATGGGCTGCAATGTCGCGCGGAGCGCCGATGCAGCAATGATACCCGTCAAAATCACTGCGATAATCGCATGGCGTTTGTTTCGTATAACGCCGCTTGTGCGTTCGACGCTGCTCATTGAAAACTGCCAACGGTATTATGCGCCAAGGTCCAAGTGTTGAGAACAGGCCTTTGCCCTCAAATTTCGACTTCTTTCGATTCGGTTCACATCTGAAGCGTTTGAAACTGGTCGGAAGATTAGCGTGATGGGGATTTTCGTCAACTACTCTTTGGTACTGTCATCCGAAACCGTTTCGGCCTCTCGCTTACGGGCCAACGCACGAAGCCCCAGAAAGCCGAAGAAGTACATGACCGCTTGAAATATCGCGACAGCGCCCATCTCCCGATAGTAGCCCGTGAATAAGCCAACGACTGGAAGGATCAGAAGGAAGAAAGACACTATGCGCAGCGTGCGGGGACTCAATAGGCCGCCCCGCTTCTTCCGACCTGTAATCAACTGGATGCACTTCGCAAGTATCCAATAGCACCCGAGCAGGAGCAAAAGCCCCACAGCAACTAGCAACAGTGGTGCGGGCGCGTACTCGTTTCGCATCAGCAACAGCGAGATCACGGCGAATCCGCAAAAAAGAGTGACCAACCCGAGAACGATGCCAACTGGGACTTGGACCCATCGCGGCAGTTCCTTTTCGTGAGGGGAGAATGGTGGAACGTCATGTCCCTCACCATCTTTTTTGTATTCCTCGGAGATCATCACGGGAATGATAATTGACGAAACCAGGCGATTGCACTCCTTGACCCCACAGCCACCGCCAGGTGGCGAGTTGCTGGAATGGCGATTTAGCGCGCGGGCCCACATCGCGGACGAGGCCTTTGCCCAGAAAATCCATGAGTGACTAAAGGTGCTGTACCAGAGTGCGCCCCCGAAAGCAACGAGGGGCCTTCCAATCAAAGCGGACAGTTTTATGCTCGTAGGGATCACGAGCTCTTTTCTGTGTGCCGTGTTTATCGTCTACCGCAAAGGAGGAGCGGCACGAGCACAAGCAGAAATTAAGAGACCACAGGAGATGAAAGCATGACCAAAAAGCAAAGCATAGGACTCGTCTTCATGCTCGGGTCAGCGGCAGCCGGTATTCAGTTGACCATTTTTAGTCCGGTACTGAGGGGATGGTTTTACAGTGTTTGTCTTGGAGTGCTGATCGTCGTCTTCGCGGGCGGAGCGGACCTGTTTCGGGGAAATGAATGAGCTGCCCGATGGAGGCATCGCCCGAGGGGATGGAGCCCCTGCTTGGTTCGTCGGGTGGCCTGGGGATTTTTCGCCCACTGCGGCCTTGTTTCCGCACCGGCGACAGCAGCAAGCTGGGAATTACAAGTCGAACGTTCACGGGTCTCAGCGCCGCGAGTCCGGCGGCACCAGGTTGTTCGCGCGGTAGTAGACCACGAGCTGTCCGTAGTGCTCGCCGCTGTGCTCGACGGCGAACATCCAGGTGTAGGAGTTGTGGACCGGCCTGTTTCCCCACGCATACTTAGTAACTTTGTCGAGCCCTACGTCGCCCTGCCGTTGAATCAGGTTCGCTCCGTCGGCGACCGCCTGCTGCATCAGTTTCAACACGTCGGCTTTGGTCTTGTAAACCTCTCGCGACGGGTTGTGCTTGTTCTTGCCGAAGTCGGGCCCGATGGTTGATTCGGAAGCGGAGCGCATCAGATCGTAGTCGACGGCGGCGACGTGTAGAAGATTCTCTGCAAAGCTACGCTGGTCTTTCTGCAGCTTGAAGTCGTACTTGTCTTCCGGAAAATCCTGGGCCATGGCGACGAGTTTGTTCCCGATCTCGTTCCACATGGCCAGCGTCTCATCCGCACGGGAAAGGGAAGGGCGCGGCGCTTGATTCTGGGTTTGGCCCTGACTGTAGAGGCTGGCTCCGACGACGGCAAGCAGGGTGACTGAAACCAGTGCAAGGGTAGACCACTTCATCGGAAATTCCTCCTTCAGATCGGCAGCGACCTGCGCAGAGCACATCAACACGAGGTTAGACGCGATCATCAACGGGCCGTCAACACCGGTTCGTCGGTCGCTGGCGCTCTACCGACCCCGTCGGATTGATCCATGGTCCAGCCGGATCCCGGGACAGTTCTGAAATTTACCCAAACTTCCGGAGTCGTTCTACGTCTAAACTCTGCCTTGGCAGGCAGAGGAGACTCACTCGAATGAAACCAGTCCGAATCTTGTTGCTCCCAGCAGTGCTCATCCTGGCGGCTAGCGCGCTTGGACAGGGCACAAAAAGTGTCGCAGTCGCGACCGCGCCTCAGGCACAAGCATCGCAGGTTGCGCCCACCCTTGCTTCCGCCATCGATCGCGAGATCAGCGCCGTTGAAAAGCAAGTTCTGGAAGCTGCCGAAGCCATGCCAGAAGACAAGTTCAACTTCTCTCCGGAGAGCTTGAGTCTTCCGGGCAGTAACTACAAGGGTGTGCGCACTTTTGCCGCGCAGGTCAAACACATCGCGGCTTCCAACTATTTCATCTGGTCGGGGCTCACGGGCGATAAGCTGCCCGAAAACCTGAAGGACGGGAATGGTCCGGAGGACGTCAAGACAAAAGCCGAGATTTTGAAGTTCCTGACGGATTCTTTTGCCCTGGGTCACAAGGCCGCAGCGACGTTGACCCCGGAGAACATGCTGCAGACGCCGGAGCACAGCAAGTCGACCCGCCTGCGCCTGGCCACATTTGGCGTCGCGCACGCCTTCAATCATTACGGACAGATGGTGGAGTATTTGCGGATGAACGGAATTGTGCCGCCCGCCAGCCGGGGAAAGTCCGACTGATGGGCAGGCGGCCCATAGCGGCCTGAAACGGCACGGCTGAAGCCGTGCCCTTCCCGAGAACAATTTGTGAGAGGGCTTTCAGCGCATTCTTAGCTAACTGCCGACTAACGTGTGCTTCGCGTGGGCGCGCCGCGGGAGTTCGCGCTCCAGTTTCCGCAGCCAGCGCAACTCGCTACGGAACTGCTCGATTATGAGGCTGACCATCCAGACGGCCTCGTGAAAACGGTGGCCCACTTCTTGCTTGATCGATCGCAGCGTGGCTTCCTCCCGGGACAGCTCGTTCTCGAGGAATTCCCGGCGGCGCTTGATCTGCCGGCGGAACACCCCGGGCCGCGCCTGCCAGGAGAGCGCGACCCAGGTGAGAAACGGTGGCCGCTCGCGGTGCATCGCCCACTCCTCACGCTCCAATGCATCGGCCAGGGCCGCGCGCCCTTTGGCGGTCGTCTGGAAGACGCTGCGCTCAGGACCCGCCGCCGGCGCCTCAATCGCGGATGCGCGAACCAGCCCCAACTGCGCCAGCTTCTCGAGCGAGTAATACACCTGGGGTCGCGAAATGCCCGCCCAATCGCGCACCTCACGCCGTTCCAGTTCGGCGTTGGCCTGGTAGCCGTGCATCGGCCGTTCGGCGAGCAGGCTGAGGAGCACAAGGTCGGGTGTCGTCAGCTCGCGCTGCCTAGCGGCCGGCATCGCTGGCCTTGCGCTTGCGGCTCCAGTGCCACCACAGGCGCTCGTCGAACGGCAGATTCGGATTCTTCGCCTGCGCGACCGCCGCCCGAAATACATCCAGGCAACAGATGTCCTGTGCCTGGCCGGTGATTTGGCAGAGGGTCTCGTACATTCTCTCGGGATTGCGCCGGGCCAGCTGGGCCACGGTGCGCACCCCGAGGAGTTCGAAATCGCGCAACATCGCCGGGCCAATCGAAACCAGGTCGCGCAACTGCCGTTCGTCGCCTGTCATAAAACCTCCTTGACGGGAACTCCAGGATCTTTTATCGTTCAGCTAGTCTAAATAAGACTACCGCCCCATGGCAAGGGAAAAATTGCGCTGGATGTTCCGCAGAGGCCGCGACCCAGAGAGGAGAAATCGCATGACCGTTAAGAAAATCACGCCGGTACTGCTGGTCGACGAAGTCGAGCCCTGCGTTCGATTCTGGAAAGAGCGACTGGGCTTCGAGGTCGCCATAGAAGTTCCCGAGGGCGACAAGCTAGGGTTCGTGTCGCTGCAGAAGGGAGGCGTCGAGATAATGTATCAGAGCTATGCCAGCGTCGAGAAAGATGGTTCGTTCTCAGCCCGCGGGTACGCCAAGGGCCCTTCGTTCCTGTACATCGAGGTCGACAGTCTCGATGAGGTGATCGCAGCCACGAAAGGCGCGAAGGTAGTCATGCCGGAGCGAAAGACTTTCTACGGCGCACGCGAGATCGGGGTGGAGGATCCGGCCGGGCATTCCCTGACGTTCGCGCAGTTCGGGGCCTGAAGCGGCCTGACGGAAAAAGAGCCGGTTGGCGCGCCGCTGGAACGCTAGGCCAAGCTCGCATCATGTGAAGAAGGGGTTCCGCAACCGTTGTCCGTCCAATAGAATTCTTGGAACTGGTTGCATTTGGGAGCAGCAATGCGATTTGCAAAGATTGTGTTCTGGATTGCTGGCATCTGGGGCGTGCTGGTTATCCCCCCGCTCTACTTCCTGTTTGATTTGATCAGCCGGAATGATCCGCCGCCGATCACGCATCCGGGATTCTTCTACGGGTTCGTGGGAGCGGCACTGGCTTTGCAGATCGCCTTTTTCTTCATCGCGACCGACCCGTTGCGCTATCGACCGCTCATGATTCCTTCGGTGCTCGAAAAGCTCAGTTACAGTACGGCTGTGGTCCTCTTAGTCCTGCAACGGCGAATGCATGCGTCGGACCTCGTCTTCGGCGGGACGGATTTGTTGCTCTGTGTTTTTTTCGCGATCGCGTACTTCAAGACACCAGGTCGCACCGCATAGCGCGACTGTACCTTCCATGACTGCTGTCCTGCTGTTCTTAGCAGGGGGCCGAATCAGACGGCCAGCGCTCTTTTCTTCTTCGTTGGGCGCTGTGAACAGGATGAGGGCCACGGCGATACTTCAACCGCTACAATTGCCGGATGACGCGATTGCCTAAACGCACTTTTCGGAGGGCACTGCCCACCTTTGTCCTCGCAGTGCTGGCTCATGCATCCAATGCTCAAGCGCCGGCCGACCGTTTGCAGCAAGTTGTGCAGCCCTATGTCGATGCCCAGATGTTCATGGGAAGCGTACTCGTGGCGAAAAACGGGAAGGTCGTTTTCAGCAAGAGCTACGGCATGGCGGATTTGGAGTGGAGCGTTCCAAATTCTCCCACGACTCGGTTCAATATCGCTTCAATGACGAAGCAATTTACCGCAGCCTCGATCTTGCTGCTTGAGGACCGTGGAAAACTGAAGACCGACGACTTAGTGAAGAAATACCTTCCCGACGCGCCCGCATCCTGGGACAAGATCACCATTTATCACCTGCTGACGCACACATCGGGCATCCCCGACGACGCGGCGAAGTATGAACCTGGTACTCCGGACAGATTGGTTTTTCATGACAGGCCTTTGAACTTTCAGCCGGGCGAACAATGGGCGTACACCAACCTGGGATACATCGTGCTCGGGTACATGCTTGAGAGGATCAGCGGGCACACTTACGAGGAGTTCGTTCAGGAGAATATTTTCAAACCGCTGGGGATGAACGACTCGGGACTCATGTCCTTTGTGACTATCATTCCGCGACGTGCGTCTGGTTATTGGCCCGGCAGCAATGGGATCGAAAATGCGGATCGTCCCGATGCAAGAATCGGCTTTTCGGCAGGCTCTCTCTATTCGACAACCGAGGACTTGCTCCGGTGGGAAGAGGGACTGTTCGGCGGCAGGTTATTGTCGCCTGTATCTCTGCGCAAAATGACCACACCGTTCAAGAGCGACTATGCCTGCGGCTTGCATGTCAGTCGCGTTAACGGGCGCCTTATGGTTGAACATGACGGAAACAACATCGGGTTTAACGCAGACATGGCCTATTACCCCGAAGAGGGGCTTGCCGTAATCGTTTTGGCAAATCTGAATGGCACCGTCACCGGCGAGATGACGAGGGCACTTGCGGCCGTGGCCCACGGGGAGACCGCTCCGATTCCTTCCGTACATAGGGAAATCTCGTTATCCAAGGAAGTTCTGGCGCGGTATGCGGGGATGTATCAATTTCAGCATTACAGCCTAAAGATGGTGCCCGAAGGCAATCATCTGCTGGTCGAGTTTGACAATGGCGGGACGCTTCCAGTTTTTCCTGAGTCGGAAACGAAGTTCTTCTCCAAGCCTTGGCCCGAACAATTCGAGTTTTCGAAGAACGATAAGAGTGAGTTCACCGTTCTGACGCGGCACCAAAACGGCAAGGACGAGAACGCGACGAAGAAGTGAATACACACAACGTACTTCTAGGATACTGTCGACTTCTTTTTCCAGCCTGGCCCGTATTTTCTGCGAATATTTCAGTTGTTTGCTGCTATCCGATGACGGAGAATACCGTGCCGCACGCCGATCTGCCCGACGCGACGGCTTCTAGCTGAGGGAACTGTCATGTCCTGGTACTGGAAACAGATTGTGGACAAAGATACAGCGCAGGATGCCACCAAGGCTGCGGTCGGAATCAGCTACTTCATTGCAGCGCTTACTGGACTTTTGGCGGTACTAAGCCTCGTGTACCAAAAGCCGATCTTCGGACTTAACGCTTGGTCGTTCGTGGACGCAGGTCTCTTTGTAGTGATCGGTTGGCGCATCAGCAAGATGTCCCGTGCCTGGGCAGTGGTCGGGATCGCTCTATACGTGCTTGAGGCCGTCTTCTCACTGGCGAACAGGGCAGGCGGGATTGGGGTCCTGACGATCGTGTTCATCCTCATGTACGTCAACGCCCTCCGAGGCACATTTGCCTACCCACGGTATACGGACGAGCTGCAGGACCCGTCTGAGGGGCACGGCAGCGTAAACACCTCGTCAAGTTGAGGGTTGCTGTCGAATCGTTTCGATACGCGTTGTTCACGTGATTTGATGCACGAATCTCGGAGGATTCAGCGCGCCAGGCTCTCAAGGTTTTTCGGAGGAGGCGGCTGGTATCCCGGCGGGGCGCCTTTCTCGAGAAATGGGATATCGTCGGGCACCTCGACTTCGATGCGCCCGCTAGCCGTCAGCTTGTAGGGACGCCCCGTTGGGTCGAGCGGTATGCCCTGCAGTAGCTTCGCTGCTACCATGTCGGCCAGGCTCCTGGGCAGTTGCCCGGTTTTCTGGCCGTACTGGGCCACCAGGTCTTCGAGCGCGGTTACGTCGTCGGCCACCCGCAAGGCGCGCAGATGCGCCATGGCGTTGGCCCGAATCTGCTTGTCTTCGGTGCTCTGGTAAGTGGTCGTCCACAGCGCGCGTCCCATCTGGGTATCGCCGGCGTGCTGCGCCATCTGCGCGGCCATAACTTTCAGGAGTGGGTGCGCACCCGGTACCTGCGAGCCGCGCGCAAAGGCTTCCGCCGCCCGCCTGTAATCTTTCATGTCGATGTAATAGATAAATCCCAGCTCGTAGTAGAGCTTCCAGTCGTCGGGATTGTTCTGGATCCCGAATTCGACCAGCTTGACGGCGTCGTCTGGCATGCCCGCCCCGTAGGACGGCTGCGGCGAAAGGAAATTGGCGCCGAACTGGTAGGCCACCACCAGGTGAGGGTCGAGCGTGGTGGTGATCGCGAGCAGCGGAGCCAGCTGGCGATACTGGCTGGCATGCGCCGCGTGCCGCGCGCCAAAGTACTGCACCGCGCGTGTCCAGTAGACGTCGGCGAGCAGCCCATCGTATCCCAGGCTCAGACGTTGCAAGAGCTTTGGCGAACGGAAGAACAACAGGTCGTCGGACGCAGGATCGGTCCGCAGTTGATCCACCCGGCGCAGGGAAAATGCCGATCCCAGCAGGCAGGCGCCCAGCAGCAGGCTGGCCGCGAGCGTGACCTGGCGGGTGTGGTTCATTTCAAATTCCGGCGCTGGAAAATCAGGATTGCGGCGCTCAAGGCCATCGCTGAATAGAGGAGAGCGTAGGCGCTGTTGTACAGGATCAGTTGCCCGGCGACCGGCTGCCCGTGAGCCACCGAACCGATGATGTTCAAAGCGGAGAAGTTCGGCACCAGATAGGACACGCCGGTTACCAGCCACCGCGTCGCTCCCGTGGCCATCTGGGCAAAGCCGCGCAGGTCCTCGGAGAAGCTTCCAATCACGAACAGCGAGAAAGCAAATACCGCGGACAATAGCGGCGAGGAGAAGGAAGAAAACAGCAAGGCCAGCGAGCAGATCATCAGGAACTGCAGGATGATGAAATACAACGCCACCAGCACCCAGCTGTCCGACGCCTGAAACTTGTGGGCCACGTACAGCAACGCTCCGAACACGCCAATAGCCATGAAGAACGTGTTCACCACCAGCGTTCCGGCGAGGCCAAAGAATTTCCCCACAATGAATTCCCACCGCCGCACCGGACGCGAGAGCACCGTGTACAGCGTGCGCTTCTCGATCTCCTTCGAAACCAGGCCGATGCCGATGAAAATTGCGATCACTACCCCGAACAGCGAAACCGCTGTCAGTCCCAGGTTGATCACCACCAGTTTCTCGATCTCGATCGAGATCTGTCCCACCAGGATCGCGGCTCCGGAAAGCAGCACTGCGAACGCGATCAGGTTGTAGAGCACGCGGTCGCGGACGGCTTCGCGGAAGGTGTTGGAAGCGATGTGAGCGATGCGCGCGTTCATGCCACACTCCCCGCCGATTTTTCCGAGCGCTTCAGACTTTCCACAAAATACTGTTCCAGAGTATTGCGCACGGGAGTTACCGAAATCAGCCGCATTCGCTCCCGGTGCAGGGCATCAATGGCCGCGTCCAGGTTCTCTTCCGCGAGCACGGCCCGGACCGTGTCCCCGGTGACGTGACACTCCACCCCGAACGACTTCAGTGCCGCAAGTACCGCGCCCTGCCACACTACTTCCACCTTGCCGTGGACATTCGAGGTCAACTGCGCGACCGCACCCACTCCGCGCAATTCGCCGAGATGGATCACTGCCACCCGGTCGCAGAGGGCCTCGGCGTCGGACAGAATGTGGGTCGAGAAAAAGACGGTTTTGCCTTCCTGCTTGAGTTGCTCCATCAGGTCGCGCACTTCGCGCCGTCCCATCGGGTCGAGGCCCGACATGGGCTCGTCAAAGAACACCACCTTAGGGTCGTGGAGAATAGCCTGCGCGATTCCGACCCGTTGCAACATCCCCTTTGAGAACTTGCGCAATTGCACGCCGCCCATCTCGGGCAATCCGACGCGGCCCAGCATTTCAGGAACACGCTTCGACAGATCTTTCCCACTTACGCCCGAAAGCCGCCCGTAGTACTCGAGCAATTCCCGCGCGGTCAGGTAGTCGTAGAAGTACGGCTGCTCGGGAAGAAACCCGATCTGGGCCTTGACCCGGGGATCGTTCACGTCCATGCCCAGGACTCGCGCCGAACCGCCGGTTGGGAACACCAGGCCCATCAGCATTTTCAGCGTGGTCGTTTTGCCCGCACCATTGGGACCCAGAAACCCGAAGATCTCGCCGTCCTCAATGTTGAGCGTCAAGGGATGGAGCGCGCGCTTCGGCTGCTTGCGCCAGAAGCCGACCGTGTAGGTTTTCTCAAGAGCTGAAATTTCGATGGTAGACATACCAACATTTCGCAGATGGAATGAGGTTTTTTCGAATTAATTATATGCAGTTTTCGCCGGGTTGGGAGAGGCGCGAGTGGTTACTGAGGTCATGCGCGCTGGCATTGGCGAGTCCGAGGAAGATTCCGGAGAAAAGCAAAAAGGGAGCGGTGGTGAACCACCGCTCCCCAGTTTGTTTCGCCCCTCCGGACGAGGGTTCGAAGCGACTGCGCTTAGTTACCCAGGGCTGCCAGGGCGCCGCAAGCGGCTTCCGTGGCGTCGACTGCACCCGCGGGATCCTTACGCACAACGCCGTCTTCGATCGAGCAGAAGCTGTTCACGCCCGTGCTGCCGACCGTGATCGGAGCCCCGGTCGCAACATACTGGCCGGCGTTGATGACGGCCACTGCGAAGTTATAACCGCTCTTGCCTTTGCCAAGGTAGTTGGTGGCCAGCGAGTTGTCGATCAAGCACGCGTTGGCAACGGCCGGAGTGCAAGGCGCCGCTCCACCCAGCTGGGCCAGTGTTCCGTAGCCCTGTGCCGGATACGCGGTAACGTAGCTCACCTGCGCGGTGTTCAAGGTACGCAGCTGGCTGGCGGCCGCCGATTCGTTGGCCGCAATACGTGCACGCATCAGGTTAGGAATGGCGATCGCAGCGATGATCAGGATGATCGCGACCACGATCAGCAACTCAATCAGTGAAAAACCCTTCTGTTTCCGCATCTCGTTTTTTCCC
>Ga0209698_10003564_pt1 | contig 17275 bp, 16 predicted proteins | sample LitLauG_LLR_2012_FD_187203 | JGI IMG/M metagenome (GOLD analysis project Ga0209698, IMG submission 187203) | Freshwater sediment microbial communities from Pennsylvania, USA - Little Laurel Run_MetaG_LLR_2012 (SPAdes) (version 2) | ecosystem: Environmental > Aquatic > Freshwater > Creek >...
CCTCCGTATTCCACCCGATTACCACTCCGTCGCCGATCTCGGTCAGGTCCGGATCGATCAGCAGCCCCCAGATCAAGGCGTCCTCCCCGACGTGAATGGAAGGAGCGTAGGAACGCAACACGAGCTGGCGGAACCAGCTAATCTGCGCGAGCCCATGGACTAACGGCAGGTTGGGAATCAGTGTGGCGCGGAACATACACAGAATCACGGTGGTTGTGCTCCGGTCAAGCTTCCTGCGGTCGCTGCCCAACGGAACCACCGCGCGCCGCGGTTTCGGATGGCGGCCTAATCGCCGCGAGTGAGCTGCCGAAAGCCCCAAGAACAGAATCAGCCAGAACACGTAGAGAAGCGGAGAAAGAGTCAGCCAGTAGTACCAGCGCACGTCCAAAAGCTGCTCTATCCCAAAAATCGCGCCCGCCAGGACGGCCGCAGGCACCATCATCGGCACCGTGACGGCCAGAATTGCCACAAGCCTCCGTCCCGGGCGCTGAGACTTTCTCCGATTTTCCATAGGAATTCCTGTATACCGGCGTCTTTGCGGGCAGTAATAGCCAGTGTAAGCCACAACTTCCCGCGGACACAACCGGCTCCTATCTAGTGTAGTGGCCAAGATTTAGCCGGACAATCCTGCGCGGTACTTCCAGTACCCCGTTGCCTTGTTTGAGCGGCCTAAATCCCTGATAATGGAGATTGAATTTAGGACCCGGAGAAGTGTGTCCCTGCGGTCCGGACCGGCGCCGTAAGGCACGCTAACAAAGAGGTATCGATGGAAGTCAGGGTTGCTCGGATCGAGGAGAAGGTCAAGAAATGGGATTTGGACTTTGCCCGCGTCAGCGACTTTCGCTGCCGCCCGGATTCCACCGTGGACGCGCAGACGATCGTCGAACGGCCTGACATCACACTCTACTGTCTGGACGACGACCGTCGCGAAGCTGTGTTTGTGGAGTCGCCCGAGGGTGTGGATGTCACCAAGCGACCCTTCCTGTTCCTTGCCCAATATGAGAACGCGCAACGGACTCTGACCGTCTCTTATGAAACACTCCACGAGCTGGCGGCAGCCAGGGGAGACCGGTTCCAGAGATTAATTCCCATGCATTCGGTGGGACGCTGCGGGGGCACATTAGTCAGCCGGGCCTTCGACCGGTTGGGCACTGTTCTGAGCCTGGATGAACCGGATGTCTACAATCAGATCGGTGCGCTGCGTCCGCAAAACGGCAGCCGCGACGCCGAACTGACCAAGCTCGTTCATTCGTGTACGCGCCTGATGTTCAAGCCGATCCATCGCGAGGTGGATACGCTGTTTCTCAAGTTCCGCCCGTCTTGTATCAAGATCGCCGACTTAGTCTATAATGCTTATCCCGCGGGCAGAACCATGTTCCTTTACCGCAACGCGGAGACCTGGGCCCGGTCGGCCGGCCGTTCTATTCAGAAATTGATGGAAACTCTCCCTCACACGGAATCTACGGCCGAAGATCCATATCTGGAATTGCTGAGCCGGTTGGACATATCCAAGCCAGTGGATCTGTCCGCCCGTGCCCCGGCGCCGGCGGCCCGGCGCGGGCGCCAAACGAAATCGGATGCGGCTAAGTTTAACGAGCACATGTCGCCACTAGTCCGTAATTACATTAAGCGTGCAGTGCTCAAGCAGTTAACGCCGCGCGACAAGCTGACGGTGCTATGGCTCGCCGTCGCGCAACGGATTCCTGTACTGAACGGCCATTGCTCGACGCCATTGGATTACTTGTTGCCCTACGTTCAGAGAATTCCGCCCATGAAATTCCTGGCGCTCTCCTGGATCTCGCCAATGCAGCAGTACCTGGCCTGGCATGCTCAAGGCATCCGCATGCTTGCGGTGCAGTATGAGACCCTGGTATCCGCTCCTCTGCCGGCATTGCAAGCCATCTTTGAGTATTGCGGATTGCCCGTGGCAGAGGCGGCGGTCGCGGAAGGCGCCTTTGCCGAGGACTCCCAGAAGAATACCCCGCTCTCACGCGACACGGTGCGCGCGGCGCACGGCGCGCTGGCCCCCGAGTTACTCGCTCAATTACACGAGATCTTGCGGGAGCATCCTCCCACCAACACGCCGGATTTCGTTGTTCCCAATTCGTTGGTTCTCCGGCCGGCAGAACCGGCAGCAGTTTCGGCGCCTCAATAATGTCGAATCCGATCCGCCGCTGAGTATGCCCGGGGCCGCGAGTTCCTCGCGGAGTGGCGGGACCCGTGATTCTATCCCGTGCGATCCGCTGCGTCGTTACCTTTTCGAACACGCGCTCGTTTGCTTTGAAAAGTTGCCGGGCGCCCGCCCCAGATCTCTCCCGCCGGAACCTCCGTGTTCGGCGGCAGGTACGACATGGGCTCGATCAGGGCATCTTCGCCGATGACACAGCCGAAACTCACCAGCGTGCCCCCACCCACGGTGGCCCTGGCGCCGATTTTCACCGGCGAGGAGAAGTACACCGTTTTTCCGTTCGGGAGCGCCGTCCGTGCGTGGGCGGCAATCAGGGCGTCGGCGCCGATGACGACTCCTTCCCCGACTTCGGTCAGTTCCGGGTCCGACAGTAGCCCGAAAATCTGCGCTCCTTTCCCGATCCGAAGGGAAGGCGAGTAAGCGCGCAACACCAGTTTTTGCGCCACTAGCGGCGCCAGGGGCAGGCTGAAGACCACTACCCGCCGGGCACTGCTGAGCACAACCGTCGCCATCTTGGCGTTGTCGCCAGGTATCATCGCAATGCGTGGCTTCGGATGGCGCGCGTGTACCCGGCGGATGCTCCGGCCACAAACCGCGAGAAACACGACCAGCCAGCCCAAGTAAAGCAACGGCGCCAGAGGGAGCCACACAAACCAGGGCCACTGCCACGCCAACGTGGGAATCGCCACCACCACGGCCACCACGGTGCCGGCAACCGTTGCCGGCCAGATCCACACGAACAGGGCCACCAGCATGGTCCGAAGCGGTCTCATGGGTAAGTCACCAGTATATCCTCGTACCTGCGAGTTGCCGCCAGGATCTCCTTACCGCGCCGCTTCGAGAAATTCCAGAAGCAACCGCTGGCCGGTCATGACCCAGGCAATCCGGCGGTTGCCGAAAGCCGCCGCCGGCAAGGGAGGACTGGTGATCACGGTGCCGCGGGCGCTCATGATATCGAGTTGCTTATCGAGATCGTCCACCTCATAGCACAGGTGGTGCAAACCACCGCCCTTCTCCAAAAAACGGCCCACCGGTGAATCGGGCCCCGCGGGCTCCACCAGTTCAATCAGGCCGTCGCCCACCTGCAGAAAACACACCTTCACTCGCTGCCGCGGATCGTGAGTGACCTTTCCATCCCAAGTGGCGTGCAACCTTTTGGAAAAATCCTCCACGCCAGTCGGTATGCTGCTGACTACAAAACCCGCGTGATGCAGACGCATGGCTGGCTCAATAGCCGCGGAGTTGGATGCCAAGGTACTCATGGAGAGGTGGCTAACGTCTTCTATTCAGATTATCAGTCGCACGGCGGGCGTGGTAGCGGCTTGGAGCCTTAGCCCGCCGCCCGTGGATTCGAAGGGTCCTCCCCGGTTTCCGAATACCGCGTAATGGTGCTCCGTTGCACTAATTCCTGCATCCGAGCCACTTCCTCGGTGTCTTCCCGGTTCTTCACCACCGCCCGGAGAACGATCACCCCGCGGGCCGTCGGCGCCATCACGACCGTCTCGTTGCCCTTCTTCTGGTGATGGCCCCCCGGCCCCACAATGATCAGTTCGAGCGCTCCTGGTTTGGTCATGCGATCGTTCAAAACGTAAAAATTTTCGGTGTTCCAGGCGTAAAGCGAGATGGACCAGTAGGCATCCCAGTCCGGAACGAAGCACCGAACGCGGGCAGGTTCGGCGGAAACGTCATATACGCCGAACATGTTGAGTATATCGGGACTGCTTCGCACCACGTGGTCGGTGCCGGGGTGAAGAAGGGCGCCGCCCTGCAACTGATTCCACGGCGGAGTCCCGAGCCGCTTTCCGAAACGCCTGACATAGATCTTCGTGACGGCGCTCGGAAAACGCCAGAGAGCCACCAGGAGAAACGTCCCGGCTAGCACCAAGGTCAGAGCCACCCAGCGCAACAGTTCGAAACTCAAGACGCCTTTTCCAACGGAAGAATCTGCGGAAGTTCCACCGTAACAGGGTCGGAAAGCACCGCCGGGCTCGGATTGTAAAGCCGCAGTAAGAGCGTTAACTTTCCGTTGGGCTCTCCGGTGGGTAACCAGTTCTCGGACTGGTGGCGCGGCGATAGGTAAATCTGCCAACTGCCGTCGGCGCCTCTGCCGATGGTCGTTTTGGAAAACGAATAGCGGTTCAGAACGTTGGGAATCAGGTGTTCGTTCTTATAGGCCGTCAGGCTCCACCAACGGGTATCGGGATCCCGCCCCCGGATGCAATAGCTCGAGCCGCATTGCAGTGGCTTGCCGGAGGAATCCACCGCCGCACTGAAATAAACCGTTTCGGGCGAGCGTAAGGCGAACATGCCGTGAGCTGCCACGAAAGCCCTGTTGTACAAATGCAGGAGCCCGCCGCCGAAGGGTAGATCGAGCCGGCAATGCCAGCAACCGTTCTCGATGTGCGGCGGCTGCCGGCGCATCAGGGCGCGGAAAGAGAAGACCGCCAGGAGAAGCGCCGTCAGGACGCTGCCAACAATCTGCCATCCGATCGACGGCGTATCGCCCAAAGCAATTACGGCCCAAAGCGGGTTCACCGTGCTGTCTACGATGCCCAGTACCGACACCCCTTCATCGTACCCCGTATCCGTCAGGATATTCATGCCGCCTGGCCGAAGGTGTGTTTCAGCATGCCTTTCAACCGCTTGCTGCCTCGCGCAAGGGCCGTCGCGGCTTTGGGCTGCCAGCCAGCCTCTATGTGGAACTCTATCCGAACGTAAACCTAAGTAAAATCTTCGCTGGTTTCATCGTGTGTTCATCCTCGCAACGGTACAATGGGAGTTACAAAAAAAAGGGAACTTTTGATTCCCTGACCACAGGCGAGAGACCTGGATAACGTTGGCGTCGACCAAAAAAGGGGAGGGATCATGGTGTGGGCAGTAGCGGAGACCGTGCAGCCGGCTGCCGGCTCCGATTCCATAGCGGCTTGCGGTCGGGGCGCGCCCGCGCCCTTGACCGCCCGCCGCGCGCCCGGTCTGGACCTCCCGCTCCGTCCTACAGCAACGCCCTGCCTGTTCTTGCGGCAGGCATTCCGGGACGATCCATTTCGCCACCCAGCGACCGCGCGGAACCTCTGATGCCGAACGGACCGCAACATTCTGAGGAGCTCTCCGGGGAGCTTCGCAAGCTGCTCGAATTGCTCCATGTATCCGGCCAGAACGCTTCTCCTGGCCCGGCCGCCTCGCCTTCCATCGATGCGCCACTGGCGGAAGAGCTGCGATCCCGGCTTGATGACTCCACGTCGTCCGAAGACGTTAAAGAAAACTCCCGAAGGTTCTACAACGAGCTCACCAGGCAACTGGACTCCACCCGCTTCGGCGACTTCTCCTATTTCCTGAACTACGGGTATGTCGCGGACGAAACCCCGGCCTCCTCCATGATCGAACTTCCGGAAAGGTACATAAACAGGAACTCGGTAAGGCTCGTCCTGGAAGTCATCGGCGATTGCGACTTGAAGGGCCGCCGCATTCTGGATGTGGGGTGCGGGCGCGGAGGCACCATCTACGCGATTCACCAATTTTTCCAGCCGGGGCCGACGACCGGTCTTGATCTTTCAGCCGACGCCATTGAGTTCTGCCGTAGGACCCATACTTATCCGGGCGTAACGTTTTGCGAAGGCGATGCCGAGAAACTGCCGTTTCCAGACTCCGCCTTTGACGTGGTGACCAATATCGAATCCTCGCACACCTACCCGAATTTGCACGCGTTCTACAAGGAAGTGTTTCGCATCCTGGATGGCGGAGGTTGCTTTCTCTACACCGATTTCATGCCCCGCGGCAAGAGCAGCCAGTGCTTGGAAACTTTGCGGCATTTCGGGTTTGCCGTCGAAACAGATCGGGATATTACCAACAACGTACTGTGCTCTTGCGATGAGGTCGCATCTTCCAGGCTCCGCACTTTCCGCGGCGGGGTGGATGCCGGATTGATGCGGAATTTCCTGGCTGCCCCCGGCTCTCCGATCTATGAGAACTTGAAAAGCCGTGAATGGACCTATCGAATTCTAAGGATGCGAAAAGGGGCATCCGTATGACCCTGGCGAATTCAGTTGAGGAGCAGGCGACCGCACAGCCTGCCCAAGCAAAAAGCGGTTCACGAGAGTGAAGAACCCGCTACAACTCGAGGGAAAGACCATCCTGGTAACCGGCGCCTCTTCGGGAATCGGCCGGGCAACCGCGATCCTGCTGAGCGAACTGGGTGCGCGAGTGGCACTGGTCGCCCGCAACGAGGACAAGCTTCGCGAGACCCTCAGCTCGATGCAGGGCGGTCCTCATTGGGTCGAGCCCTCCGATTTGGGCGAACTGGAGCGGATTCCGGCATGGTTTTCCGCCTTACACGGGAAAACCGGCCCGCTGGATGGATTCGTTCACTGCGCCGGCATATTCTCGCTCATGCCCCTGCGCCTGGTGACCACGCAGCATCTCGAGGCCATGATGCGGGTGAATTTCTATGCGGCTGTGAGCCTGTGCAAAGAGTTCAGCCGGAGAGGGACCCATCGTCCCGGAAGCAGCGTCGTTTTCGTGGCCTCCGTTGCCGGCTTGCTCGGAGTTACGGCGCGCGCAGCATACAGCGCGAGCAAAGGGGCGCTGATCGCGTTTGCTCGTTCCGCGGCAATCGAGTTGGCCAAACAACAGATTCGCGTGAACTGCGTCGCTCCGGCCTTCGTGCAAACGGAGATGTACGATGAGACTGCCAAGGCTTTCACCCCCGAGCGACTCCAGGCGCTGATCGACTCGACCCAACCCCTCGGGTTGGGAGCCCCCCTCGACGTGGCCCACGCAATTAGCTTCTTGCTGGCCGATACCGGCCGTTGGATCACCGGGAGTGTTCTCGCTGTCGATGGCGGCTATTCCGCACAGTGACGCATGCCGTTCGGGGCGGTCCTGCCTGTTCGGCGCGCACGTAGATCGGGTTGCATCCGGAGGCCGTCTCGTATTTCGTTGTAGATTCGCCGCAACGCCTGACATAGATCTTCGTGACGGCGCTCGGAAAACGCCAGAGAGCCACCAGGAGAAACGTCCCGGCTAGCACCAAGGTCAGAGCCACCCAATTCATGCGGCCTCGTGAAGGTGTGTTTCAGCATGCCTCCCAACCACTCTCTGCATCGGCCATTCCCGTCGCGGCCGTGGGCTGGCACCGGCCAGCCTCTACTTCGGCGGCTTCTCCTATGTCCTGAACTACAGGTATGTCACGGACGAACCCCCGGCTTCCTCCATGATCGAACTCCCGGAAAGGTAAATAAACAGGAACTCGGTAAGACCCGTCCTGGAAGTCACCGGCGATTGCGACTTGAAGAACCGCCGCATTCTGGATGTGGAGTGCGGGCGCGGAGGCACCATCCACCAATCCACCAGATTTTCCAGTCGGGGGCGACGATCGGTCTTAATCTTTCAGCCGACGCCATTGAGTTCTGCCGTAGGACCCATAACCCTCAGCTCGAACTCGGCGCGGGGCTCGGCGATGAAGTAGGACTTCTTGAACGGCTACCCCGCAGGCGGGCGGTTCCCAATCTCAGAGCTTCGGGAGGCGTTCGTCCGTGTCTCGCAATAGACCTCCTCGATCACCCGGCACGATTCACCGATTCCATCCTGGCCCTTCATCTTAGTGGCGTACTCGTAACACCTCTCCTTGACTGTGGAAGACGACAGCAGCTTCTCGATCTCCCTCGCTACCCGTCTCGGCCGGTACCGAAACCGCATGAGATGGGCGCCGACCCCCATGATCGCTATGCGCCGGCCGTTAGGTGGGCCGTCAATCAGATTCACGGGGACTACGAGTTGCGGGATTCCTGCGAGCAAGGCTCCGGCTATCGTTCCAGTACCGCCTTGATGAATGATTCCCGCCGCCTTGGGTAGAAGAAGACGATGCGGAACGTAGCCGAAATACCGAATTCCTTGCGGCAGATTGGCGGGGACGTTACTCGGGAATGGGCTGAGCAGTATCCCTCTTGCGCCGATCCGTCGAAGTGCCGCCACGCTGCGTTCAAAGAACTCACCGGCCGCCTGCATCCCGGAAAGGGCACTGACAATCCAAGGCGGCTCGCCGGCCCCGAGAAAGTCCTCCACCTTCCCGGGAAGTTCCTGCGCGTGTGGGCTCTCAATTAGCGGAAAACCCGTAAGCCGGACCTTCGGCCAATCCGGCCGCGGGGGAGCGAACCATTCCGGGAACAGGCCGAGCATCAACTGCGGTGAAAATATCCAGTCATCAAATAGGCCCGGCAGCGCAGGCAGCCCTAGTTCTTCCCGCAACCGGTTCGTTTCCGGCATCATCATCGAGTTGACCCGGCGGTGGAATACCGATTGCAACCATTTCCTGGCGGGCTTGGGAAGATTCCGGCTTACCTGTGGGCCGGAACCGTAAATGCTCCGAAGCCAATCCGGAGACAACACCAAAGTCGCCATCGGCACACCCAGTTTTTCCATAGCGATTCTGGCCCCGATGTTCCGGCCTTTCCCGATCAACACCGTGTTGCCCGGTTCGTACAGATCTCGAATCGCGGCGTATTCGCGCTTAGCCGGTCCCAACATGAATCCCCGCCCCACTTCCCGCACGGCGCCAAACGGGCGTGTTAGATTAGGGCTGGCGGTGATTTGTAATTGGTCTTCGCGGGATGAGGTGGCCACCAGTTCTATGCCGAGTTGCTTCATGAGCGGCTCGTAGAACTCGCTGGCAAGGAAGACTATGTGATGCCCCCGCTCCCGTAGGCGCATTGCGATTCCAGCACAGGGGTTGATATCTCCAAAACTACCTTGAGCGACAAAGAGGAATCTCATACGGGCCCACCCTTCGCTAGATGCTCGGACTAGCGGAACTCCGTCAGGCAGACAGCCGCTGGCACAAGCGGGCGGATCGCGGTGCGGGTCAAGTGGATCGGGTCGTCCGGAGCGATCTATCTGTTCGCACTACAGTCGAACCGAGCGTCCTAATTATAACAAGTAATAAGTGAACAGATGATTAATGAACGGAGGATTAGTCGGTATCGGTAGTGTTATCTGCTTGTCAGTTGTACCAGGTGCTCCGCCTAGGTACACTTCAATAGATGTATGGTTTTTTGCGGCTGTTACTTCACCAGATCCAGGCGGCGAAGGCATTGCCCGGGTCGAGATATCTGACTGCGCTTCGTTGGATCCACGAAACTCTCAGACCGGCGACTTATGTGGAAATCGGTGTACGCTGGGGAACTTCGTTGCGGGAGGCGTTGCCGGAGACCGCGTGTGTCGGCATCGACCCGAGTCCCAGGCTCAGGGGACGCACGCCCCCGAACGCCCGCATATTCGCGATGACGAGCGACGCCTTCTTCGAGCGCTACAACCTTGCCGAGGTTTTGGGCGCCCCCCAGTTTTCCCTGGCTTTTATCGACGGCCTGCACCTATTCGAACAGGCTTTTCAGGATTTCATTCACCTGGAACAGTTCGCGGGCCCCCGGTCCATCATCATGATCCACGATTGTCTGCCTCTCGACCGGGTTACCTCGGACAGAACGCGCACCACCGACTTTTATAGCGGTGACGTATGGAAGCTGGCCCGGTGTTTAAAGGAGCAGCGGCCCGATCTGCGAATAGCGACGGTGCGCGCCCGGCCGACGGGACTATGTCTGGTTGGCGGGCTGAACCGCCATTCCGACGTCTTGGCGCGTAGACGCGACGAGCTCATCTCCCACTATAAGGCGCTCAGCTTCGACGACTACAAGAACGCTCCCTCGCGGATGCCGGACACCATCGACAACAATTTCGCTCTCATCGGGTCGTGGGTCAAGGCCGGGGAATTTCCGGCTGGCGGTCCGCCGGGCTGGGCGTAACCCGATCCTGCACAAACGTTTTCAGGGGCCGGGCGTTGCTTAACCCATAACGATAGATCACCGATCCTTCTGTCGCGGCTACGCGCTCGAATCCCAGCCCCTCATAGAGATCGGACACCATGGCGTTCTTCCGGGTCGGAATGAACTCGCCTTGCAGTGCTTGGTAGTTCCGCATACGCGCGCGCTCCACCAGCTCATTGAGCAAGAAATGTTCGGCGGTCCTCCCGATTACCCGGCAACTCATCAGCCACGTGTCGATACGGAGCGTTTTCTCCGGCTGTTCGGCCACTGGCACGGCCAGCAACACCGAGATCAGGCCATGGCCGCCGAACTTATCTTCGAGAGTGAGGACCAGGCCGAGCGCGTCGCGCCGCGACAGCATGCGTTGCAGGTCCTCGTGGCTGTGACGCCGCGTGGTCAAGTTGAACTGGTTCGTCTTGCCGATCAATTGCACCACACGCTGGAGGTTAGTGTCACTGATCGTTTGGACAGATCCACGCATCTCCAGCGAAGTCAAGTAATCGTCCATGGAAGCAAATGCCCCTTGCGCTTCGCGGCGCGAACTCTCGCGCTGATACAGTGCCGAGCGCTGCGTGTCTTCCCCGGATAGCTGAACCGCCTCGAACCACAGTCCACCCTCCAGCGCGCGTATGTACTCGGCAGGGTCTTCCGGCGTTTCCACCACTTCGACCTCGGGCAGGGCTTGACGAATCAGTTCCCGTTCTGCCGGATTGTCATCAAAGAACACAAAACTGTCCAGGCCGACGTTGAGCGTGGCGGCGATCCGTCGCAGGCCCTCGCTTTTTGGTCCCCAGCTTGTGTCGACGCACGCGAAGTCGTCCAGCGCCAGCACCATTTGCGGGTTTCGCTGAAATGGGGCCAGGGCATCCTCGCGATTGTTCTTAGAGCAAACTGCCAGAATGATGCCCCGCCGCGCGAGACTCTTGAGGTGCTGTTGAAACGCCCGATAGGCTTCGCCATCCGGCCCTTCGCCTAACACGAGCGCGAGCGGTTCCGTTTCTCCGGCAATTCCGCCCCACAGGGTATTGTCCAGATCCACGACCAGGACCTTCTTGGGCCCGGTCGTTAACGCCCGAACGCCAGCCCACAGTTGCCGCGCCAGGCAGCAAGCACCTGCCTCGCTGAAGGGCTGCTTGCTCCAGAAATAGCGGCGGGGATCGTAAAAGCGATCCCGGCCCATCATTCCGGAAACCTGTTCCAGGTCGAGGAAAAAGGCGCCACTGGGCAGAGCCTGGCGGAGCCCTTCATTCATGCGGCGGATCAGGGCCACTTCTCCGTGCGCCGCGGACAGACGATACCCAAGCGCGCCAGGGCCCACCCAGTCGTAGCCAGCCTGCAAGATCGGCGCGCCGGTCCGTGCAGCCACCAGGTCCCAGGCCTGTTTCCAGAAGTCCAGTTCCTCGGCAACACGCTGGTCGGCCGGCCGGTCCGCGCCGTGAAGCAGCCGTTGATTCCAAGGCAAAAGGATGATCACGTGGGGCTGGTAATCGAGCGACATCAGTGCCTGGATCACGTTGTCGTACTCGCCTTCTCTAACTTCCAGCGAGCCACCTCTTCCCCAAGCAGCCGCGATGAGCGAAGCGGCGATCCAGGATGTCGTACACTGGCTCAGCAGGGCCAAGCGAACGGCCGTGTCTCCGGTGCGAGATTGCGCGCGCAGCTTGGGGATCAGTCTTCCTGCTCTCTCGCATCTTTCCGCATCCAATTCGTCTCTCCGCAACGCGGACGCCACCAGACTCAAAGCCTCCGTGCTTCGGTCCTGCTTCCCCAATTCGGCCACTCTCTTCAAAAGAACCCGTTGGTCGTTTTCGGCCTTCATGGTGACCCTAAAATGTATGGTTGATCCGTTTGTGCGCCGCCAAAGCCATCGCACTTGGATAGTGGCCGCGGATGACGGGTCCGCGACTCATGACCGGATCTTGGAATCGATCAGGCGAACGAGATCACCCACGTTGTGCAAGCGGCCGACGTCGGCGCTATTCAAGTGAAGTCCAAATTCCTTCTCCACGTTAATGATCAGAGAGATGTGGATGATGGAATCCCACTCGGAGATATCCTCGGCGCTGGTTTCCGGGGAAATGGCCAGCTCGTTATCGCTGAAGACTTCCCGAAATACTTCTGTTAATCGCTCCAGTGTGTCAGGCATACTTAATTCGGGCGGGAGAATGAGAGGAACAACAGCAGGATGCCCAGCGTTCCGTGAGGCACGGAACGCCTCTACTCCCTCCTATTTTACTCGTCGTGGTTCCAGGTCGTTCGCCTGTGTTTGGGGTTCCAACACCTGCGGAAAAATCCCCCTTTTTCCGACGTCCGTGCCTAAGTGTACCCAATCGAAAATGAATCCACGATTAAACGGAGCCGGGAATCGATAGCAGTTTATGGATTTAGTCCTAGTAAGCCTGGGGCCCTGCACGCCCCGGGTCTTGGGGCGCCCCTACCTGTTCGGCGCGCACGCAGATCGTGCCGCATCCGGAGGCCGTCTCGTATTTCGTTGTAGATTCGCCGCGACTGGAGCAAAATGGAAAAGCGTGCGAATTCTGCTGGTTGAAGACGATCCCCCGGTAGCGCGTTTTATCGCCAAGGGTCTCCGCGAGCAGACCTATGCGGTCGATCTGGCGCGCGACGGCGCGGACGCGGTGTACCTGGGGACCGTCAACGAATACGACCTGGTGGTCCTGGATGTGATGCTGCCGTCCAAGGACGGGCATGCGGTTTGCCGAGAGTTGCGAGCCCATGGCTGCCGTATGCCCATCCTGATGCTAACCGCCCGTGCCAGCGTGGACGACCGTGTGGCGGGCCTCGACAACGGCGCCGACGATTACCTCACCAAGCCCTTCGAGTTCAAGGAATTGCTGGCGCGAATCCGGGCCCTGCGGCGCCGTTCCACCGCCTTTCGGGCTTCCCTGATGCGGGCGGCCGATCTTACCGTCAACACCGCCAGCCATGCCGTGGCGCGCGCCGGCCGGGCGGTGAGCCTGACCGCCAAAGAGTATGCCCTGCTGGAATTCCTGGTCTTTAATCAGGGCAAAGTGGTGGGCCGGGAGGAAATCGCCCAGCACGTCTGGGACGAGAACTTCGATCCTTTCTCCAACGTGATCGACGTATATATCAAGCGTTTGCGCGCCAAGCTGGATGCCGGCTCGGAAAGGCGGTTGATCCACACCCGCCGCGGCGAAGGATATCTGCTGCAAGTGGATCCGGACGGCACCGATGATTAAGAGTCTGCGGCTGCAACTGGCGCTTTGGTATCTGGCGTTCTTTTCGGTTCTGCTCCTGGCCTTCTCCCTGGTTTTATACGGCAGCCTCTCCAAATCGTTCGAGAGCCGGCTGGAGGAGGCCTTGAGCGCCACCGCGAATATCGGCGCCAAGCTGATGCAGGAAGAATTGGATGAGATGCACGGCGCGGCAACCGAAGCAGCCGAGGAAGTAATCTCCAAGTTGCAGCCCCGCAGCAGCGTGATCGCGGTTGTGGAGGGAGCGCAACTGGTGGCGGCCAGCGATCCGACTGAGAAAGCGGCGATCGAAGCGGCGGCCGGTGCTGTGGCCCGATCTACCGAAAGCGAATTATCGAAACTTCCGCGCTGGGGCAGGAACGGCGCGATGGCGGCAGCCCAGCGGTTCACGTTCGAGGACCGCCCTTTCGTGGTGCTGGCGATCGAACCGCTGGATTCCATCGTGCGCGGTCTACAGGTGATTCGTGAGACGCTTTGGCTGGTCATGCCGCTGCTGCTGGCAATGGCCGGCATTGGCGGCTACGTATTAACCCGGCGGGGGCTGGCGCCGCTGGGCTCGATGGTGGAGCAGACGCGAAAAATAACGGGCCGAAACCTGGAGACGCGCCTCCAAATCGGCAATGGGGCTGAAGAGCTGACCACGCTCGCCGCTTCGTTTAACGAGTTATTGTCGCGGCTCGATCAATCGTTCGAAAGCATGCGGCGGTTTGTGCAGGACGCTTCGCACGAACTGCGCACGCCGCTGGCGGTCATCCGGGGAGAAGCCGACGTGGCGCTGTCGCAGGACCGCAGCACGGCCGAATACAAAGAATCCCTGGCAATCATACAGGAGGAATCGCGGCGCCTCTCCCGATTGGTAGATGATCTGTTGAATCTCGCGCGGGCCGATGCGGGACACGTTCAACTCTACGTCGAGGAGCTTTATTTGAACGAACTGCTGTCGGAATGCTGCCGCTCGGTGCAGCCGCTGGCGGCGGCGCGGAACATCGATCTGGAGTACTGCCCGGGCGAAGACGTCGCGGTACAGGGCGACGAGGAATTGCTGCGGCGCATGGTGATGAACCTGTTGGACAACGCCATCCGGTACACGCCGGCGGGGGGCCGCGTGTCGGCTTCGCTGGAGGCCCAGGGACCCGACGTACGGATTCGGGTGTCGGATACCGGAGTCGGCATCGCGCCGGAGGCGACCGAACGCGTCTTCGAGCGGTTCTACCGCGCCGACAAAGCCCGATCCCGCCAGCAGGGCGGCTTCGGGCTAGGCCTTTCGATTGTCAAGTGGATCGCCGAATCCCATCACGGCGCCGTAGAGTTGCGCAGCCAGCCAGGACTCGGCAGCACCTTTACGGTTCGGCTGCAGCGATAAAGATCAGCCGGGATGGAGCGAACCGACGGTTCGTACGATGCTATTTAGGAGCCGGCGTCGCCAGCGGCTTGTCCTTATCCACCACGTAAACGCCGATCAGCTTGAGCGGTTGTGAGCCGGTATTGTGCGCGTCGTGCTTCAAGCCGCCTTTTATCACGAAGCCGTCGCCGGTCTTGATCTTGAGCGGGGGCTGCCCTTCGATCAGGATTTCGCCTTCCCCCTCGGTGACGTAGCTGATCTCATCGCCGGGATGAGTATGACGGCCGGCGAACGCCATGGGAGCGATCTCGACGCGCGCGACCACGGCCTCGCGGCCGGGAACCGAGACATCGCCCTTCTTCACGACGGTGCGTTGGATGGCGGGGGTTTGCGCGAGTAGCGCGAGGGCTGATGCGAATGCCAGCGCCAGTCCCCAAGCGCTCCACGTTTGGATCGATTTCATCGTTCATCTCCTTAAATGAGGACAGGCCAGGAGGCCTGTCTTACGGGCGGTGCAAATACTTATCGTAAAGCTGTTTCTGCTTATTATCCAGGTCGACGGTCTTGCCTTTGATGAACAATTGCCGGACCTGGGTTTTAGTTTCGAGCGGGTCGCCGTCGGTGACCAGCAGATCGGCCCACTTGCCTTCTTCGATGGTACCGACGCGGTCGGCGACGCCCCAAATCTCGGCGGCGTTTTTCGTAATCGCCCGGAGCGCGTCATCGTGGGGAAGTCCGAAGGCCACGGCCTGGGCCGCCTGATAGGGCAGGTTACGGGAAGAAAGGCTAGCCGTTCCGGAGAAAGTGCCGATGGCGAAGCGGATGCCGGCCTTCTGCAGGTCGGCGGGCGTCGTATAGGCCCGGTCGTAAGGGTCGTCCTCGTTGAGCGGCAACGCGAGAGTGGGGCCTAAAATCACGGGAATGGCGCGATCCTTGATTTCCCTGGTCACCTTGTAGGCCTCCGGCGCCTCGCACAGAATGATCTTGATCTTCTGCTTATCGGCGAAAGCGAGAGCGTCGCGGATTTCGCGTTCGCGGATCGCCGTAATCAAGACGGGCTCCTGGCCATCGAGGACCGGAATCATGGCTTCCATTTTCAGGTCCGCGCGGAACTCGGGAGTGCGTGCGTCTTTGGCCTGCCGATACCGCCGCGCGCTATCGAAAAACTCGTTCAGCTCGGCCATCTGGCGGTCGTAAACCTGTTTGGCCGCGTTAAAGGCATTGGGCGGCGCGCCGGCTACGGGGGCAGTCGTCGAATCGTCGAAGGGCGCGGGCCGGGCGGAGGTCTGGATAAACGGAATGCGCAAATGGAGCCCGGCGGTGCGGCTCACGCCCATTTCGTCGGTGGTCCAGCCGTCCAGATGAATCAGGGAGACCTGGCCGGAAATGAGGGGGCCCGCGGGCAAGGTGGCGACGGTGGTAATGCCGTTGGCGCGGGTTACGGGGATGTGTTCGCTCGAGGGGTTCACGGCGGTGAGCGCGACCAACTGCGGATTGAAGCGGCCGAGCTCGGTGGTATCCAGGGTTTCGCGGACGGAGTTGACTTCCACCAGTCCGATCTCGGTGGCGGCATCGATCAGGCCGGGGTACACCTGAAGCCCGCGGGCGTCGATCACCTTTACGTCTTTGGGCGCGGCAATGTCCTTGCCGACGCCGATGATCCGGCCATTGCGCACCAACACCGAACCATTGTCGATGGGCGCACCCGCGAGCGTATGGACGGTGGCGCCGCGCAGCAAGAAGGAATCTTCATTGCCGGCCGCGAGCAGGACGGCGGGAAGGAGCAGCAGCAGGCATTTCATGGCGTCTGCCTCGCGGGGCCGCGTTGGTCCGCAGCGGCCTTGTCGATGAGCGCCTTCTTCTCCGCTTCCTTCCGGGGACGGCCTGCGACATCCTGATCGCGGTCGAAGTATTGGCGGCCGTCGATCCACACCTTGAGGACCTTGCTGAAATTGGAAAGGGGGTGGCCGTCGTAGAGGAGCACGTCGGCGTCCTTGCCCACCTCCAGAGAACCCACGCGGCGATCGATCAGGAGTTGTTTTGCGGGATTGATGGTGATGAGAGAGAGGGCCTCGGTTTCGGAGAGGCCGCCGTACTTGACGGCCTTGGCGGCTTCCTTATCGAGATGCCGGATCAGCTCGGGATCGTCCGAGTTGAGCGAAACCAGCACACCCTTGCGGACGAGGACGGCCGCGTTAAACGGGATGGCATCTTCGGCCTCCATCTTGTACGCCCACCAGTCGGCAAAGGTGGAGACGCCGGCGCCGTGTTGGGCAATCTCCTTGGCGACCTTATAAGCTTCGAGCGCGTGCTGCAGGGTGCGGATCTTGAAGCCGAACTCGTCGGCGGCGTGCAGCAGCATGAGGATCTCGCCCTGGCGGTAGCAGTGGGCATGCACCAGGCGTTTGCCGTCGAGCACTTCGACGAGGGGCTCGAGCTTGAGGTCGCGCGCCGGTGGGATGGCGATTTCGCCGCGGGCCGCCTTGGCGTTGTATTCGGTCCAACTGGCCTGGTAGGCTTTGGCTTGGGTGAAGGCTTCGCGGATGACATCTTCCACGCCCATGCGGGTAGCCGGATAGCGAAGCAGGGCGGGGTTAGGCGGCCCGCCGCCGGGGGCGGAGCCGCGGCGCTTGGGATTTTCGCCCAGGGCGAACTTGATGCCCGGCATGGCGCCCTCGCACTTCATCTCCTCGGCGTT
>Ga0209698_10003565_pt1 | contig 17266 bp, 17 predicted proteins | sample LitLauG_LLR_2012_FD_187203 | JGI IMG/M metagenome (GOLD analysis project Ga0209698, IMG submission 187203) | Freshwater sediment microbial communities from Pennsylvania, USA - Little Laurel Run_MetaG_LLR_2012 (SPAdes) (version 2) | ecosystem: Environmental > Aquatic > Freshwater > Creek >...
TCATCGGCAAGGCTCTCGTCCGGCATGCCGTGCGTGGGGAACGCATGACCCTCAACCACGTCGTAATAGAGGTTATCGCCGCCCAGCACGTGCGGCTGGCGGCCTCCGCCGGCATACGGCCAGAAGAACATCACGAACGGTTCTGCGGACGTTTGCGGATCGGGAAAAGCGTAATACAAGAAGCGGCGCTGGCACGGTTTCAGGCGGGAAAGCATCGCGCGAAGCTCGGCAACCTGCGCGGCCCGTAAATGCGGATGGCCGGGCTTACGATAGTCCAACGCGCGGTAACTGGGCCACACTGCGTCGGCGTTGATGTCCGTCGTCATTCTTTCGCCTGGAGAAATCTCAAAGCGGCCGCCGGAGAGGAAAGCAAAGCCGCTCTTGAATGCGGCCAATTCGTAAGCGGACGACGGCGCGACTGTTGAAAACGTGTAGTGGCCCGTCGCGTCGCTGGTCGTCGTTCTAATCAGTGCGACGACGGCGTTCACACGCGAGGTGCGGCCTGCGGCGTCGGCGTACCGCACGACGCCCCGAATCTGTCCGGTTCCCTCGAGACCCGCATACGGTTCGGCGGCTCTCACGGAGGAGATCGTCCAAGGGTTCGCAGCCGCCGTGCTCTCATGCGGCAGTATCGCGTCTTCGGGAAAGAAATCGCCCGGGTTTTGAGAAGCGTGCGCGCCGTGTTGCGAATCCGCGTGCCCTAAATAGGTGACGAATTCCGTTCGGCCGGCAACGACCTCCACGGAGTGCAACTCGGTATCCCGCGCGACGGGGCCTCGTAGAACGGTGACCATCGCGAGCCGATACTCGCCCGGCGGGAGCGTATCGAACCAAAAATCGATGCCGTCGTCGGTATTCGCTTCCCGCACGAGCCAGACGGTTACGCCCGAGAGCGGACCGGTCTTGGTCGTGCCGCTATGATCGAAGCCCATCACGACGCCGCTCAGACTCCCTGGTGCCTCGGGCGAAAGCGTCGGCGGCGGCTCGGCCGCGGCAGCACCCGTGGCCGCCGCGGCAAGCGCGGCGACCCTTACGATTCGGCGAACGTTCGACCACATACCGGTAGTATAATCGGTCGTCGCCGCGGCTCGGCGCACTTTACCTGCGGTCGCGCCTTCTGACACCGTCGTCGAGCGAAATTACGTGCGCGGCGTCACGTTCTCAGGGAACGAGCATGGGAAAGACCGCTGCCGACACATTTTCGCGCACGTTGGAGATTGCAAGAAGCGGCGGCAGAATCGGTTCGCTCGGGTAACGGTAGAGAAATACGTCGCTGCCGTAAAAATCTCCAGCCCACAGATGCTCTCCGTCACACGACAATGTTAGAAACGTCAATGGACGTGAGTCATAGATACCTAGCTGACTCGCAGCGATCGGCGGCCCAAACGCGTCATTTTTCGGATGCCGGTACGTGTAAATGGGGCCGGGCTGGTCGTTCACGTACGATTGGATGACGAAATTGTCGTCCTTATCAAAGGCTATGTTGCCGTACGGGTAAATCGGCTGATCGAAGCTTAGCTCGCGAATGCTTTTCGCATCGCACTCACCGGCCAGCGATGCAACGATCACGCCTCCCCCGTTGCCCGTACTGGCCCCGAAGAAGAGCGTACCCTCAGCGTCAAAAGCGGCCTGCGTACCCAGCCCAAGCGACCCACTTTGCGTGGTTACGACCTTACACGGTTTCGTTGCGCCGTGCTTGAAGAATGAGATAGCGTCGTTGCCGACCTCTCTCGTAATCGAAAGAATCGCTAAGACGCCGGTCTTTTCGTCCGTACTCACGCCCCAAGCGATCTGATCCGAAGGCAGATTAAGCCGAATCGGCGGGCCTGAGTAGGGAGGCTTATATTCGTTTACAAAGCTCAGGCCAAGAAAATCCGCCACGAAAAGATCGCCAAATTTATCCATCGCCAGGTTCCCGATCGGGCCATGGATGATATGGATTCGTCGCCCCAAAGAATCGAAGACAGTAATTTCGTGACGGGCTTGTTCCGCAACGAAAAGCAAGGAATTCGATTTGTGCCCACCATGATCGTCCTCGAACGTGCTCTCAAACGAGGCGCCCCATGCACTGGGATTTTCTAGGGTTGCGGCTTGGCCGGGGCAATACGCGGCAATTACGAGCGCACCGCCCGATACGACGCGCGTTAGGTCGCGCATCTAAACTATCCGGGCACAACGGGGCAGGCCGCGCCGGGGGCATCCATATTACCACACGCCATCACAGGCTCACCGTTGGCTGAAAATATGGTTGCTGCCCCATGGTCGCGAATTCTTGAAGCCCACTGCTGTTAAAGGTCCAGTAACAGCCACCAGGCGGATTATACCTACCTTTTGCGTCGAAGTAATCTATTGCAACGAAATCCGGGTAATTTGTCGGCATGTCGGCTATTACGTCTTGGAGAAACGACACTTGATCATTGTGCGGCGTCGTGTATTGCTGGCACGTTCCGGTTTCGCCGATCATCATGGGCTTTTGAAGTCCGTTTCCGTAGTAGCCGACTTGCTGAGTAATATTTGAATAGAAGGCATTAAAGATGCCCGTGAATTGGACTGGATTCCCATTGGAGTCTTCTTTATTATATCCGTCGGCACCGATCCAATCCACGTAGCTAGGGCCGGGATAGTAGGGTTTAAAGTCTGGCCACTGCGCGTCGTCGGCAGAATTGTCGTTTACGTTTGGGTTCCAATCAAACGAAACGTCCGGCCGATTCGGGGACGGAAAATTGGACAGCTCGTTCCAAATTTGAATCCAAGCTCCCTTGAAGGCATCCGTGTAATCTTCATCGGTTCCGAAACAACCACCGTTGTTATTCGTATTAGCATTTTGGCCACCGGCAGCATTGATATTAAATTCCCAGAAATACCGAAGGATTACCGGGTACGAGTCGCCGTTTTGCGCTTTCAGCTGTAGCAGTTGTAACCGGATGTTTTGGAGGTCCGTGTTCGCTAAGCCGTGCTGAATTTCGTAGAGGTCAAGAGGCTTGCCATTCTTGTCGAGCGTTGCATCATCCGCGCAGTTCCAGGAAATTATCGGAACGCGGCCGTTGTTAATATCATCCTGAATTCCCGGATCGGAGGCGAGTTGCAACATCTGGGACCAATTCCGATATTCTAAGTGGAACGCAAGCTTCCGATTGATTTGGCCTTCTAGTTGCGAAGTCTCGGATATAAGAACACTGGAAGGAGGCGTTGCACCGCCGGTCGGATTCACTTGCGCACCAAAGTAGGCGCCGCCGTTCGGAGGTGGTGGTACGAGAGATTCTGCGTGTACCTTACCGTTCTGAGATGTTGCCTGCCTAAGTGGTGCCACCGACGACGGGCTTGAACAGGCGGCGAGCAGCAACGTCGCGCTAGCAATAAGCCAGGCCGCCCCCCCAAGATCTTACTGGAATCTGAACAGACGATCATCCTGACATTCATGTTAGTTTCCTTTATTTTGAGAGGCTTTGCTGTCGAGCGCGAAACGCTCAAACCCGAGCGTGGGTAGGTCAGTTATACACGGTCGGGAGCTCTCGGTCAAGAATGGCTACTCCGACTGGACTGCAGTCTCACGCATTTTGGCGCGGAGCGGCAATTTTGCTTTGGGATTGACGGTCAGTCTCTCGCGCTTTTCAAGGCTATTTCGCGCGCGTACCTGTAGCGCCGTGCATTTTACTCTCGCGGCCTTGCCGGCTTACCACCCTCTTTAGGGGCATCGCCATCTCAGCGTAGCGATCGAGGTCTCATTTTTGTGACGATTTAGCGGTGCATGCGAAGGGAGTATTGTTCAGCAGCGTAGACGGCAATCCGATACGGCCGCCACCTGCGCGAGGCGGATCGTCAGCTACAGTAACGCACTCGTCCGCCGCGCACGACCGTCACGACGGGCTGCGCGCCGATCGCGTACGCGAGCGCGGCGGGATCCTCGAGATCCCACACCACGAAATCCGCCGCGTATCCGTGCGCGAGACGGCCGACGCGCGCGCCGAGGCCGAGCGCCTGCGCGGCGTGACGGGTCGCGCCGGCGAGCGCCTCTTCCGGCGTGAGTCCGAAGAGCGTGCAGGCGAAGTTGAGCGCGAGCGGCATCGACACGAGCGGCGACGTCCCCGGATTGCAGTCGGTTGCCACCGCCATCGGGATGCCGAGCATGCGCATCGTATCCACGGGCGGCAGCGTGCGCTCGCGCAGGAAATACGTGGCTCCGGGCAAGAGCACGGCGACGGTTCCCGCGGCTGCCAGCGCGGCCAAGCCTTCGAGCGAAGCGTGTTCGAGATGGTCGGCCGAGAGCGCGTTGAAGCGCGCGGCGAGCGACGCGCCGCCGCCGTCGGAGAGTTGATCGGCGTGCAGTTTCACCGCGAATCCGAGCGCGCGCGCGGCCGCGAAGTAACGCTCCACTTGCGCGCTCGTGAAGGCGATCGTTTCGCAGAACGCGTCGACCGCGTCGGCGAGTCCTTCCGCCGCGACCGCCGGCAGCATGTCGCGAATCGTGAAATCGACGTACGCGTCGGCGTTCCCGAATTCGGGCGGCACCGCGTGCAAGCCGAGGTACGTCGTGCTGATCCCGACGTCGCAACGCTGGGCGAGCGTGCGCGCCGCGCGCAGCATCGTCAGTTCGGTCACGTGATCGAGACCGTAACCCGATTTGATTTCGATCGTCGTGACGCCCGAAGCCGCGAGCGCGCGCACGCGCGATTCCGAGGCGCGTTCGAGCGCCGCCTGGTCCGAGGCGCGTGTCGCCCCGACCGTGGAGAGAATCCCGCCGCCCGCGCGCGCGATTTCCGCGTAGGTCGCACCGCCCAGCCGCATCTCGAAATCGCGAATCCGGCTGCCCGCGTACACCGCGTGCGTGTGCGCGTCGACGAAACCCGGCGTGACGAGGCGCCCGCCGAGATGCTCGGTCTCAAGCGCCCCGAACGCCGCCGGCAACGCCGCGCGCTCGCCGACCCACGCGAGCGTCCCGTCGGCGCGCGTGACGATTGCGCCGTCGTCGAGCAGGCCGTAGGCCGTCGCGCGGGCCGGATCCATCGTGGCGATGCGGCCGCCGGCCCACAGGCGCTCGGCGCGTTCCCCCGAGGAGCGGTACGGCTGAGTCGGCACGAAGAGCGCTTCGTCGCTCGGCCGGGCGAAGCCGTCCGCGCTTTCGTGGCGAAGCGCACGTTATGACCGCGTATTTCGCCGAGCGCGCCCTGCTGCCGAACGGCTGGGCGAACGACGTCCGCTTCGAGATCGACGGCGCCGGCTGGTTTTCCGCCGTCGTCCCCGGTTCGAGCGCCGCGGGCGCGCGCCGGCTCGACGGCGTCGTCGTCCCGGGCATGGCGAACGCGCATTCGCACGCCTTTCAGCGCGCGATCGCGGGCCGCACCGAGCGCGCGGGACCCGCGGGGGACTCGTTCTGGACGTGGCGCGAGCGGATGTACGCCCTCCTCGACAGGTCGGACGCCGACGCGTTCGAGGCGACCGCGACGGCTGCGTATGCCGAGATGCTCGCGGCCGGCTACACGAGCGTCGCGGAATTCCACTACGTGCATCACGGACCCGGCGGCGCGCCGTACGCGCGCCCGACCGAACTCGCCGACCGCATCGTGCGCGCGGCCCGCGCGACCGGCATCGCGCTGACGCTGCTGCCCGTGCTCTATCAGTATTCCGATTTCGGACGGCGCCCGCCGACGCCGGGGCAGGCGCGCTTCGTTCTCTCGTTCGACGCGTTTGCGTCGCTCGTGCGCGCGTTGCACGACGCGTACGGCGGCGATCCGCAAATCACGCTCGGCGTAGCGGCGCATTCGCTGCGCGCGGTCGCACCGGAGGATTTGCCGCGTCTGGTGGCGCTCGCTGAATCGCTCGGGCCGCACGCGCCGCTGCACGTCCACGCCTGCGAACAGGTTCGCGAAGTCGAAGCGTGTGTCGCGGCGCACGGCACGACGCCGATCGCGCTGCTCGCGGCGCACGTGCCGCTCGACGCGCGCTGGTGCGTGGTGCACGCCACGCATGCGACCGCGGACGAACGCGAGTTGCTGACGCGCGCCGGGTGCGTGGTGGCGCTGTGTCCGACGACCGAAGCGAGCCTCGGCGACGGCACCTTTCCGGCCGCATCGTTCGTGCGCGGCGGCGGCCGCATCGCCATCGGCAGCGACAGCAACGTCTCGATCGACGTCGCCGAGGAATTGCGGTGGCTCGAGTACGTGCAGCGTTTGCTCGCGCGCGAACGCAATCTGCTGCACGGCCCGCGCGACCCGTCGGTCGGGCGCTTCCTCTACGAAACGGCCGCGTACGGCGGCGCGCGCGCCCTCGGCCGCGCGGCCGGCGCGCTCGCGCCCGGCTTGCGCGCCGACGCGGTGGCGCTCGCGTTACCGGCGGACGCGGGCGACGACGCGCTGGACGTCGCGCTCTTTCGCAGCGGCGCGTGGCGCGCGAACGAGGTGCTCGCGGGCGGCGCGCTCCTGCGCCCAGGGCACGCGGCGAGCGCGCCGGAACCAGCGCGGTGATGACAGTCGAACTCGACGGCCGGACGCTTTCGCTCGAGACGATCGAGCGCGTCGCCGCCGGCCAGGCGACCGTGCGCGTGACGGCCGACGCGCGCGAACGCGTGGCCGCCGCGCGCGCCTGCGTCGAACGCCAATTCCGCAGCGGTGCGACGATCTACGGCGTCACGACCGGCTTCGGCCGCATGGCGAACGTGACGATCGCCGCCGCCGACGTCGAACGCTTGCAAGAAAATCTGGTGCGCAGTCACGCGGCCGGAACGGGCGCGCCGCTACGCGAGGAGTTCGTGCGTGCGGCGGGCGTGCTGCGCGTGAGCTCGCTCGCCGCCGGGCACTCCGGCATCCGTCTCGAAACGCTCGATTTGCTCGCCGAGATTCTCAACCGCGGCGTGACGCCGGTCGTGCCCGCGCAAGGGTCCGTCGGCGCGAGCGGCGATCTCGCGCCGCTCGCGCACATGACGCTCACGCTGATCGGTGAAGGCGAAGCGACGTACCGCGGCGAGCGCCTTCCGAGCGCCGAAGCGCTGCGACGCGCCGGGCTCGCGCCGCTTCGGCTCGGTGCCAAAGAAGGTCTCTCGCTCATCAACGGCACGGAGGTGATGACGGGCATCGCGGCGCTGTCGTTGTTACGCGCCGAGCGGTTGCTCGCGACCGCGGACGTGATCGGCGCGCTTTCGATCGAAGCGTTTCTCGCGACCGACCACGTCTTCGACCGGCGGATCAACGCGCTGCGGCCGCATCCGGGGCAAGCGCGCGTGGCGGACCGGCTGCGCGCGCTCGTCGCGGGCTCGGAGGTGATGCAGTCGCATCGCGACTGCGGCCGCGTGCAAGATCCCTACTCGTTTCGCTGCATTCCCGTCGTCCACGGCGCCGCGCGCGACGCGGCGGACCACGTGCGGCGCGTGCTCGAAATCGAGGCGGTGTCGGTCACGGACAACCCGCTGATCTTTCCCGAAGAAGACGAGTTCCTCACCGGGGGCAATTTCCACGGCCAGCCGGTCGGCGTCGTGTGCGATTTTCTCAAAGCGGTGATGGTGGAAGTCGCCTCGATCAGCGAACGCCGCTCGTACCTGCTGCTCAACGGCGAAGATCGCGGCTTACCGCTCTTCCTCTCGCGCAAGCCCGGGCTCGAATCGGGCCTCATGATCGTGCAGTACTGCGCGGCCTCGCTCGTGAGCGAAAGCAAGGGCCTCGCCTCGCCGTCGTCGGTCGATTCGATCCCCACCTCGGCCGGCCAAGAAGATCACGTCTCGATGGGGACGATCGCCGCGCGGACGCTCGACGCCATTCTCGACAACGTCGAAGGGGCGCTCGCCTGCGAGCTGCTGTGCGCGCTGGCCGCGACCGATTTTCGCCGGCCGCTGCGCAACGGCGCGGGCACGCAGGCGGCGTACGACGCGGCGCGCTTGCGAATCCCGCCGCTCGACGCCGACCGCGTCCAAGCGCCGGACATCGAAGCCGCCCGCACGGTGATTCGTGACGGCTCGCTGACCGCGTGCGCCGCCGCAGCCGCCTTCGCCTAGCACGATGACCTCGCTCTTCGCCTCCGCGATCCCCGCATTTCTCGCCTCGCTCGTCGAGTTCGTCGAGGCCCTGACGATCGTGCTCGCCGTCGGTGCAACGCGCGGCTGGACCGCCGCGTGGGCCGGAACGGTCGCCGGCGCGCTGCTGCTCGCCGGACTCGTGCTCGCGTTCGGTCCCGCGCTCGGCGCCGTGCCGCTCGCGACGCTGCAGCTCGCGGTCGGCATCATGCTGCTCTTCTTCGGGATGCGCTGGCTGCGTAAGGCCGTGCTGCGCTACGCGGGCGTGATCGCGCTGCACGACGAGGCGAAGATTTTCGAGCGCGAAAAAGCGGCGCTCGCGGGCGCGGGGCCGCACGGCGATTTCGATTGGAAGGGCGCGACGACGACGTTCAACGCGGTCGTGCTCGAAGGACTCGAAGTCGTCTTCATCGTGATCGCCGTCGGCGCGACCGCAGGCGCGCTCGTGCCGGCCGGCATCGGCGCGGGCGCGGCGGCGGTCGTCGTCGTCGCGAGCGGCTTCGCGCTCAAGGCGCCGCTCGCGAACGTCCCCGAGAACGCGCTGAAGTTTGCGGTCGGCGTGATGCTGTCGTCGTTCGGGACGTTCTGGACGGCCGAGGGCTTGCACGTGCCCTGGCCGGGCGGCGATTTCGCGCTGCTCGGACTCGTCGTGGGCTTTCTCGCTACCGCCGGGCTCGGCGTGGCCGTCGCGCGCAACCGGCGCGAAGCGCGAGTTGCGAGGAAGGTCGCGAGCGCGTGAAAGTCCTGCGCGGAATCGGCATCGAGATTCTCGGGCTCTTCGTCGAGGATTGGGCGTTCGCGCTCGCCATCGCGCTGTGGCTCGGAATCGTCGCTATCGGAGCGACGTTTCGAATCGGACCGCCGCAGGCACGCGGCGTCGTTTTGTTTCTAGGCTTGGCAACGATCCTCGCGTCGAGCGTTGCGCGCGCCGCACGGATCCGCTACGGACCGACCGCTACGCCCTCGATCGACACGAAATTCGGCAGCGGTAGCGAGTAATCGGGCGACGGCGAGCCCGATGCGTGTTTCTCGTAACCGAGCACGCCGGCCGGGTTCGCGTACAAGCCGACGTATGCGTTCGGTCCCGCAATCCCGAAGCCGTAGACGGGTCCGAGTGAAGACTGCGCGATTGCGATCGTCCGCGCGGGCCGCGCGCGACCGCTCGCTCCGTACGGGTACACGGCGATCTCCGCTTGCGGCGAGCCGAACGTTTGGGCGTAGAGGTTACGGCCGCCGTCGGAAACCTCGAGCCCGAACGCGCGCACGCCGTACGGCAAATCGAGTTCGCGGATCACGTGCGGATCGTGCAACGCGTCCGCGACGGTGTAGATGCGGTTGTGGTCGTCGAACGAGTTCGTCGTCGCGATATATAAGTATCCGCGCGGATCGAACGCGAGCGCGAGCGGGCCGGCCACGTCGAGCGGCACGTCGAACATCTGCACGGGAGGCGCACCGCCGTTCGCGTCAGGCGGGTAGACCGCGACGCCTTGCAGCGGCGCGTTACGCGGTGCGCGCGGCTCGCGAGCGCCTGATTGGAACGCGGCGTAGCCGACGTAGAGGAATCCGCCGGGGCCTTCCGCGATCGCGGTGACGATCGTCGTGTCTTGATTCAAATTCGGCAGCGTGATTTGGCGCTCCGGTTTATTGGAATCCGGCCCGAACACGTCGATCTGTCCGAGCCCCGAACAGCACGCGAGCGGGACCGTCGCATAGAACGTGCCGTCGCGTCCCACGCCGATCGGCGGAACGAGGTTTTGATAGCGCAGGTCCGGCCGGCCGGCCGGCACGCCGTCCACGAACGGAAAGCGCACGATCTGAAGCGCCCCTCGAGCGTACCCGGCCACGTAGAGGTGGGCGGTCGGCCCGGAGGCCGCAAGGAGCGCTGCCAACGTGAGGACCGGCAATTGGCTCATGACGCCCTCAAATCCGTCGCCGCAAATACTGCGTCGGCATCGGCACGTTTCGCTTCCCGGGCGAATGACTCCGGCCGGGAAGGAGCCCCGCGGCGGCGGCGCCGTAAGGGCGACCATGGAGGAAGTTGCATGAAGCAATTGCTGAAAACGAGCGTTCTGGTTTTCGCCCTCGCGCCGTCGGCGGCGTTCGCCCAAGCGATCGCGCCTTCGCCGGCCCCGTCCCAGCCGGACGCCACGAAATCGGTGATGTCGGCAGGGCTGACGATGTTATCGAAGGCGATGGAAGCGCAGCGGCAGGCGCGCGCCGGAATGCTTGCGGCCCTTACGCCCGCGCATCGCATGCTGCTGGCAAAGGTCGTGGGTGAATTGGCCGTTGCTCCCGACCCGAATTTCGATGCCGCCGCGGCGCAGATCGACGGGAGCTTGAGCCCGGGTGAGGCCCAAGCGATCAGGAGCATCGAAGCGGAGAAACTCTCCCAGACGCTGTTCGACGCAAGCCAAATGCGATCGAACCTGCAGAGTTCGATGACGCCCGAGCAAGCGCAGCAATTTGAGAAAGACGCGGCGCAAACCACCCAAAGCGCGATGGCGAACGGCGCGGGAGCGATGATGGTCAAGGCCGCGCAAACGGACGCGGATCCCGGCCACGCGTTGCTCGCCACCCTGCTTGCGGGCATGCAGCCCGGCGCCAAAATCTTAGAACGGATGGCCGCCCCGAACCCGGCCCATCCGTAGATTTCGGACCTAGACGAACGTAAACGGCGCGCGCGGCCCTTCGAGATAGGCCGTCACGCCCAAATCTTTGCCCGCGACGATCGACCGTTCGAGGATTGCGGCGAGCGCCGCCACGTCGTGTTCGTCGACCAGCAGCACGGCCGACCACAGCGCGCCGCGGCGCTCGCCCGGACCGACGCTGCGCGTCGCGATTGCCAGCGACGTCACCTCATTCCACATCGCGAGCGCGTGGCGCGCGATTGCGGAATCGGAGGGAAACGCCGGCGCCTTCCCGGTCCGCGCGGCGCGCGACGCGACGCGGGCGACGTACGGTGCGCCGCCCGGCGGCGCGTGCGGCCCCGCGTACAGATGGACGGCGCATTCGCGCTTGGGGCCGAGGCGCGCGAGGGCACGCGTCCACCGGCCGTTGTGCTCGCGCGCGTACCGCTCCAATGCTTCGGCGTGCGGGAGCACCGTCAGAATCTTCTGCGGCAGTATCCGGCCGTGCGCCGAGGCGCGCTCGACCGCCGTTTCGAGGACGCGCGCTTCGGCGGAAAACCACGCGGCGTCCGCGCGGCGGCGCTCGACTTCGACGGCCGCGTACTTGTTGCGATCGACGTAGGCGACCAAGAGCGCGAGCCGGCCGTAGCGGATCGCCTGCACGCGACGGCCTTCGACGCTCAGGCGCCGGCCCGCGAGCTCGGGCGCGCACACGCCTAAGAGGACGATCGATTTACCGACCGGATAGAGGCGCGGTGCCGCTCCGGCGACTTGGCGCGCGGCGCGTGCGTTAGCCATCGCGATCCCCTTCGCGCAGGGCGGCTCTTACACTTCCGCCGGTTCGGGTTCGGGTTCGACGTGCGCCGCCGCGCCGTTCGCGTAGGGAACCGTGCGCTCCAGCAGCGAGAGATGCGTCATCAAGAGCCCGCGCAATTCCATTTTCGCTTTCTCGGCCGTCTCGACGGCGCGCTGGTACTCGCGCCGGGCTTCGAGCGTGCGATCGCCGTAGGCCGCGATCTCGCTTTGCACGCCGACGACGGCCTCTTTGCGGATCAAATCTGCCTCCTTGTGCGCGCTCGCTTTTACTTCGTCTGCGGTGCGTTGGGCCAGCAGCAGCGTGTTCTGCAACGACTCTTCCATCGCTTTGAAGTGGCTGACGCGCTCGCGCAAATCCGCGATCTCCGCTTCGAGCGCGGCGCGCTGTTGCGCCTCGTCCTCGAGCGTCTCGATGATCTCGTCGAGAAACTGATCGACGTCGGCGGGATCGTAGCCCGTCATTTTCTTCTTGAATTGTTTGTGCTGGATATCGACGATCGTGACTTTTGCCATCGTTACGCCCTATTCGTCATGAAGTCGAAGGACGGATCGGTCGCGAGCGTCTCGCGGATGCCGTCCGAGTTGACCGACGTTCCCGGTGGAACGACGAGGTACATGGCGTCGGCCAGTTTTTGGATCTTGCCGTCGAGCGTGTACGCCACGCCGCTCGTGAAATCGACGACGCGCTGCAAGAGCCCGCGATCGACGCCCTGCAGGTTGACGATCACGACCTGACGCGAGCGCAACGCATCCGCGATCGCCGTGACGTCGCCGAAGGTACGCGGCGCGAAGAGGCTGACCTCGCCCGAGCCGGCGGTCCGTTTCTCGCGCACCGCGAAATTGACGACGTTACGCTTGGGAGCCGCGGACTGCTCCTCGAACTCCTCGCCTTCTTCCTCGTCTTCGCGTAGGCTGAAAAACGAGCCGATCTTGTGCAGAACGCTTACCTTCGCGGCTCGTTCGTCGTCGGGTTCTTCGTGGTTCATGCCGTCCTCGCTTCTGGGGCGCGCGCGCCGAAAATCGCCGTGCCGATACGGACCATGGTCGACCCGCAGGCGATCGCTTCCCGCCAATCGCCCGACATGCCGATCGAAAGCGTCGTGCCGCCGACTGCCCGGAACGCTTCCGCGGCACGGCGGAAGGCGCGAACGATCGCCTCGCGGTCGAGCGTGTTCGGGCCGATCGCCATCACGCCGTCGATCCGCAGACCCTCGTCTTCGCGCAGGCGTGCGGCGAGAGCGGGCGCCTCGCTCGGAGCGATGCCGAAGCGATCCTCGGGCGAAATATTGATCTGCACGAGCGCGCTGACCGGTTTCCCCAGCGCCCGCGACGCCTTGGCGATGGCCCGCCCCGCGTCGAGCCGGTCGATCGCCTGCACCACGTCGAACGCTTCGACGATCGCTTTGGCCTTGTTGGTCTGCACGTGGCCGATGAAGTGCTTCCGAGCGGTCAGGCCGGCGAACTTTTCGCGCGCTTCTTGCACGTAATTCTCACCGACGTCGGTCAAGCCGGCCGCGATCGCGGCGAGCACGTCCTCGCGCGGGCGCGTCTTGGTGACGCCGACGAGCGTGATTTCGCCGGGCGAGCGCCCGGCGCGGCGCGCCGCTTCCGCGATCCCGTCACGCATGGTGGCGAGACGGCCCGCGACTTCCAACGTCATGGGATCGGAGTTTTCCGTTCGGCGGCAGACGTTTCCTAGGGCGTCGCGGGCGTCACGTCCGTGCGCCGGTTGCGCCGCGCGCACGCGACGGCGAGCGCGACGCCGATGACGATCATCGGCAACGCGAGCAGCTGACCGCCCGTGAACGGACCGACCGCCAGATCGGTTTGGCGCCAAATCTCGGCGAGCGAACGCGTGACGCCGTACAACGCGAACCACGTCCAAGCCACGACGCCGTCAGGAGGCCGCCGGCGATAGAGCAGATAGACGATCGGCAGCACCGCGATGTCGAGCATCGATTCGAAGATCTGCGAGGGGTAGCGGTAGCCGGGCGCGCTTGGAAACTTCATGCACCACGGGCGATCGGGATCGCAGACGTTGCCGACGAGTTCGTCGTTGATGAAGTTGACGATGCGCGTCAGCGCGAGGCCGATCGGCAGCATTACGACGACTTCGTCGGCGAGCACGCTGAACGTCAGTTGCGGATGCTTGCGAATGAAGAGCGCGATCGCGACGATCACGCCGAGCAGCCCGCCGAAAAAGCCCATACCGCCGTTCCATACCGCGATGACGTTGATGAGGCTGCGCGGCATGTCGCCGAAGTACAGCGCCGCGTCGTGCTTGGTGACGATGTCGGCCAAGACGAAAAAGAGGCGGCCGCCGATCAGGACGCCGCCGAGCGCGTAGACGAGGAAATCCTGGACCCCGTCGACGGTGAGCCCCAGGCGCCGGCGGCCGGCCGGCCGTGCGAGCCAGGCGCCCACGGCGAGAAACCCGGCCAAGTACGAGAGGCCGTACCAATGGATGCTGAGCGGTCCGAGGTGGACCGCTACCGGGTCGATGTTGGGATAGGTGAACCAGTGCTGCACGGCCCGTCAGGTTGCGGGGCGCAAGCCGGGGGGCCCTGCAGAGCTTAGGCGGCGCCGGCCTCGAGGAGCGAGAGGAACGCGGCTTCGCAGGCGGCCGTGACGAGCGAGCCGAGGTGCGACAGCGCGAGGGCGACCGCATCGCGGCCGGATGGGTCGTCGTGCAGCGCGGCGATTCGAGGAGCCAAGTCGCCTAGTCGGCGCCGTGCGGCGACCGTATCGAGTGGGTACATGGGTCTCGCTTTGCGGTACAGAGCCGAAGACCGCGGGTAACTGAGAAATACGCTTTAATCTTCGGCCGAAGCTCGGCAAACGTGCGTTTCGCTTGCGGCGGCAAATCCAGACCGAGAGGGTTGCGTACCGTTCACCCTGACGACGGCAACGCCCCGAAAGTTCCCCGGACCCCTAGGGAACCACCGCGGGAATCGTGGTGCACTCGAATGCGTCGGACAGCTTCACGCGAGCCACGGCAGGCCGGAGGTTCGGGTAACCGTACTCCGTGATTTCCGTCGTCCTCCGGTTTTTTTGCGCCGGACGCGGCGAGGAGATGCTTCCCGTCGCGCAAGAGGCACAAAAAGGATTCGGACGGCGCGAAATTCGTGACGTAGATCGGCGGCGCGAACGATCCGTGGACGGGGTGGCGGACGGGCGCCCTAAATATAGGTCTTTATGCTCGGCCAGAGGTCGGCGAGCGGCCGCTTCGGCTCGCGGCAAATCCAAACGGGAATGTTCGTCTCGTAACCGATGGCGTAGCGATTGACGATCGTCGTCGCGCGCGTTCGGGACGCAAACGCGTGGTCCGAAGCGAAGCACGATCCGTTGACTTGCACGACGACGTCTCCGCGAAACCTTCCCGGGCCCCAAAGCCAATACTGATTGTGTTCGCTGATCACGGGTACGTGCGGCGCGAAGAACTCGATCGCGCTCGCTTCGCCGTAGTTGCCGGCGAAGACCACGGCTACGCGCTTCTCGGCGGGCGGCAAGCCGTCGTAGATCGCGGCAACCGTGGCGGCCATCTCGGGCCAGCCGTGCATATCGGCCCAGTCGCCCGGCAACACGCCCGCGTCGCGACCGTGTTCGGTTTCGGTGGCGTTCTTGACGGGCGCGTGCGTCAGCGCCAGGCGAGCGTTCGCATACGCGATATACGTGTCTTCCGGTACAACGGGAAGCACGTCCGGAACCAGCAGCGCGCCGATCATCGCGACGTAGACGACGGCGAGCGCGCGCGACGGCACCCAGCGCGCCGTCCACGCTTCGATCGGCACCGCGCCCGCGGCGATCAGGATCGGGTACACGTTTGCGGGGTAGTAGTGTTTGCCGTGAAACGCGAGCATTTCAACCATCAGCACGGCGTACGCGACGGCGAGAAATCGAAAGCGCGGCGCGAGCGCCAACCACACGAGGCCGACGATCCATTCGAGCGACAAAAGCGGATTCGTGATGAAGAGTTCTTGCACGGCATACAGAGCGGGGCTCGGGATCTCGTTCTTGCCGTTCTGGCCGTTACGTAAGAGTTCGAGCATCGGCAGGCCGTAGTGCACTTGCCAGAGCACGTTCGGGAGCGCGATCGCGAGCGCGACGGTGGCGCCGGCCGCGAGCCACGGGCTCCACAGCGCGCGACGCTGCGGCGTCGCCAGCATCCCGGCCAGCAGCGCGGCGGCGAAGAACACGATCGAGTACTTGCTTTCGAAGGCGAGTCCCACCGCCACGCCCACGGCGAGCCAGACCTTCGGAGAGGCGCCGCGCGCGATGCGCACGACGAGCAGCCCGAGCAGCGGCCAGAGCAGCAGTCCCGCTTCGTCCGTGCCGACTTTCATTCCGAACGATACGAGCACCGGGGTCAGCGCGTAGACGAGCGCGGCGAAAGCCTGCGCGAACGCGCCGCCGCCGAACTCGAGCGCGAGCAGGCAGGTGACGTACGCGCCGCCCGCTGCGAAGAGCGCCGGCACGGCGCGCAGCAGCACGAGCGAGTGCACGAAGATCTGCGTGACGGCCGCGAGCAGCGGCACGAGGGGCGGCTGATCGACGTAGCCCCACTGCGGATGGCGGCCGCAGATGATGAAGTACAATTCGTCGCGGAAGAATCCGTAGTGCGGATTGGCCGCTAGGTGGACCAGGAACACGGCCGCCGCCGCGATTGCCGGAATGCGTTTCATGCGCTACTCATACGCCCGAGTACGCCGCCGGGCAACGCTCGCGTGACGAGCGGCGCACCGGCGTGACGAGCGGGCGCGGGCCGGCTATTTCAACAGATCCGGCCGCTTGGCGGCGTAGCGCCGGCTCCACGCGATCTCACTGCCGTCGCGGAGCGCGAGTTTGTAATCGCCGTGGAACCAGGGGTGGATCTCGGCAATCTCGTCGATGTTCACCAGATGCGAGCGATGGACGCGCGCGAACTGCTGCGGATCGAGCCGCGCTTCGAGCGCTTCGAGCGTGGCGCGAAGCGAGTACGTCCCGCGGCGCGCGTGAACGAACACGTTGTTCCCGTCGGCTTCCAGGCGGACGACGTCGCTCGTCGCGACGAAGAACGAGCGGCCGTCGCCCGGAATCAGTAGCCGGCGTGCGTACGCCGCTTCGTTGCGCGCCCGTGCGACAATCTCGGCGAGATCGCCCAGCGCGGCGGGCGTCGCCTGGAGCGTGCCGCGTACGCGCTCCAGCGTTCTTTCGAATCGTTCGCGATCGTAGGGTTTGAGGAGATAGTCGAGCGCCCGCACTTCGAACGCCTTGACGGCGTAGTGGTCGTGTGCCGTCACGAAGACGATGGCCGGCGGCCGCGACTCCCGCGCGAGCGCCTCGACGACGCCCAGGCCGTCGAGCCCCGGCATGTGGATATCGAGGTACACCAGATCCGGCGCCGTCTGCGCGATCGCGTCCACCGCCTCGAGGCCGTCGGCCGCTTCGCGCACGATCTCGATATCGGCGTGCTCCGCGAGAAAGCGCGCGAGCTTACGGCGCGCCGGGGCTTCGTCGTCCGCGATGACGACGCGCATCGTCAGGCGTTCCCCTTCGGGGCGCTGCACGGATAGGAAAGCCGCACGTGCGTGCCGCCGGCCGTGTCGCGCCCGATCAAAAACGTCGCCCGAGGCCCGAACGTCTGCCGCAAGCGCGACTCGACGTTGCGCAGCCCGTGACCGGCGGAGCCGTTGGGAACGTACCCCGCCCCGTTGTCGCGAACGTCGATCGTCACGACGTCGTTCGTCCGCGCGGCCGCGATCTCGATGTCGAGTGCGCCGCCGCCCGGACGCAGGCCGTGCCGGATACTGTTTTCCAGGAGCGGCTGCAGCAGCATGAACGGAAT
>Ga0209698_10003566_pt1 | contig 17266 bp, 11 predicted proteins | sample LitLauG_LLR_2012_FD_187203 | JGI IMG/M metagenome (GOLD analysis project Ga0209698, IMG submission 187203) | Freshwater sediment microbial communities from Pennsylvania, USA - Little Laurel Run_MetaG_LLR_2012 (SPAdes) (version 2) | ecosystem: Environmental > Aquatic > Freshwater > Creek >...
GTTCGAGACCGGCGGCGACAAAAAGGTGGACCGGGTGATCGTCGTCAGCGCCGACCCCGACAAGCAGCGCGCTCGCGCCTTGTCGCGCCCCGGCGTGGACGCCGCCCGCTTCGAGGCGTTGTTGGCCCGCCAGACGCCGGATGTGGAAAAGCGCGCCCGCGCCCATTTCGTCATCGACACCGGCATGCCGCTTGAGGCAACCCGTGCGCAGGTCAAAGCCGTCTGGGACGCGCTGGCCCCATAGGAACCGATATGCGCGAAATCGTGCTCGACACCGAAACCACCGGCCTCGATCCCGCCAAGGGGGACCGGCTCGTCGAAATCGGCGCGGTCGAGATCGTCGACAGGGTCGCTAGCGGGCGCACCTATCACGTACTCATCAACCCCGAGCGCGACGTGCCGGCGGAGGCCGAGCGCGTGCACGGCCATTCGACCGAATCGCTGAAGGACAAGCCGGTGTTCGCGGCGGTGGTCGAAGAATTTCTGGCCTTCATCGGCGACGATCCGCTGGTCATCCACAACGCCGAGTTCGACACCCGCTTCCTCAACGCCGAACTGGCGACGCTGGGCCTTCCCCCTCTGGCGCCCGAGCGCATCGTCGACACGCTCGCCATCGCGCGCAAGAAACATCCCGGCGCCGCCAACAGCCTCGACGCTTTGTGCGACCGCTACCGCATCGACCGCTCGCGCCGCATCAAACACGGCGCGCTGCTCGATTCGGAGATTTTGGTCGAGGTCTATTGCGAGCTGATGGGCGGGCGCCAGCGCACGCTGGGGCTCGCCTCGGAGATTACGGTGGCGGCGGAAGTCGCGCGGCGCGCGGGTCCGCGCGCGGCGCGGCCGACGCCGTTGCCGGAGCGGCTCGACGGCGAAGCTGAGGCGGCCCACCGGGCGCATCTGGAGACGTTCGGCGCGCCGGCGATCTGGGTGAAATACTTGCCGGGAGCGTGAAGCGGATTGGCGGGTCGGCCTCCAGGCCGACCTCGTTTCGCGAGTCTCAAAACGTCGGCGTAGACGCCGACGCCCCCAGGCGTCAGGCGTTGCCGGCGGGGGCCTGTGCGGCGGCGGCCTGGGCTTGCGCGACGCGCTGGAGATAGAGGCCGTGGAAATCGATGGGGTCGATGTAGAGCGGGGGGAAGCCGCCGCTGCGCACCGCCTCGGCGACGATCTGGCGGGCGAACGGGAACAAGAGACGCGGACCCTCGATCATGATTACCGGCTGTACTTGATCGGCGGGAATGTTCTCCAGCCGGAACACGCCTGCATAATTCAGCTCGAACTTGAATAGCGCGTCCGCGCCTTCGCCCGCGCCGCCTTCGACCAGCAGGCTGACCTCGTAGTCGGTCGGCGAGAGCTGGCGGGCGTTGACGTTGATCTGCAAATTGATGCGCGGCGCGTTGGCCTGCGCGGTTAGCGTGCGCGGCGCGTTCGGGTTCTCGAACGAAAAATCGCGCGTGAACTGGGTCAGCACCGAAAACCGGGCCGGCGCTGCGGCCGGCGGCACGCTCCCGTTGCCTTCTTGCTCAGCCATAATTTTCTCCCCCAAACAGCGTCAGAAATTCGCCGGGCGCGGTAACACAGCCCCTGCGTCGCGACAAGTTAGCCCGGCGTGTTGCGCATATGGTCGGCCAGCCCCGTCATCGCCGCATAAATCCCCCGCCGCACCGCCTCGTCCACCACGCAGGCGTCGAGCGCACGGCCCATGCATAACAGCCAGGCGTCGCGCTCGGCTTCGCCGATGGGGAATTTGATATGGCGCATGCGCAGGCGCGGATGGCCGCGCGACGCCGAATAGAGCGCGGGGCCGCCGAGCCATTCGCCGAGATAGAGCTTGAGAATGTGTTTGGTCGGGCCGAGGTTCTCGGCATGAAGCGCCCGGACGCCGCGCGCCTGCGGGGCGCTATCCATCTCGGCGTAAAACCGCTCTACCAGCGCCTCGACGGCGTCGGCGCCGCCCATGGCGGCGTAGGGCGTCGGCTCGCGCTCCACAGCTTGGCTCCGTATTGTAATCCGGCCATTAAGTCTCGCTTCATCTTGGCGCAAGCTTCGCGTCCCGCCTGGCGCAAGCCTGTCCGGCGCGAGAAAACGTCTCTAGCCGAAGTCGACCGGCGTCTATCTGCCGAGACTGCAGATCTCCACGCTTGCCTGTCCAGTTGAAAAAATCCAATTCTAAAGACCCGCATGTTGTCGACAAGATTAAGCATGGTGACTGTCACTTGTAGTGAGTGTGACGGCCTCGCTTTCGCCCCCTGAACGTTGCGTAAAATATAACAATCCGCGCAAGACAGAAAACAACGCGTTATTTATTACGCATGGTCATCACGATAATTCTTAATTATTTTAAACTATTTGCGGGTTACTTAGCGTAATCTTGCCTGATCCCAATATCTCTGTATTTCAATCGAACGGCGGCGAAGCGCATTGCGTGATTCGCCTGCGGATGTGTCGTCTCGGACGTGACGATCTGGGGGTCTTTATGTCGTCTTTCATCAGCTCGCTTTCCAACGCGCAGATCGCCAATCTCACCACCACGACGATGGCGGCCCTCAAGACCACCGACATCGCCGCTCTGTCGGTGTCGCAGGCTGGCGCGCTAACTGGCACGCAGCTGAACGCGCTGACTTCGACGGCGGAATCGGCGCTGACGACGACGCAGATCACCGGCTTCAACACGGTGGCTGCGCCGACGCTCTCGGTGGCGATGATCCTGGCGCTGTCCAGCCGGCAGGTCGACGCCATGACGTCGACGTTCATCGGCCAGCTGACCACGACCGCTCTCAATGGAATGACCTCGAGCGATCTGGTCAGCCTCAGCACCACCCAGGTCTCCGGGTTGACCACGACCCAACTCGCGGCCCTCACCTCGACAACGTTGAGTTCGCTCAGCACCGGCGCGCTCGCCTCGTTGAACTCTACGCAGGTTCAGTCGCTGACGACGACGCAACTTGGCGCCATGACGACGAGTTCGCTGGACGCGATCAGCGCCTCGCTGCTCTCCACGACCCAGGTCAGCGCGCTCACGACGGCCGCCCTCAATGCCCTCTCCACCAGCCAGATGGCGGCGCTCACGAGCACGCAGGTCGCCGTCCTGACGACGACGGAGCTTAACAATCTGTCGACCAGCGACATGCAGGCGATAACCACGACGGCGCTGGCCGGTGTGACGACGACGACCATCGCCGCGCTCGGCACGACGGCGTTCAACAATATGTCGGCCCGCCAGCTCGCCTCGTTCACCAGCACGACCGTCGCCAGCCTCACCTCGACTGACGTTTCCGGCCTGACCTCGACGGCCCTGCGCGCGTTGACGACGACGGCGCTGACCGGCCTGACGACGACGGCGCTCTCCGGCTCCAACGGCGCCGCGATCTCGAACTTCGCGACCACCCAGCTCGCCTCATTCAACTCGACCCAGATCCAGTCGCTGACCACGACCGAACTCGGCGCGATGACGTCGACGGCGCTCCAGTCGATCAACGCCTCGCTGCTGTCGACGACGCAGGCCAGCACGATCCTGACGACGCCGCTCAACCTGATGTCGACGAGCCAGATCGCCGCGCTCACCAGCACGCAGGTCGGCGTATTGACGACGACGCAGCTGGCCGGCCTGACCACTACGTTGGCGCAGGCCCTCACCACGACCGCGTTGACGGGTCTTACGACCACGACCGTCGCCGCGCTTTCGACCACGGCTCTCAACCTGCTTTCCAGCAAGCAGCTCGCCTCGCTCAGCACCAGCGACATCGCCAGCCTCACCTCGACCGATCTTGGCGGCCTGACGACGACGAACATGCAGGCGATCACCACGACGGCGCTGGCCTCGCTGACGACGACGGCGCTGTCGGGCACGACCGGGACGGCGCTGTCGAACTTCTCGACGACGCAGCTCGCGGCGCTGAACTCCACGCAGGTTCAGTCTCTGACGACGACCGAACTCGGGGCCATGACCTCGACGGCGCTCGACGCCATTAACGCCTCGCTGCTATCGACGACGCAGCTCAGCACGCTGTCCACGACCCCGCTCAATCTGCTCTCGACCAAGCAGGTCGCCTCGCTCACCAGCACGCTGGCCGGTTCGCTCACGACGACGCAATTGGGCGCGCTGTCGACCACGCTCACGCGTGCGCTGACCACGACGGCGCTGACGGGTCTGACGACGACGACCATCGCCGCGCTTTCGACGACGGCGCTTAACAATCTGTCGACTTCGCAGGTCGCCTCTCTGAACAGCACGGCCGTGGGCAGCATAACCTCGACCGATCTGGGCGGCCTGACCTCGACCAATATGCGCGCCTTCACGACGGGCGCGCTGACGGGTCTAACGACGACGGCGCTCTCGGGTACGACCGGGACGGCGCTGTCGAACTTCTCGACCACGCAGCTCGCCTCGTTGAACTCGACGCAGGTGCAGTCGCTGACTACGACCGAGATCGGCGGCATGACGACGACGGCGGCGGACGCCCTCAACGCCACGCTTCTGTCCACGACGCAGGTCAGCACGCTGACGACGACGGCGCTCAACCTGTTGTCCTCCACCCAGATGGCGGCGCTCAACTCCACCCAGGTCGGCGTGTTGACGACGACGCAGCTTGCGGGCCTGACCACCACGCTGGCGCAGGCGATCACCACGACGGCGCTGACGGGCGTGACGACGACGACCCTCGCTGCGCTCTCCACCACCGGGTTCAACCTGCTGTCGACCAAACAATTCGCCTCGCTGAGCAGCGCCAGCGTCGCCAGTCTCACCTCCACCGATCTGGGCGGGATCACGACGACGAACCTTCAGGCGCTGACGACGACCGGTCTGACGGGCCTGACGACGACGGCGATCGCCGGCACGACCGGCGCCGCGCTGTCTAGCTTCTCGACCAAGCAGCTCGCCTCGCTGAACTCGACGCAGGTGCAATCGCTGACGACGACCGAACTCGGCGCCATGACCTCCACGGCGCTCGACGCGGTTAGCGCGGCGCTGCTCTCGACGACCCAGATCGGCGCGATGACGACAGCGACGTTCAACGCCATGTCGACCACGCAGATGGCCGCGTTGAATAGCACCTCGCTCGCCAATCTCACCTCGACCGATCTCACCAATCTGTCGACGACGAACATGCGCGCGATGACGACGACGGCGATCGCCGGACTGACCACAACCGCGCTCTCCGGCGCGGCGGCGGCGGCGCTGTCAAGCTTCTCGACCACGCAACTGGCCAATTTGAACACGACGCAGGTGCAGTCGCTGACCACGACCCAGCTTGGCGGGATGACCTCGACGACGCTCGACGCCCTCAAAGCGCCGTTGCTTTCGACCACCCAGGTCAGCACGCTGACGACGGCGACGCTCAACGCCATGTCGACGACGCAACTGGCGGCGCTCACCAGCACGCAGGTCGCCGTGCTGACGACGACGGACTTCAACAATCTGTCGACGACCAACATGCGGGCGATCACCACGACCGGTCTCACCGGCGTGACGACGACGACGCTGGCGGCCGTAACCGCGACGGCGCTGACGGCGCTGTCGACGAGCCAACTTGCCTCGCTCAGCAGCTCGCAGATCGGCGCCTTGACCACGACGCAGCTTGGCGGTCTGACCACCACGAGCGCCCAGGGCATCTCGACGACGGGCCTCACGGGTCTGACGACCACGACGGCGGCGGCCTTGACGTCCACGGCCATCAACCTGCTGTCGACGACCCAGATGGCCTCGCTCAGCAGCGCGCAGGTCGGCGCCCTGACGACGACGGCGATTGGCGGTCTGACGACGACCGTCGCCCAGGCAATCACCACGACGGCGCTGACCGGCGTGACGACGACGACCATCGCTGCGCTTACGACCACCGGCCTCAACCTGCTCTCGACCAAGCAGTTCGCTTCGCTATCGAGCGCCAGCGTCGGCGCGCTCACCTCGACCGATCTGATTGGCCTGACCTCGACGAACCTGAAGGCGCTGACGACGACGGCCTTGACCGGCCTGACGACGACCGCGATCTCCGGCGCGAACGGGACGGCGCTGTCGAACTTCTCGACCACCCAGCTCGCCTCGCTCAACTCGACCCAGGTCCAGTCGTTCACCACGACCGAACTCGGCGCCATGACCTCGTCGACGCTCGATGCGCTCAGCGCGTCGCTGCTCTCGACGACGCAGGCCAGCACGATCACGACGGCGACGCTCGACGCCTTGTCGACGACCCAGCTGGCCTCGCTCAACTCGACGCAGGCCGCTGTTCTGACGACGACGCAACTCGCCGCCCTGACGACGACGCTGGCTCAGGCGATCACCACTACGGCGCTGGCCGGGGTGACGACGACGACGCTCGGCGCTCTCTCGACCACCGGCATCAACCTGTTGTCGACCAAGCAGGTCGCCTCGCTGACGAGCACGGATATCGGCGCCCTGACCTCGACGGATCTTGGCGGCGTCACCTCGACGGACCTGCAGGCGATCACCACGACCGCGCTTGTGGGGATGACGACGACCGCGCTCTCGGGCACGACCGGCACGGCGCTGTCGAACCTCTCGACCACTCAACTGGCCGCGCTGAACTCGACGCAGGTGCAATCGCTGACGACGACCGAACTCGGCGCCATGACGACGACCGCGCTGCACGCGATCAGCTCGCCCTCGCTGACGACGACGCAGGTCAGCACGCTGACCACCACCGCGCTCAACCTGTTCTCGACGTCGCAACTGGCTGCGCTCAACTCGACGCAGGTCGGCTCGCTGACGACGACGCAGCTCGGCGGACTGACGTCGCAACTGACGCAGGCGATCACGACGACGGCGCTCGCCGGGGTGACGACGACGACCATCGGCGCGCTCTCGACCACGGCGCTCAACAATCTGTCGTCCTCGCAGATCGCCTCGCTGACCAGCGCGTCGGTCGGCGCCCTCACCTCGACCGACCTGGGCGGCCTGACCTCGACGGCCCTGCACGCCTTCACAACCACGGCGCTGACGGGGCTGACGACGACGGCGCTTTCGGGCACGACCGGGACGGCTTTGTCGAACCTCTCGACAACGCAGCTCGCCTCGCTGAACACAGCGCAGGTGCAGTCGCTGACGACGACCGAACTGGGCGCCATGACGACGACCTCGCTCTACGCGATCAGTTCGCCGCTGCTCTCGACGACGCAGCTCAGCACGCTGACGACGGCGGCGCTCGACCTGCTCTCGACGACGCAGTTCGCGGCGCTCAACTCGACGCAGGTCGGCTCGCTGACGACGACCGAACTCGGTGCGCTGGCGACGTCGCAGGAGGACGCGCTCACCACGACCGCATTGACCGGCGTGACGACGACGACCATCGCGGCGCTGTCGACCACCGCGCTCAACAACCTCTCGTCGCAGCAACTGGCCTCGCTGAACAGCACGAGCGTCGCCGCGATCACCTCCACCCAGTTGGGCGGCCTGACTTCGACGGCCCTGCACGCCATCACCACGACGGCGCTGGCGGGCCTGACGACGACCGCGCTCTCGGGCACGACCGGAACGGCGCTGTCGAACTTCTCGACGGCTCAGCTGGTCTCGCTCAGCTCGACGCAGCTGCAATCGCTGACGACGACCGAACTGGGCGCAATGACGACCTCGTCGCTCGACGTGCTCAGCGCCTCGAACCTCTCGACGACGCAGATCAGCACGATCACGACGGCGACCCTCACCGCCTTGTCGACGACGCAGCTCGCCTCGCTCACCAGCACGCTGGCAGGCGCGCTGACGACGACGCAGATCGGCGCCCTGTCGACCACGCAGGCGCAGACGCTCACCACGACCGGCCTCACCGGCCTGACGACCACGACGATCGGCGCCTTGACGACCGCCGCGCTCAACAATCTGTCGAGCAACCAGATCAACTCGCTCTCCACCGCGCAGACCCAGGCGATCACCACCACGCAGATCAACGCGCTGACGACGACCAATCTGGATGTGCTCGACATGACGCAGTTGACCACCACGCAGGTCAACGGCATGAGCACGACCGCCATCTCCGGGCTGACGACGACGCAAGGGAATGCGCTGACCACGACGCAGACGGCGAACTGGACCAACGCGCAGTTCCTCGCCTTGCAATCGGTGATCGGCTAAGTCATGAGATCCGGCGCGTTGCGGCGCCGGATCTCGCACCCGTCAAGCGTTCATGTCCGAGCGTCAATCCGCCTCATGTTGAAACGAGGCGACACAGGGGAATGTCATGCTGCAACAGACCCATTTTGATGGGCAGGCTCTGGTCTCACCCGCCGAATTGGAGAGCTACAGCTTCTACAAAGCCTGGACCATCGGCGATCTGCTCGCGCACGCCGAGCGCCTCAGCAACGAAGGCGCCCCTGCGGTCGCCGCCGGGCTCTACAAGAACTGGATCGCCGCCAATCCGCAGAGCGAATGGCTGCACGCGGCCTGTTTCAATTACAGTTTTACGCTCGCCAAAGCCGGCGACCGCCTCGGCGCCATCGCCGCCGCTCGCGAATGCCAGCGCATCAACCCGGACTTCCATCAGGTTTACGTAAACCTCGGACGGTTGCTCGAAGACGAGGGCCAGGCCGGCGAAGCCATCGAGGAATGGCGCAAGCTGATCGAGCGCCTGCCGCAGATTCGCGGCGAGATCGTGCATTCGAAGGTGACTGCGCTCGAACAGATGGCGCGCGTGCTGGAGGCGCACAACATCGATGGTCCCGCCGAGGAGGCGATGAGGCTGTCGCTCGACGTTCAGCCCAACCAGCCGCCGGTGATCCAGCATTATCTGGCGTTGCGGGCGCGTCAGTGCAAATGGCCGGTCGTGCAGGGTTGGGAGCGCGTCAAGACCGAAGGCTTGATGAGAAACATCTCGCCGCTGTCGGCGGCGGCTCTGTCCAACGATCCGCTGTTCCTGCTGGCGCGCGCGGCGACCTATTATGACGAACTGATCGGCCCGCGCCCTGGCCCGGTAGAAATCCCCGCGCCCGCCAAACCTGCCGAGCGCAAGCCGGGGCGGCTGCGCGTCGGCTACGTGTCGTCGGACCTGCGCGAGCACGCGGTCGGCTTCGCGATGACCGACGTTTTGGAATCGCACGACAAATCCGCTTTCGAAGTCTTCGCCTATTATTGCGGGATTGCCCGCGAGGACGGCATCAAGGATCGCTGCCGCGCCGCCGTCGATCACTGGGTCGATATCACAGGCCTCACTGACGAGGAGGCCGCGCGCCACATCCGCGCCGACGAGATCGACATACTGGTTGATCTGAACGGCTTCACCAAGAGCGCGCGCACGAAAGTGTTTGCGCTGCGCCCGGCGCCGATCATCGTCAACTGGTTCGGCTTCCCTGGCACGATGGGCTCGCCCGACCATCATTATCTGATCGCCGACGAGCGTATCGTTCCTGCGGGGGCGGAGCGTTACTATTCTGAGAAGGTCGTCCGGCTCTCCTGCTATCAACCCAACGACCGCAAGCGGCTGGTGGCGACGGCGACGCGCGCGGAAGAGGGACTGCCCGAGGGCGCGTTCGTGTTCTGCTCGCTCAACGGCCCGCAGAAGTTTACGGCGGTGATGTATGCGACCTGGATGGCGCTGCTGGACGCCGTGCCCGACAGTGTGCTGTGGCTGTTCGGCGGCAACGGCGACACCAACGAAAGGCTGAAGGCGCTGGCGCAGGAGGCGGGCGTCGCGCCGGAGCGGCTGGTGTTCGCCGAGAAGCGCGCCAATCCGCAGCATGTCGCGCGCTATGCGCTGGCCGACCTGTTCCTCGACACCTTCCCCTATGGCTCGCACACCACGGCGGCGGACGCCTTGTGGATGGGCCTGCCGGTGGTCACCTATGCCGGGCGCAGCTTCGCCTCGCGGGTGTGTTCGAGCCTGGTCCATGCGGCGGGGCTTGGCGAACTCGCCTGCGTCTCGCGCGAGCAATATATCGCCACCGCGCTCGCGCTAGCGAACAACCGTCCCAGTCTGGCCGGGCTCAAGCGCCGTCTGGTCGAGGGGCGCGCGACGTGCCGGCTGTTCGATACGCCCACTCTGGTGCGCGAGCTTGAAGACGCCTATCGCGGCATGCACGAGGACCACAAGGCGGGGCGTCTGCCCGTCCCCAATCTCGACAATATCACGCATTATCAGGAGATTGGCGTGGCGCTGAGCGTCGGGGAACTCGCCGACGACGCCTATCTGGGAGTCTACACGCACGAACTCGGCCGTCGCCACGCGATCAGCCCGTTGCACCCCGATGGGCGGGCCTGGCCAGGCGCGGCTTCGTAATCATCACGGAAAGTTTTGTTCAAGCCGCTTGTTTATTGCTGCGGCGCAGCGTAAATGTGTGGGGCGACGTTCGCGTCGCAATGCCCTCCTTGGGCGTTTCCTCCCTAGACTCGGGGCCGCCGTCGCACGACTGCGGCCTCCTTTTTAGGCGCCGCACGTTGTGCGGCGGCCCGGCTCAGTCCGCAGCCGCGCTATTCACTCCGAACTCCCGCCTCACCTGAGCATCCTGTGCGCCGAGCGCAGGAACCGGCCGCAACGTCAGCGCGGCTTCGCCCGCGACGCTCGCGCCCGGGGCCAGCAGCTCCACGGGTCCATGCGGCGTCTCCACCGTCGCCGTTCGGCGCTGCGGATGCGCGATGAGATCGTCCAGGTCGTTGAGCGCGCCGCAGGCGATTCCGGCGGCGTTCAGCCTCTCCATCGCCTGCGAACGCGTCCAGCGCCCCAGCGCCGCGCCGACAAGCGCATCGAGCTCCGGGCGATGGGCGACGCGCTGGCTGTTAGAGACAAACCGCGGGTCGCTCGCCAGCGCCGCGTCGCCCAAAATTTCGTCGCACAGCCGCGCCCATTCGCGCTCGTTCTGGATCGACAGGATCACGGCTTTGCCGTCGGCGCAGGCGAAGGCGCCATAAGGCGCGATGGTCGGGTGCTTGAGGCCCATGCGCTGCGGCGGCTTGCCGCCATAACGCGCCTGCAGATAAGGCACGTTCATCCAGTCGGCGAGCGTGTGAAACAGCGACACTTCGATCACGCGGCCCTTGCCCGTCCGCTCGCGCGCGTAAAGCGCCTGACAGATGGCGCCGAAGGCCGTGGCGCCGGCGGCGATGTCGCAGACCGAGATGCCGACGCGCGCCGATTCCTCCGCCGTGCCGTTGATGGAAAGAAGCCCGCTCTCGCCCTGCACCAGAAGATCGTAAGCCTTGTGATCGCGATAGGGGCCGTCTTCGCCATAGCCCGATACGGAGCAATAGATCAGTCGGGGATAGAGCTTGGTCAGCCTCTCGGCCCCCAGCCCCAGCCGGCCTGCCGCGCCGGGCGCGAGGTTCTGGAGGAACACGTCGGCTTTGGCCGCCATCGCCTCCACCAAAGCCCGATCCTCGGGCCTCTTGAGGTCGAGCCGCACGGATTCCTTGCCGCGATTGAGCCAGACGAAATAGGCGCTCTCGCCCTTGACCAGATGGTCGTATTCGCGCGCGAAATCGCCCTCCGCACGCTCGATCTTGATGACCCTGGCGCCGGCGTCCGCAAGCCGGCTGGAAGCGAACGGAGCCGCGACAGCCTGTTCGAGGGCGACGACCAGCACGCCTTCCATATCGGACATTTCGCTACCCTCCCGTTCTTTTCCCGAGCATAGCCAAGGCGCGTGGGTCGCCGTAATATGCGGATGTTCAAGGCGGTAGTCGCACAAATTCTAATACAGGGGGGGCGCGCGATGGACATCAAGCAATTACGCTATTTCATCGCCATCGCCGAGGAGGGTTCGCTCTCTGCCGCCTCGCAGCGGCTGCGCGTCGCCCAGCCGTCGCTGTCCCAGCACGTCATCAAGATCGAGCAGGAGCTGGGCGTCACGCTGATCAACCGTTCCCCGCGCGGCGTCGCGCTCACCTCCTCGGGCGAAATCCTGCTGCATCATGCGCGCGAGATCTGCCAAAGCATGAGCGTCTGCCAGGAATCGGTGAGGCAATCGGGCGGCGTGCAGGAAGGCTCGGTCGCCTTCGGACTTCCCAGCTCGATCTCGATGGTGCTGTCGGCGCCGCTCGCCCAAACCGTTCGCCTGTTGTTGCCCAGGGTCAAGTTGCGCGTGGTGGAGGCGATGAGCGGCTTCATCCGCGAGTGGCTGCAGGACGAGACCATCGATCTGGGCTTTCTCTACGACTACGACGACGCCCGCCTGTTCGAGGCGCGCGAACTCATGCAGGAGGAGCTGTATTTCTTCGCCGCCGCCGACAATTGGCCGCTGAAGCGCGCGATTGGCGAGCCTGTGCCGCTCGCCGAGATCGCCGGGCTCGAACTGGTGCTGCCCTCGCAGCATCACGGCATGCGGCGGACCATAGAGAAATATGCGCAGTCGCGCAGCCTCGATCTCAACGTCTGCATGGAGATGGACGCGTTGGCGCAGATCAAGGAATTGGTGGCGCGCGGCAGCGGCTACACCATTCTGGCCGCCGCTGCCGCGCATGATCGCGCCGAGCGCGGCGAACTGGTGTCCTCGCCCATCGTCGAGCCGGTGATGACCCGCCCTATCCATTTGGTGCGCAAGCTGACGCGACCACAAACCTATGTGAGCCGCGAGGTCGAGCGCATCACCCTGGAGGTGATCGACGATCTGGTGGCGCGCAATATCTGGAAAGTCTCGAAGAAGATGGAACGGTGAGCAGCTATCGCGATTCGCTCTCGCTCCGATAGGCGAAACGTATTTGGGGCTCCCGCCCTTTCCCTTCTAGTCTTTCGCTGACGGACGGCTGGACAATCGCCGCCGGGGGAGGATCTTCCATCATGGCGTTTTCCAACCTGAAACGGGCGCTCGTCGCCAGCGTCGCGCTCGCCTTCGCCGGCTCGGCCGCCAAAGCCGACGACGGCCTCGCGGCGGCCAAGGCGATCGTCGAGCAGGCCAAGGCCGGCCTCGTCGCCCCCAAGGACCCGAAGAAGTCGGAACTTGAGCTGACCATCGACGATTTCGCGCCCGTCAAGGACTGGCCGGGTCCCAAGACTTCCGCCAAGGCGCCCGAGCACAAGAAGATCGTCGCCATCTCCTGCGCCACCGTCGCGCCGTTCTGCGCCAATGTCGCGCAAGGCTCAGTCGAAGCCGCCAAGGCTTTGGGCTGGGAGGCGAGCTATCTCGACGGCAAGGGTTCGGTTCAGGGCTTCGTGCAGGCGTTCGAGACGGCGATCAACGAGAAGCCCGACGCCATCGTCGTCATGGCGATCCCCGAGAGCCTGGTCGCCACCTACATCGCCAAGGCGCATGCCGCCGGGATCAAGGTGATTGCCGCCTCGTCGACCCCCGAAGACATCTCGGTCGATAACGGCCATTACGACGCCTACGTTTCGGTGCGCGAGGACACCAACGCGCTGCTTCAGGCGTGGTTCGTGATGGCGGATTCGGACGGCAAGGCCAAGCTGACCTGGATGTGGGACCCCGGCTATCCGTTCCTCACCGCCGAGCTTGAGAAGCAGAAGAAACTGTTCGCCGCGCAATGCGGGGGCTGCAAGCAGGAAGAAGTGGGCCTGCGCGAACTCTCCGCCGCCGCCAATCCCGTGCGCATGCAGCAACTGGGCGCGGGCCTGATCTCGCGCAACGCGGACGCCGAATATATCCTCACCGCCTATGGCCTGAATTCCCACTCGCTATTCATGGCGGCGCAAAGCGCGGGGCGCGCCGTCAAGGTGGTTTCCAAGAACAACGACCCCAACAATGTCGCATTCGTCGCGCAAGGCCAACTCTACGCCGAGATGGGCGCCTCTTCAAACTGGGGCGGTTGGGCGACGCTGGATCAGACAGTGCGGGTGCTGGCGGGCGAGAAGCCGCTGAGCCCGACGGAAGAGAACCAGCCCGAGCATATCTTTGTCAAAGACAACTCGCCCGCCAGCGGCGAATTGGATTGGACCAAGCTCTACGACTACAAGACCAAATATCTGCAATTGTGGGGCCGCAAGCCCAGCAACGGCTGATGAGCGAACGGCTCGACGCGCGCGACATCCGCAAGGCTTACGGCGGCGCCGTGGCCCTGCGGGGCGCGTCGCTGTCGGTGGCGCCGGGCGAGATTCACGCTTTGCTGGGCGAGAACGGCGCCGGCAAGTCGACGCTCATTAAATGCATAGCGGGGACGCCGCCGCCCGACTCCGGCGTGATTTTGGTGGACGGGCGCCCGCTCTCCGCCTCGCACGGCCCGGCGGAAGCGGCGGCGGCGGGACTCGCCTTCATCCATCAGGAAAGCACGCTGATCGAGGACATCACTGTCGAGGAGAACATCGCCATCGTCGAGGGCTATCCCCGACGCTTCGGCCTCATCGACTGGCGCGCGGTGCGCCGCCGCGCCGAGGGCGCGCTCGACGCCATTGGCGTTTCCATCGACCCCGGCGCGAAGGTCGCCGAACTGCCTATCGCCGCGCGCACGACGGTCGCCATTGCGCGCGCGCTGGCGCTGTCGGCCAAGCTGCTTGTGTTGGACGAACCGACCGCCAGCCTCGGCGCGAAAGACGTAGCGGCGTTGTTTGCAGCGCTCCGTCGCATCGCCGCGCGCGGCGACTCCATCGTGTTTGTGAGCCACCGGCTTGATGAGGTCTATGATCTCTGCGACCGTGTCACGGTGCTGCGCGACGGGGCCAATGTCGGCACAGCGCGGCCCGCCGATCTGTCGCGCCGCGAACTCGTCGGCATGATCTGCGGCCGCGACATTTCCTTCATTCGCAAAAGCGCGCCGGCGGCGGCGGCGCGTCCGGTGCTGGCCGCGCGCGGCTTTGAGGGCGAGGTCGTGGCGGCGCTGGATTTTGCGATCCGCGCCGGCGAGATCGTCGGTCTCACCGGCCTCTCGGACGCTGGGCACTATGAAATCGGACAGATGTTGTTTGGTCTGGCGCCGATCATCGCGGGCGTCGCCACTCTCGACGGCGAAGCGTTCGCGCCGCGCGGACCCGCTGAGGCCATCGCGGCCGGAGTGGGCTACGTGCCGCCCGACCGCAACATCGAGGGTCTCGCGCGCGAAATGACGCTGACGGAGAACCTGTTTCTCAATCCCGGCCGCGGCGCCTTTCTCGACGCCGCGCGCGAGACCTCGCAAGCGGCCGCTCTTCTGCGCCGCTTCACCGTGCGCCCGCCCTTGCCCTACGCGCTCGTCGGCACGCTTTCGGGCGGCAATGCGCAGAAAGTGTTGCTAGCGCGCTGGCTATCGTCCGGCGCCAAATTGCTCGTCGTCAACGACGTCAGCGTCGGCGTCGACATCGGCGCGCGCGAGGACATTTACGCCGCCATCCGCGAGGCCGCCGCCGCTGGCGCCGCCGTGCTGATCGCAACCTCGGATTTCGAGGAGATCGAGAACCTCTGTTCGCGCGCCTTCGTGCTGGCGCGCGGCGTCTTGCTGGCGGAACTGCAAGGCGCCGATCTCACCGTCTCCTCCATCGCCGCCGCGCTCGCCGGGGACCGCGCCCGGCCCCTCACCGTCACAGGCGCCCCCGCATGAGCGTGATCCCCATGTCCTCGCCAGAATCCGCCGCCGCACGGCCCGCTCGCAGCTTGTTCGGCTTCGTCGGCCGCTATTTCCTCGTCATCGCGTTCTTCGGCCTGATCGCGCTGTTTTCGGCGCTGAAGCCGCAGTCGTTCCTGACGACCAACAATTTCTCCGGCATCTTCGTCAATCAGATCGTCGTGATTTACGCCGCCATCGGCCTGATCGCGCCGCTGATCGTTGGTGAACTCGATCTGTCAGTCGGCTATCTCGTCGGCTTCGGCCAGGCTCTATGCGTGGCGCTCATCACGCTGGCCGGGCTTCCCGTCGTCTTGTCGATTGTGCTGACCCTCGCCGCCTGTCTTGCGCTGGGATTCGTCAATGGCCTGCTGGTGCTGCGCTTCGAGATCAATTCGCTGATCGCCACGCTGGCGGTCGGCAACGTTCTCTATGGAATCGTGCTGTGGTTCACCGGCGGCACCATCCTGTTCCAGAACGTGCCTAAGGATTTCCTCGCCATCTCGGGCGGAACGCTGCTGAGCGTACCGCTGCCGATCTGGTACGGCGCGGCGCTGGTGGTCGTCGCCGAGATCGTGCTGCAATTCCTGCCCGTCGGGCGGCGCCTCTACGCCATCGGCGGCAACCGTCGCGCCGCGTTGTTGACCGGCATCCCGGTGACGCGGCTCATTTTCGCCTCGTTCGGCGCCTCGGCGTTCCTGTGCGGTCTCGGCGGAATCATCATCGCCTCGCGGCTGGGCTCGGCGCAGCCTGAACTGGGCCCGTCATTCCTGATGCCCGCCTTCGCCTCAGCTTTCCTCGGCGCCACGACCATCCGCCCCGGCCGTTACAATGCGCTGGGCACGGCGGTGGCGGTCTACACGGTGGCGGTGATCGTCGCGGGGTTGCAGCAGATCGGCGTGCCGTTCTGGGCGGAGAACATCGTTTATGGCGTGGCGCTGGCGGGCGGCGTCGGCCTGTCGCGCCGCCTGACGCGGCTTCGCGAGGAAGCCGCGCGGCGCGATCAGTTGAAGGCGTTGAAGGAAAGCCGCGCCTGATTATTGCGGCGGCATTCCCGGCGGGCGCGGCAGCGCGGGATCGAAATGATCCCAGCCGATGTGGCGCTTGTCATAGATCGCCGCGCCGGGCTTGAGCGACGAGGGATCGTCGAGCGAACCCGCCATCAACAACACCATGCCGGCGAAATTGTCGCCACGGAACGCAATGCGCCCGCCGCATTCCGGGCAAAAATCGCGCCGCACGGCGGCGCCGGAATCAGCCTTTGAGGCATAGGTCTTCGTAGGCCCGGTGAACTTCACCGAACCTTCTTGAAACCCGGCCGCCGTCACATGGCCCGCGCCGCTCGATTTCTTGCAATCGAGGCATTGGCAATGCGCGGCGAACAGGGGTTCGCCACTCGCCTCGTAGCGCACCGCGCCACATTGGCATCCGCCCTTCATGATGGTCATAAGCGTCTCCTCAGATAGTCTTCACGCCAATCTGGCGCAGCAGTCCCAGATTGTCCAGCAAAGCCCAATGCTCAATCAGCTTGCCGTCGCGAATCTGGAACAGGTCGAGCACGCCGATGTCGATCTTCGCGCCTGTAGCCGGCACGCCCATCAACTCGCCGCCATGCGTGCCCTTGACGCTGAGCCGCGCCAGCACCTTCTCGCCCTCGGCGACGAGATCGACGATGGGCAGCGTCATGTCGGGAATGCCCGGCAGCAGCGCCTCGGCGAGTTTTTTGACGCCGCCAGGGCCGATCACCTCAAACGGCAGGCCCGGATCATGACGTTTGAAATTCGGCGCGATATGCTTGTTCCACCACGCCTCGTCGGCGGCGAGGAACGCCTTGAAATAATCGCGCACGATCTGCTTGTTGGCTTC
>Ga0209698_10003568_pt1 | contig 17259 bp, 10 predicted proteins | sample LitLauG_LLR_2012_FD_187203 | JGI IMG/M metagenome (GOLD analysis project Ga0209698, IMG submission 187203) | Freshwater sediment microbial communities from Pennsylvania, USA - Little Laurel Run_MetaG_LLR_2012 (SPAdes) (version 2) | ecosystem: Environmental > Aquatic > Freshwater > Creek >...
GACCACCACTCGCGATCGGCGTCGGTGATCTTGCGTTCGCGATAGCCGTTATAGACAAGCAGCGACGGGTCGTTGTCGTTGTTGGACGCGGATGCGGCAGCAGCCTTGGGTTCGTCCGGCCACGGACCGCCCTGGTCGATCCAGTCCTTCACGGCCGCGATTTCCGCCAGCGTGAGCGGCGCAACCGGCGCCATCGGCATGGCCGGCTTCTCGAGGCCGGCGATGCGCTTGTAGAGAAGGCTTTCCGTAGCGCTGCCTGGAACGATCGCTGGACCATGGCTGCCGCCTTGCAACAGAGAAGCGCGTGTGGCAACGCTTAGCTTCGACATCTGCACGGCCGCCCCGTGGCACTGCTGGCATTTAGACAGTATGGCTACGGCGTCGGGGCCATTGGATTTTTGGCCGAGCGCGGCTATGGATATCAGCCCCAACAGAGACAGCACCGCCAGCAACGTGCCGGCGGCTTTTACGCCTGAGCATTTGCAACGCATCCTACCCTCCTGGGACAAATCGCCAAACCCGCCGGGGAACGGCCCGCCGAGCCTCCTGGGGCGAACGAAAAACGAACTTGCCTCAAGCCTACACCCGCTAAACGCCAAGTTCAACCGGGGGTCCGAAAAATGAGAAGGCCAGCGGAAGCTACTCCCCATCCAGCGAGAAGGTCATTAAGATGTCGCCCACCGCCAAAGAAACATGCTGCCTGCCATGGCTCAAGAAGCTGACCGGACCCGCGAACACGGGGCCGTTGCCGGGAAACCTCCAGAGCTGTTTGCCGGTGCGCGCGTCCAGCGCGAACACGTTGCCCTCCAGGGTGCCGCCGAAAACCAGATTCCCCGCGGTGGCCATCACACCGGACCAGGGTGGCGTCAAGACACGGTGTTCCCACTTGATAGCGCCGGTGGCCGGGTCAATGGCCAGCACCTTCCCGAAACTATCTTCGGGCGCGAATGCCGGGCGCGCGTGAAAACCGCGCACCTCGTCTTCTATCGTGGGCGGGCGGTATTCGCTCTTGCTGTACACGCGGTGTTCTTCGCGCGCGAAAGTGTAGAGCCAGCCGGTTAAGGGGCTGTAGCTATGGGCCATCCAGTTGGCCCCTCCGTCCACTCCCGGCCAGATATCGACATTGCCTTCGGGAGTCGGTTCATTTCCTGGAATCAGCTCGGGGCGGCCCTTGTCGTCGAACCCTTTGGCCCAGGTCTGTCTGACAAACGCCTTCGCCGACAAAAACTCGCCGGTCTGGCGATCGAGCACGTAAAAGAAGCCATTCCGATTGGGCCACAACAAGAGTTTGCGCCGGCGTCCTCGAAAGTCAGCATCCAGCAGAACCGGGACTTGCGTCGAATCCCAGTCGTGCACATCGTGGGGGGTGAATTGAAAATGCCACTTGAGTTTCCCCGTATCGGGATCCAGCGCAATCACCGAGCACGAGTACAGGTCGTCACCGAGGCGTACGTCGCCATTGGTATCCGGCCAGGGGTTGCCGGTGCCCCAGTAGAGTGTGTTCAGGTCCGGATCGTAAGAGCCGGTGTTCCAGGTGGAAGCGCCGCCCCGCTCCCCGGAATCGGCTAACCAGGTATAATTCGGCTCACCCTGTTTGGGAATGGTGTTGAAGCGCCACGCGAGCTTACCGGTGGCTGCGTCATACGCGTCGAGAAAGCCGCGGACGCCGTGCTCCGCTCCCGCCATGCCGACGATCACCTTATCTTTCACGACTAGCGGCGCGCCGGTGGCCGCGTATCCCCCGGCAGCGGTGTAATCGAACATCTGGCTGCGCCACAGTTCCCGGCCGGACCGCGCGTCAACGGCCACCACGTGCATGTCCAGCGTGTTCATGAAGAGACGATTTCCCAGGATGGCCACACCACGATTCACGCGCCCGCAGCAGGGATACAGCTTCGGCGGATTCCGATACTCGTAGGTCCACAGGGCGCGTCCCGTTTCGGCGTCGAGCGCGATGATGTCGTTATCGGGACGAGTCACGTACATGATTCCGTCGACTACCAAAGGAGTGGTCTCCACCTTCTCTTGTGTGCGCAACTGGAGGACCCACTTCAGCTTCAGGCGGTTCACGTTGCCGGTGTCGATCTGAGCGAGCCGGCTATAGCGCCAACCGTTATAGGTATTGGAGTACATGAGCCAGTTGCCCGGCTCGCGCCCGGCATTCAATAACCGCTCGTAGGTGACCGGGGACTGCGCGCTCAAGGAGACAGCGGCAGCCAACACCGCCGGGAGTCTCCAAATTCGACGCGTGCTCATGGCGTTCCTCGCAAAGAACTCAAATAAGCCACTAAGTCTTCCATCTCTTTCTTACTGAGAACCGAGCCGTAAGCCGGCATCAGCGAGGGTTGGTCGCGCCGGATCTGTTTGACTTTGTCCTTGAGAAAAGCGCGCAGGTTGCCGTTTCTGTCCCGCAACTGAATCGAGATATCGTCCTCATTCAATCGGATCCCGGTAACCGTTTCGCCGGAGGCGGTCGTGACTTGAACGGCCCGATAATTCAGGGGCAGGTCCGCCTCCGGGTTCACGATCGATTCCTCGAGAAACTGGAGCGATCGCCGCCGCCCTACCCGGGTCAGGTCGGGTCCGAGGATCCCGCCATCGGGACCAACCGTGTGACAGGCCTTGCAGCCGCCCTTCGTCTCAAAGACGATCCTGCCGGCGGCGGGATCACCCGGCGCTTTCTCACTCAGCCCCTGGCTGCCGAGGCGCTTCACAAAAGCCACCAGGCGCCAGATGTCCTCGTCCGGTCCGCCGGTCGGCGGCATGTCCGATCCCGGAATACCGTTGCGGATGGTTTCGAACAACTGTAGATCCGAGCCTCCGAAACGGTATTCGCCCAGCGTCAGGTTGGCGCCGCGGCCGCCGGTTCCGTCGTTGGCATGGCAATAGGAGCAGCCGCCGCTGGTGACGAAAGTCGCTCTGCCCAGTTCCGCGTCCCGCGCCGTATCGAACGGATTGGTTTGCGCCGCGGCGGCCGCTCGGGGGACGACTACGCCGGCAGGCACTTCCTGCGCGGAAACGACGGCTGTCAGTGCCAGCGCGAAACATCCGGCTCCCGCCAGTGGGAAGAGTAGGGTCATCGCTTGCCCAGGCTCCGGCTCAAAAGATGAACTTCAGCGCGAATTGATACTGCCTCGGATTCAGGGCCAGGTTCGACCCGGTGATCTGGCCGAACCCGCCGGCGCCGAGCACCGGCGCCGCGCCGGGAGCGCCTGTCCCGAAGCCGGGAAGAGTCGCGCTCCACTTGGTGATGGTTATGTTTGGCTGGCCGAAGTTTTCCGTGTTGGTGATGTTGTAGACTTCCGCCCGGAATTGCAGCTTCATCGTTTCGCGGATCGCGAAATTCTTGAACAGCGAAACATCCGCGCTCCTTTGGGCCGGTCCGTACAATTGCGCGCGCGTCTCGCTGCCAACGGTCCCGACGGGCTGCGGAGTAAACGCGTTGACGTTGATCCAGTTGGTGTAGTTCTGGTTAGGGGGAACATACGAGGTGCCCGCCAGCACATTGGGACGATCCACCGTCACGAGGTTGCTCACATTCGATGGAACGGGAGCCACGCCATCGAGAACCGTGAATGGCACACCCGACTGATAGAACGCAAGCAAGTTGGCCTGCCAGCCGCCGATTACGAGCTTGGTGATGCGGCTTCCCGTTGTTCCGAAAGGAAACTCATAGTTTACCCGGAACGATAGACGATGCTTAATGCCAATATCCGAGTTGCCCCAATCGTAGCTCCGATTATTGGGGAGAATCGCTCCCACGGTCGCTTGACCCGTGGTCCCGCCATCGGAAATGTTGGTGAGATTCCGGGCGAACGTGTAATTGACATTCGCAGTGAGGCCCTTCGCGTAGCGCCGCTCAAAGCTCAATTGCGCGGCGTTGTATTCGGATGCGCCGGTTGCCGTGTAGTAGTTGATGGAAGCCAGATTCGGCATGACCCCGGCAAAGACGCGCGGGTTGTACACTCCCAAACCGGCCTGGCTGGGAGGCGGAATGTTGATGTTTGGAGCGTACTGCAGATGGCGGGCCACCTGGCCCACATACCCTACACTCACAACGTTGGCGCCGAATTGCTTTTGGACCGTTGTGTTCCATTGCATGATGTAAGCCTGCGGGTAATCCACGGCGTGGGCACCGACGGTGCCGGGAAGTTGGTTGTCGAGTGTGGGAATGGCAACGGGAGGCGCGCCTTGAAACAGTTTCCCAGTGCCGGCCGGGCAAGCCGAGGCCCCGGTCCCGGTCTGCGGGAAACAATCGAGATTGAGGGGAATGAACGGCGGATTATAGAGATTCATCGAGCCGGAGGCATAGTCTTGGGCGTAACGGCTCATGCCGAACCCGCCGCGGACCACAAAACCCGCCCGCGGAGTCGCGGCGAAACCAAACCGTGGCTCAAAGTTCGTCCAATACGACTTCACTCCGGCCGTCGCGCCCACGATAAAGGGGTTGCAATTGGAAGGTGTGCACGCGGCGGCCAGGACCGGATCGAAGTTGGAACGCTCTCCCTGCGCGGCGGTGATGGGGCTGAAATGATCCCAGCGCAAGCCCAAATTGAGAGTTAGCCAGGGCATTGCGCGCCAGTCATCCTGCACATAGATGGCGGGCTCCCAAAAGCGAAAGTACTGGCGCTTCGGATTCACCTGCCGCTGAATCTCGTCCGGAGTGCCTTGCAGGAGGTTTTCCAGATCGATCAGCTCCGTCTGAGTGAACCGGAAGTAGGCCAGACCAAACGTATTCTGATAATAGTTGAGCTGCCGGCGGATCAGGCTGGCCCCCGTCTTGATGTTGTGAGTGCCCCTGGTCCAGGTGACCGATCCCTGTTGCTGGAACACGTTATTGACGTCGAAGATGGGAACAAACCGGTCGTCGCCCAATGTGAAGCTACTACCCACGCCCCGCATAGGCACAATGTCGACGGTTGCCAGCCCTGAAATCTGGTCGCTCACGTCCGTATTGGGCATACCGAACTTCTGGCTCGCGTTGGTACCCTGATTCGGGGCGGATGTGTAAAGCCAGAGTCTTGTAAATCCGGCTTTCAACTCCATGAGCAGCGTCGGGGTGAAAATGTGCACGTAGTCCAGCATGTAACCTTGAGAATCGGCCTCCGAAGGACCCGGGTAGATTCCTCCGCCTGCGCTGACTTTTACTCCGTCAACGGTTGCGTCGGGGAAGAGGGCTGGTTGCGAATTGTAGGTGGGATTGTAAGAGAATCGCCCGAAGATGCTGGACTTTTCGGAGAAGTGATGATCGATGCGGGCGTCATAAGTCGTGCTGTTGTAGAGCTTGTTGACGTTGGCGTTATAGTTGGCTCCGAGCAGGCCCGGAGGTCCCGCGTTGGGCGCGGGGAACAACTGCCAATACTTCAAAGCCACGGGATCGAGCCTGGTCGGGGGAATGATGATCCCCCCGGGCTGATCGCTGAAGTTGCCGGGGTTTTTCTCTTCAAACAGGGTGGGCGTGAAAATCAGCCCGGTGGGAACGCCCTGGCGGATTCGCAGTGCCTCGACGTCGCCAAAGAAAAATGTCTTGTCCTTCACAATAGGGCCGCCCAGAGAGCCGCCAAATTGATTCTGGCGGTACTTCGGACGGGGAACGCCGGTCAGATTGGAGAAGAAGTCGTTGGCATTGAGCTTGTCGTTGCGGAGGTACTCGTACAGGCCGCCGTGGAAGCCGTTGGTCCCCGACTTCGTGAGCAGATTGACCACGGCGCCGCCCGCGCGGCCCACTTCGGCCGGGTAGGTGTTGGTATCCACCTTCACTTCCTGGATCATGTCAATCGACGGACGGATCAGGATCGTGAATTGTTCACGCTCGTTGTTGTCCATGCCATCGATCATCTGGTTATTGAAGACTTCGTTCTGGCCGTTCGCTATGATGTTGGCGGTCTGGCGGCGCTCGTCGGGGCGCGTGCCGCTCAAGATCGAATTCGACGGTCCGGCGGCAACACCCACGGTGCTCTGTATCAATGTGACGTAATTGCGGCCGTTCAACGGCAGATCCTGCACCGATTGCGAAGCCAGCACGGTAGTCAGAGTCGCCGAGTCGCTCTGCAAAGCCGGACTTTGGGCCTGCACCTCCACGGATTGCGACACGTCGCCGACCTGCAATTCCACGTTGGCGCGCGCGCGATCACCGGCCGATACCGTGAGACTGACCAGGGACCTCTTAAAACCGGACGCTTCCACCGCAATCGTGTACTGCCCGGGTTGCATGAGGTTGAACACGTAATCCCCTGTCGCGTTGGTGACCGCCGCTTTTGTTTCGTTCGTGGCCACGTTCTGCGCGGTGACCTTCGCATTGGTTAGCACCGCTCCGCCCGCGTCGCTGACTGTACCGAGAATATCGGCCGTGTTCACCTGGGCCGAAACCTGGTTCATCGCCACTAAACTCACTCCTAAGAGACAGACCAATCTGGCCAAGAAGCCGTTCGACATAAACCCCTCCATCACACTCAGTCTGGACTTCAAAACTTGGGAAACATGGTATGCCTCGTGGCATGCAATGTCAACCTCAAAGCGGTGTCGCGTTGGTATGGACCGGTTGCAGAACTTCACTCGGCTTTGGCTGATGCTTTGTAGGTCTTGCTGAAGCCGTTGCGGGTGTTCGTTACCGTGAAGGTGCCATCCGGCTGCGCCGACACTTTGAAATAGTAAGCAGTTCCATTGTGCTGGGGCGCCGGAGGGGCAGGTTGACCTTGTGGCGGAGGAGCGAGCGGCGCCACGGGCATTGCGGTCTGCGGTTGATCCAGCAGATTTGCGATGAACATTCCGGGCACCGTGTACTCCTGGCCGCTTAGCAGCGAAAAGTGCATCTGCCAGACATCGGCGAGACCGGGGGAACTGAAGAACACCTTCATGGCTTCGGGTGGTCCCCCTTTCCGGGTACCGTTGTTCATGATCGCGGCGCGCGGATGTAGGGGGTATAAGAGCAGCTCCGAATTGACGTTTCCATGGCGCGCCAGGATATCCAAATCCACCGAGCCGAGCCGGTTGTTCGGACACATCAGATCGAACTGCCGGTTCAAGGTCAAATCACCGAGGATGATGGTTCGAAACTTCCCAAAGGTGATGAAACTTCCAACCGACTCGTCGTCTTCCGTTTTGGCAACGTCTACCGCCTTGAAGCTCGCACAGTAAGGATTTGGCCGGCCGGCGCCCGGCAGCGGTGTTTTTAGTACTTCTCCACCCGAGGCAACGATGCGCCAGTCCAAGCCACCCACGGGAATCTTATCGCCAGGTTTTGCCACCGTGTGTTTCCCTTTGGCATAAAGACCCGCATACCGCTCCAGCACCGGATCGATATTGGCGCCAGGCTGGATATTGGCCCCATGATCGATAAACTCTTTGATGGGAATATGGGTCGCCAGCTCGGAAAGGCCGCCGATATGATCGTTGTGATAGTGAGTGATAATCAAGTGATCGATGCGCTGAACGCCGGCGTCCTTGACGGCGGCCAGGATGCGACCGGCATCCCGCACGGCTCCGTCGCCGCCGTTGCCCGTATCGACGAGCACTGATTCCCCGGAGGGCGCCGCAAAAAGCACGGCATTCCCGCCCTCCACGTCGATCACATAGATGTCCAAGGTGTTGGCACTGCGAGTTTGTGCAAAAGCAACCGACGCAGGAAAAACGGCCACCAGCAGAAACAACATTGTCATGCGCATCCGAGTACTCAACTTTCACTCACCTTCATACTACTTGCCAACCAGGTGCGAATAATCCTTCTCGTTCTCGCACATGTTCTCAATCATGTCCTCGTCCGCGAAATAATTGAGGACCATGCTTATACCCCACGGCTTGGCATACGCATTCCGGTCCTCGATGATGAGCTGGAGGTCCATGTGCCCGAAGTCGCGGCGGCGGTAGCGTTCGGTGACATGCGTCGTTTCGGTTTGGGGATGCCCGTTCATGTCCAGCCAGCCCCGGTCATCGAAGCCCGTAGTGTCGACCGCGAGCGTGTCTCCGTCCCACTTGCCGACCGAGTAGCCCATGTAGGCGGGTTGTGTGAGTTCGGGGAGAGGACGGCCATCCAGGAAGATCTGCCGGTAGTGGTTATATGACTCGAACAGGATGGCGATGAGTCCCGGCGTCTGGATAATCCGGCGGGGCGCGGGCACCGTGTCGTAATCGGTCACGCCGTGACCGACGCAGCGCTCGGATGGATGGCCCTTTTGGAGTTGCGCCAAGCGCTTCTGGTAGAGCGCCGCCGCCGCCGGCAGCATGGGGGCCTCGACGCCATCCGCGGTGAGGTCAAAGAAATATTTGGTGTCGGGACTCGACCAGACTCCCGACAAATCCGGTTTGCCGTCCGCGGTCTTTGGCGCCGGAGCCGAGAGGTTCGGTTTCCCGTCCGGCGTTCGCGGAATTCCGGGCGTGGGGTAATGCAGCCACTGCGCGGCGAGCGGAAGGGCCGCCGCGGCTACGAGCAAAATCGTTTTCATTAACGGCCTCCTTGCTACTTGCCAACCAGGTGCGGAAAGTCCTTTTCATTTTCGCAGATCGATTCAATCAGCTCCTCGTCCGGAACGTAATCGAGGCGCAAACCCGCGCCCCAAGGCTTGGAGTAGGCCTTGGGATCGTCGATAAGGAGCTGCAGGTCGATGTGTCCGAAGTCGCGGCGGCGGAAGCGTTCGGTGATGTGCGTCGCTTCGGTTTGGGGGTGGCCGTGCATGTCAAGCCACCCTTCCGTATTGAGACCATTGGTCTCGACTACCAGCGTGTCGCCCTCCCACCGGCCGACGGAATAACCCAAATAGGAGGGTTGCGTGGGAGCAGGGAGAGGACGGCCATCGAGGAAGATCTGGCGGTAGTGATTGTATCCCTCGAACAGGAACGCGATCATGGCAGGGGTCTGGATGATCCTGCGCAGCGTTGCTGAAGTGTCGTAATCGGTCACGCCATGCCCCAGGCAACGCTCGGAAGGGTGACCTTTCTCCAGGTTCTCCAAGCGCTGCTTGTAGAGCGCCGCCGCCCATGGCAGCATGGGAGCCTCCGGCCCACCCGACGTCAGGTCTCGGAACCATTTGTCTTCGCGGTTCATCCAGATTCCGGACAGATCGGGCTTGCCATATGGGGTCTTCGGCGCCGGGGCCGAGAGGTTCGGTTTCCCGTCGGGCGTTCGCGGGATCCCCGCCGTGCGGTAGTGGAGCCATTGCGCCGCGAGTGGAAGGGACGTCGAGAGAAGGACGACGACAGCCAAAAGCCATCGAAAGTTACGCATTTCAGCCTCCAGCTCAAAACAAGTATATACGTCCCAACGTTGCGACCGAACGCGCCGCACCCGGCCCGAGTGCTTTGCGGATCGCGGCCTCTATGCGGGGCCGCGCCCGCGGCCGGGTGCAAACGGAGGATACGTTCGCGGATGCAGAACCTGCCGATCCAGAAAGAAATCTGTAAGCACCGCGCAGGACTCGGCAAATTCGGGATGCATGTCAAATTCGTGCGGAACACCTGCGAACGTGTGCAACTCGGATGAAACTTTGGCGTCGCGGAGCACCTGCAACAAATGCTGGCTGTTCTCCGGAGGGATGGTCACATCCGACAAACCGTGGAATATCACCGTGGGCGGGTAACCGGCCTTGATATGGGCGATGGGACTGGCGTCATTGATCGCGGCTTCGCTGCTACCAGGAGGCATCAGCGCCTGGGCGATGTTCCTTACGTCAGTTTGCGGATAGAACGCAATACAGGCGGCCAGGTCGGCGCCGGTCTGGCCGGCGGTGAATAGCGCGATGTGCCCTCCAGCCGAATGGCCAACGATCGCGATGCGCCTGGGGTCTATGCCGAGCGAGCCGGCATGGGCACGCACCCAGCGGATATGGGTCATCGCGTCCTCGATTTGCGAAGGCCACTTCGCAACCCCGCTCAGGCGATATTGCGCCGTGATGGACACGTAACCGCGAGCCGTGATTGGTGTCACCTGGCCGGCGAGAGTGTCCTTGCTCCCGCGAGCAAATCCTCCGCCGTGAAAGTGCACCAGCGCCATGCGCTTCTCGGTTCCCGCTGGCGGCCTGTAAATGTCGCAATGAAGGTCGGTATCGCCGCCTTTGCCGACGACGACATCCTTTTCGACCTTGACGCCGGACTCGTTGGACGTTTGGGAAGTTTGCGCCGCGAACCCAAGCGCGGCAGCGCCTCCCATCCCCAGAAAAGTCCGGCGAACGATCGGAAGGTTGTTAGGCATAGGCGGATTATACAACGGCCCTTCTCCGGTGTCCCCGGCGGGTTGCCCATCGGCCGCACAAACCCTCAAGGGTTCGCTTACGGCGTCATCGAGGCAATATAAGCCGTGACGGCGATCAGGTCGTCATCGGTCAACTTGGCGACTACAGGTTTCATCAGGCTGGTCCATTCGCCTTTGCGGAAGCCCGCCTGCATGTCGTAAAGCTGCCGTCCGATATAGCTGGGGGAGCGGCCCGCGAGACCGGGTACGGGGCCGAGTCCTCTCAGATCTTCTCCGTGGCACAGTCCGCACGCGGTGGTGCGACCGGCGCCGGTCTTCACCAGCGCTTCGCCCCTCTTCAAGCTTCCCTTCGGCGCGTACACGATGAAGCCCGAGTGATCGTTGCGCAATACCTCGGTCTCCTCCGCGTTCACGGGCGTCTCGATCAGGCGTTGGCCGAGAGGCTCCTTCTCGTTGCCTTCGAGCGTCAGGAACATTCCGCCGTTAGCGCGCGTCTTGGGGACCGTATCGGACTCCACCACCTTGGTCATCCAGGGCGTCCACTTCATGGCGCCGAAGTACTCGGCCGCCGCTTTGATCTCGTCGTCGGTCATGTTCTTGGCGAAGGAAATCATGCGGTTCGTGTTGGCCTTGCGTGGGTCGCCACTCTTGCGCAGGCCGTCCCGGAAATCGTGCATCGTCTGAATGAAGTAGGAAATCGGCAGACCGGAAACGCCGGCGTTCTCGGGGCGGCCCTTGCCGTTCGGATAGTGACACAGGCTGCAGGCGGCAATCATGGCCTGCTGACGCCCATGCGCCACGATGTCCGGCATGGGGCCATGATCGCCGGGGAACCAATCGGCCGGACCGTACTGATTAGCGATCTGCTGGCGGACAAATTCCTTGTCGCTGCCGGGAACGTGCCTCGGGGTGGGATCCGGGGCCGCGGGCGCCGCCGCGGGGGCCGCCGCCGGAGCCGGAGCGGCCGCTCCCGCAGGCGTGGTAAATCCGTAGGCCCATGGCGGCGGCCCTTCGGCCAGCACGGAAATGCTCGCGGTGAAAACGCACGCCAGCGCGATGATCAGAAATCCGAATTTCGTCCTCATAATCGATCTCCTTCTGTGCAGCAATCTTTGGCGACGCTACGAACCTTGCCTTGCCCGGCCTCCCGCGTCTGTGGGCGTCCAGGTCCTCGCCAGTATATACCCAAAGCGGCGTTCGTGGTTTCGTGACCCCAACGGTCCCAATGTCCATGAGCGCTCCGCGTCGACTTGTGATAGGCTAGACCCCAAATTTGCGATCTTTGAACGATTTCGGGAGGAGCGATATGAAAAACGTACTCGTGACGTTGACCGCAGTATCGGCTCTCGCGCTGGGGCCGGCGGTTGGGCCGGCAACCGCCCAGACCGCCAGAGCCTTGCTGCAGGCCGCCGATAATGCCGTCGGCGCGAGCAAAGTCAATTCCATCACCTACACCGGGACGGGGCGGATCAGCTATCTCGGCCAGAATTTCACCACGACTGACGATTTGCCGCGCGTCGACTTGAAGAGCTGGTCGCAAACCATCGACTACGGCAGCAAGTCGGCCAAGGAAGAGATGGTGCGCGTGCAAGGCAACAACCCGGCGCGCGGCGGTGGCGCCGGGTTTCCCATTACGGGCGAGCAGAGCTCGACCACATTGGTCAGCGGGAATTATGCCTGGAGCTTGAGTGCGCAGGGCCAGCCGCAGGCCCAGAACGATCAGGCCGAAGTGCGCCAGTTCATGATCTGGGTCACGCCCCACGGTTTCATCAAAGCGGCGCTAGCCGATCCGAATGCGGCCGTGACGGATCGCGAATTTATAGGCGCGGGCAGGACGCTCCGGGTCGTCGGCTTCACTACGATGGGCAAGTACCGGGCGACTGGCGAGTTCAATGCCCAGAACCTGCTGGAGCGGGTGGTCACCTGGATTCCGAACCCGGTGATGGGCGATATGCAGGTGGAGATCCGCTACACGGACTGGCGCGACGTCGGCAATGGCATCAAGGCGCCGTTCCACACCCACATGCACCAGGGCGATCATCCGCTCGTGCGCGGCATGAATTACATGGACGTCCAGGCCAGCGGCGTGACGGCCAACGTTGCGAATGCGTCGTTAACGGTTCCCGATGTAGTGCGCACCGCGGCGGCGCCTAGAGTCAATATTCAGACGACGAAGCTCGCCGACGGCGTGTGGCTGATCGCCGGCGGTTCGCATAACAGCGTCGCTGTCGAATTCAAGGACTTCGCGGCCCTCATCGAAGCTCCGCTGGACGACGCGCGCACCAACGCGGTGATCACCGAAACCAAACGGCTCATTCCGGGCAAAGAGATTCGGTACGTCGTCAACACGCACCATCACTGGGATCATTCCGGGGGCCTCCGGGCCGCTTACGCGGAAGGCGCCACGATCGTCACCAATGAGCTGAACAAGGATTTCTACGAAAGGGTCATGCTGGTGCCGCAGCCGCGCTCTCTGAGCCCTGACCGTCTGTCCCAATTCCCGTTTGCGACCACGGGTCCCGGACCAGGGAAGCTCGAGACGTATCGGGAGCGGCATGCGATCAGCGACGGTGATCAATCGATCATCAGCTACCATGTCGATGGCTTCAATCATGCCGGCGATATGGCGATCGTGTATCTGCCGAAGTCGAAGATTCTCATTAACGCCGACATGGGCCCGCCCGCGGCGGGGACGCCGGTTGCCAGTGTCAGCCCGAACTCCGTAGCGCTCTACAACAACATCAAGCGGCTGAAGCTCGATGTTTCCCAACATGTGCCGATCCATGGGAATCCCAGCTCCAATGCCGATTTCGAGCGCACCGTCGGACCGGCTGCCGCGCGTACACGTCCTGCCGGCCCCGAAGGTGGATAGAGCTTAATCCACACTGGACACCGAAATCCGGTGCGGCGCGTACTTTCTTTGATTGGACGTCAGCGGGCGCAGTCCCACGGAGCACATGAGCCGCCGGTTGTTCCCGCTACTCCACCCTGTTTCACCCTGTTCTTTCCCCCTTGACTAGGGAACCGCCGGGGGTGTAAAGTCGGTCCACCGATTGATTAGAGGGGGAATTCTTTATGAGGCTGCTGAAGACTGCACTCTGTTCGCTTGCGTTCGCCTTGGTCGCGCTGCCACAAAGCGACCGCGGCACAATTACCGGTACGGTAGCCGATCCGGCGGGCGCTGTAGTTCCCAACGCCGCGATGGAACTCAGAAACGTGGAGACTGGAGCCGTATATCAAGCAGGGGCTTCGGCCACGGGGAATTACACGCTGGCTCAACTACCGGCCGGCCAGTATGAACTCTCGGTAACGGTGCCGGGCTTCAAGAAGTTTGTGCGGAAGAACATCACGGTCGATGTGGCGCAGACGTACCGCGTCGATGTCGGACTCGAAGTGGGTTCAAACAATGAATCGGTGACCGTCTCAGAAGCCGCCCCGCTGCTGAAGACGGAAAGCGGCGAACTGAGCCACACCGTAACGACGGACACGATGAACACCCTGCCGGTCATGGGTATAGGCGCTGCCGCGGGCTCTTCCGGAATACGCAATCCCTACGCCGTGGTGCAATTGATTCCCGGGGCCACGTATGCTCCCGATGTCGACATCCGCATTAACGGGGCGCCCGCGAATACACAGGCCATGCGGATCGAAGGACAGGACGCCACGAATGGTTGGTACTCCGTGCAGTCGCAGACTCAGGGCAGTGTGGACGCAATACAGGAATTCGCGGTCCAGACCAGCAACTACTCGGCTGAATTGGGGCAAGCCGGCGGCGGTCTTTTCAATCTCACCATGCGATCGGGCACTAACCAGTTCCATGGAACGGCCTACGATTACTTCGTGAATGAGGCGCTCAACGCCGGCACGCCGTTCACCAGCGACGGCGCTGGGCATCTGCTGCGGCCGAGGCAGCGAAGAAATGATTGGGGCTTCAATATGGGCGGCCCGGTGTGGATTCCCAAGCTGTATAACGGTCATGATAAGGCCTTTTTCTTTTTTAACTTCGAGCATTTCGGCGAGACCACGATCACTAATAACTTATCCGGTACGGTTCCCACGCTCGGCTACCGGGCGGGGAATTTCTCACAAGCCCTGACCGGGCGCAATCTTGGCACCGATGGGTTGGGCCGCCCGATCATGGAAAACCAGATCTACGATCCCACGAGCGACTTCGTGGCCAACGGCCAGACGTACCGCAATCCATTCCCGAACAATATCGTTCCGGCCGCGCAATTGGATCCGGTGGCCATGAAGATCCAGAATTTTATTCCGCTGCCCACCGGTTCGGGCCTTATCAATAACTACCTGCCTACCTATACCAATCCCAAATACACCCTGATCCCATCGGTGAAGGCCGATTATCAGATCAGTGCTAAATCCAAGATTTCCGGCTTCTGGTCTCTGAACCGGCAAGACAATCTGAATGCTTCCGCCCTGCCTCCTCCGGCTCGGAGCGGCCAACCCAGGCTGGTCAACTCGAATACCTACCGGCTGAATTTCGACGAGACTTTGGCGCCCACTCTGCTATTGCATTTCGGAGCGGGTCTGGTGGACACCAAAATCAACGATCACACCGACCGTTTCGACCCGGTCGCCCAGCTCGGCTTGACGGGAACGAACTCCACTCTGTTCCCGGTCGTTGGCGCCGTTGTGGGGGCCCCTAATTCCACTCTGTTAAACAACCAGGGAGGACTGTCGTACACCACCGGTTCGGGCAATCAAATTCACCTGATCTATCGCAAGCCAACCGCCAATACCAGCCTTACGTGGGTGCACAACAACCACACCTACAAATTCGGCGGAGAAATGATGGTGGATGGTTATCAGATGTTCAATGAAACCTATACCATGGGGTGGTTCAACTACAGTCCGGTTGAGACGGGGATGCCCGCCCTCAACGGAGTGAGCCTGGCTTCGACCGTGGGATTCAGCTATGCCAGTTTTCTGATGGGCAGGGTCGCTAGCGGAACTGATGCCGTGCCCGCGGTGACGCACATGGGCGCTCATTCGATCTCCGGGTTTGCCCAGGATTCCTGGAAGGCCACTCGCAAGCTTACGCTGGACTATGGCTTGCGCTACGATTTCTCGACTTACTTACAAGATGGGAACGGTTACTACGGAATCTTCTCGCCCTCCACGCCCAATCCCAATGCCGGGGGGCGGCCGGGCGCCATCATCTACGAGGGAACGGGAGGAGGCCGGTGCAACTGTAAATTCTCCACGAACTATCCTTTCGCTTTCGGTCCCCGGCTGGGACTGGCTTACCAGCTTAATTCCAAGACGGTGTTGCGCATTGGTTCCGGTGTCTCTTATTTCAAGACGGACAACAACAATCTCGGTTTCTCCGCCGGATCTCAGTACGCCTTTCAGACTGCCTCCTACGGCAATCCGGCGTTTCAGATGAAGGATGGTGTGCCCTATAAGATCACCTTCCCGAACTTTGATCCGGGCCAGTATCTGTTCCCGGGTGTGTTGGGGTCGGCGCCTCAGGAACAAGATCGGCATGCCGGCCGGCCGGCCCGTCAGATTCAGTGGAGTGTGGGTATTCAGCGGGAGATCGCGCAAAATCTGCTGGTGGAGGCGGCGTATGTGGGGAATCGGGGAGCGTGGTGGAACGCGGCCGGGCTGATCTGCACCAACTGCATCATGACGCAAACGCTGGCCGCCTACGGTCTCAACCTGAACAACTCCGCCGATCGGACCCTTTTGGCTTCCCCTGTCAGTTCGGCGCTGGCGGTCTCGCGAGGTTTCACCGCTCCTTACCCGGGCTTTCCGTCATCCGCTACCGTGGCGCAATCGTTGCGGCCGTTTCCGCAGTACGGCAACATTACCAATTGGCACTGGGTACCGCTTGGCGACACGTGGTACGAGTCGCTGCAGTTGAAGGCCACTAAGAGGTTCAGCCACGGCTTGGAGTTCGGTTCCAACTTCACGTGGGCAAAACAGCTCACCCTGGGGGTTGAGGACGATTTCGGGCGCGGCGACGGCGTCATCATCAACGATGCTTTCAACCGCCGAAACCAGAAGGCGTTGTCGATATTCGACCAGCCGTTCCAATTCGTGTTTTCGGGCAGCTACACCACGCCGAAATTGACCGGCGGCAATAAGCTGACAGGTAACAAAGCCTTGTCCTGGATTGCGCGGGACTGGCAGTTTGGAACCCTACTGCGATATGCCAGCGGTACTCCGATTCCATCTCCCACGTCCACCAACAGCCTGGCCACGTATCTGTACCAGAGCACGTTGTTTAACCGCGTTCCCGGGGTGCCGATGTTTACCCAGGATCTCAACTGCCACTGCTTCGACCCGAACAAGACCTTCGTGTTGAATCCTGCGGCCTGGTCCAATCCGGCCCCCGGGCAGTGGGGTACGGCGGCAGCGTACTATAGCGATTTTCGCTATCAGCGCCGTCCCGTGGAGAATTTGAGTGTCGGGCGAGTCTTCCGGATTAAGGAAAGGGCGAATCTTCAGATCCGGGCCGAGTTCACCAATATTTTCAACCGCACAGAAGTCAACAATCCAACGGTGACAAACCCTCTGGCGACCCCCACTACGAACAGCTCCGGCCAGACAACGGCCGGCTTCGGATACATCAATAATGGCACTACGCTCAGCGCGCCCCGGCAGGGCCAACTGATCGCGAGATTCCAGTTCTAGACGTCTTGGCGGCGCTGGTCCGAAGCGACTTGGCGCCGCGCGGCTCGCGCCGGCTTCAGACCATCCCGAGGTGTTGCTCGACCATGGCGGTGGTACGGTGAGAGCTCGATTGGTACTCGCGCCACGCGGAAGCAAGCCGGCGGATGCCTGTCCGCAACGATTCGGGTTCCGCGATGAAAGGAATTCGAATGAAGCCCGCGTGCCGCTCTGTTGCCGACATCAGCGGACCGGGAAGAATGACCACGCCGTGGCGCAAGGCCGTTTGGGCGAGCTCACGGGCATCCCCGCCGGGTAACTTCACCCACAGAAACAAACCGCCCGACGACATGTGGAACTTCCAGTCGGGGAGGTGCCCGCGCAACAGAGCCGCGAGCAGGTCCCGCCGCGGCTTCAGTTGCTGCCGCCGCAGCGTGCGGACT
>Ga0209698_10003569_pt1 | contig 17254 bp, 13 predicted proteins | sample LitLauG_LLR_2012_FD_187203 | JGI IMG/M metagenome (GOLD analysis project Ga0209698, IMG submission 187203) | Freshwater sediment microbial communities from Pennsylvania, USA - Little Laurel Run_MetaG_LLR_2012 (SPAdes) (version 2) | ecosystem: Environmental > Aquatic > Freshwater > Creek >...
TCTGCCGATGCTGGGGTCTGCTCCCGACTCCTGGCGGCCTTTCTGTCCTGGATGCAGGACCGCAAAGCTCCGGTATTTGTCGCCGCCACTTGTAACAACGTGACAGTCTTACCTCCTGAGCTGATCCGAAAGGGGCGCTTCGATGAACTGTTCTTCGTGGACCTGCCAACCCGCGCGGAGCGAAAGCAGATTTTCGCCATCCAGCTGAATAAAAGGAAGCGCAATCCCGCAGATTTCGGCTTGGACCAAGTCACCCTAGCAGCAGAGGGCTATTCCGGTGCCGAGATCGAATCTGCCGTGCAGGGCGCGCTCTATGCCGCTTATGCGCAAAAGCAGCAACTGACGACGCAACACCTGCTGACGGCGCTGGCCGCTACCGTTGTCCTTTCCACCACTCGGAGTGAGGAAATTCAGGCATTGCGGGAATGGGCGGGAAAGCGTGCTGTGCCCGCGTCTACCCCGGATTCGAGGGGCAAGGGTGCCTAGCCGCAAGCCTCTAGTCCGCTGTAGGGAAAGAACCAGATGCGGCCATTGACTCCCCATCCGCAACGGCGGTACCCTTACCTTAATGGTAGTTGCTTGCGGTCTGAGAGCGAGCGCCCGGCAGGTTTCACCTCCAGTGAGAACAATTTTGTCCAAATAGAAAGCTGGGCTCTAAGTGTGTCTAGCCGAGGGTTTTGTACATCTAAACAGCGGCTGCGAGAACTGCCGCGAGCAATGACATCCGTCGATTCTGGATGTCCGGGACAGGTTAGCGAGTGCGCATCAGGTGCACAGGAGGAAGCGCCAGCCCATTGATGAAGAAGAGTATTGAAATCGGCCCCAATATCGAGACGCTTTTTGGCACGCGCGATGAAAACCTGCACGTGCTGGAAGACGGTCTGAACATCAACATCGATCTGCGCTCCGACTCCATCGAGCTGGAAGGGGCACCTCGCGACGTGGCCCGTGCCGAGCAAGTCTTCGCCGATTACGATCACCTCCAGCGCTCCGGGTTCACCTTCAACAACGGCGACCTCAACAGCATGTTGCGTGTCCTGATGGCTGATCCTAAGGCCACTTTGCGTGGGCTTGCCGAAGCGGGGAAACAGCGATCATTCGGACGCCGCACCATTCAGCCCAAGAGCGTCAACCAGCGTCGTTACGTCGAGGCCATCGAGAAGCACGACATGGTCTTCGGCATCGGGCCGGCGGGTACGGGCAAGACCTACCTCGCCGTCGCGATGGCAATATCGGCGCTGCTGGCCAAGCGCGTGAACCGCATCATTCTGGCCCGGCCCGCAGTCGAAGCCGGTGAGCGGCTCGGCTTCCTTCCGGGCACCCTGCAGGACAAGATCGATCCCTACCTGCGGCCCTTATATGACGCTCTTTACGACATGCTCGACCCGGAGAAAGTCGATCGCTATCTCGAAAAAAACGTCATCGAAATCGCCCCCATCGCCTTCATGCGCGGTCGCACCTTGAATGACTCGTTCGTCATTCTCGACGAGGCGCAGAACACGACCTCCGAACAAATGAAGATGTTTGTCACTCGGCTCGGCTTCAACTCCAAGGCCGTGATCACCGGGGACGTCACACAGATCGACTTGCCTAACGCGCGGCGCAGCGGCCTTCTCGAAGCCGTGGACGTACTGAAAAGGGTGGAAGGGCTGGCCTTCGTTTACTTCGATGAAAGTGACGTCGTGCGCCATCATCTGGTACAGCGCATCATCCGCGCCTACGATGAGCACAAAGTCAAGTTGACTGAAGAGCAGGAACAGAAACAAATACCGCTACTGGAGGCGAAGACCGCTTCCAACGGAAAAACCAACGGCACCGTTCAACCGGCCCCCGCGCAGGACAAGCCGGTCGCGCCTTATTCTCAGGAAAACACGGTTCAGGAATAAAATAGGTGGGGTCTTGCAGGAGGGTACCCAAAAAGGCCCTCCTGTTTTGTTTTTGACGGTTTGCCGGGTAGCCGGCAGGTTGCCCGGGCGCAAATGATGGTAATCCTGAAAAAACGAGTGGCAGGTCTAACGGCACGGTCACTAGAGTCCTTCTTGGCGCGTGCGAAGCAGGCAGCGCGCCTGCGCGGGAAGGTTAATGTTTTGGTATCCACGGACAGTGAACTGCAGCGATTGAACCGCCGTTTTCGAGGAAAGGACAAGCCAACAGACGTGCTTTCGTTTCCATCGGTTCTTGATCTGGATCGGAATTTCGCCGGAGACGTCGCTATTTCAGGCACGATTGCGGTGCAAAACGCTCGGCGGCTCGGCCATTCCGCCGCGGACGAAGTCAAGATACTGGCTCTGCATGGCGTGTTGCATCTGGCCGGTTACGATCACGAGCATGACACGGGCGAAATGGCTCGCGCCGAAGCACGCCTGCGTAGCCGGCTGGGATTGCCAGTAGCGCTGATCGAAAGAAACGTCTCCGGATCGCGCCAACCGGCTCCGAGCCGCCGGAGGGCTCGATGATCGGCGTCGGTCTGGCGCTCGTGTTGCTGCTCGGGCTGCTCACCCTGTCCTCGTACGTTGATCGCCTGTACCAGGAAATTGGGAAGTTCCTCTCCCGCGAATTCCAGGACAACATCGATGTTTTCGAGCACAAGGTTGAGCCCCGCTTGCAGGTCAGCCGCGCGCGGGCCTCTCTTTCCATGGCGATCCTTACACATCTCACTACCGCAGCCATCGCCATGTTTATCGGCTTCACCGTGTTTCGCGACCGAGCGTGGAGCTTTCACGAAATCTTGCAGGCGACGCTCAGCTTGGTACTCATCATCATCATCTTCAACCAGTTCCTGCCCTATGTATTCTTCTGCCGCACCAAGGGCGAGTGGTTGTCGAACTTCGCCGTGCCACTTCGTATCCTGATTTACGTGGTATTGCCTGCAACGATGGTGCTGGGCTTCCTGCAGTCCGTAACCTCTCTCACCAAGGAGCACGTGGAAGAGCAACCGGAAACCTCCGCAGAAGCTGTCGACGCACTCATCGAAGCTGGGCAGGAAGAAGGTATCATCCAGGAAGGCGACCGCGATCTCATCCAGTCCGTGGTTGAATTCAGCGGCAAAACGGTTCGCGAGGCCATGAAGCCGCGCCCGGAAATGGTCGCCGTGCCCATCACGACCACAGTGGAGCACTTCGTCGAGCTGCTGAAGAACAAGCCCTTCTCTCGCGTGCCGGTGTATGAGGGCAGCATCCACAACATCAAGGGCGTTGTTCACGCGCAGGACGTGCTGCAGGTGCCGGACACCGAGGCGCACCGTCGGACGGTTGAGACGCTAATGCGCAAAGATGTCTACTTCGTCCCTGAGAGCAAGCTGGGTAGCGACCTGCTGCGTGAAATGCAGAAGGGCAATATTCGCATGGCGATCGTGGTCGACGAATATGGCGGGGTCGCCGGGCTGGTCACCATCGAGGACCTGATTGAGGAAATTGTCGGTGAAATCGGTGATGAGCACGAGAAGCCGCAAATCGTCCGCGAGAGCGACAATTCTTACGTCGTGACCGGCAACATGGACGTCGACCGCCTGGACGAACTCTTTGGCGTCCGCCCCGAGGGCAAGGAGGCCACGACGATCGCTGGACTGGTCAGCGAACTGGCGGGCAGAATCCCGCAAAAAGGCGAAACCGTCGAAGAAGACGGCTTGCGATTCGAAATCGTCGAGTCGACCGATCGCAAGGTTGAGCGCGTGCGTATTACTACAGTCCAACCACGACAGATGAAACTGATATAAATGACTCACAACCAGGCAGTGAAGCAAATGGTAACCAGCACCTGCTGTCAATAGGAGAGGCTTCTTGCTAAAAGCTACAAGCTAAGAGCTAGTAGCTTCCTTATGTCCTTCCACTCCGGATTCGTCTGCATTCTCGGTCGGCCTAACGCCGGCAAATCGACGCTGCTCAATGCGCTCGTGGGCGAAAAGCTCGCCATCATCTCACCCAAGCCGCAGACCACGCGCAACCGCATTCAGGGCATCGTCCATATCCCCAAACAGAAGGGCAAGACCAGCGGCCAGATCATTCTGATCGACACACCCGGCGTGCACAAGCCCGACAGTTCGCTCGGACGGAAGATGATGACCGAGGTGCGTGAAGCATTGGACGGCTGCGACCTTCTCTTACTGATTGTTGACGCTGCGCAACGCTTCGGTCCCGCCGACCAGTTCGTACTCGATCTCGCGAAGAAATCGGGCACTCCCATCTTTCTTCTGCTGAACAAGATCGACAAATTCGGTCGCGAAAAAGAAAAACTCCTCGCCGTCATCGACGACTACAGCAAGCGCCACGAGTTTAAGGAAATCGTTCCGATTTCGGCGTTGCGGCGTGATGGCATGGATCTACTGCTGGAGGCAGTCCTCGAATTTCTTCCCGAGGGGCCGAAGTATTTCCCCGAAGACCAGATTACCGATCAGCCTTCGCGTTTCATGGCGGCCGAAATCGTTCGTGAACAGATCCTCGCTGCCACGAAGGAGGAGATACCGTACTCAACCACTGTTATTGTTGAACAGTTTGAAGAAGGCACGAACATCACACGGATTGCCGCAACCATTTACTGCGAGCGGGAGGGCCAGAAGGCGATCCTTGTCGGCAAAGGCGGCAAGATGCTGAAGACCATCGGCACCGCCGCGCGCATGCAAATCCAGCAAATGATCGGGCAGAAGATCTTCCTGGAACTATTCGTGAAGGTGCAGCCCGCCTGGCGCGAGTCGCGGGAGTTCGTCGAGGGTCTCGATTGGAGACGCCAACTCGATCAGCTGGTTGGCTCCAAGCCAGAGTAACTAAAGGCTGGAGTCGACATCCACTAACGTAAGCTGCGGAAACCATTGCAGCACAGGGATTAAGACGATAGAATCCCCTCCGCCACCGTTCGCATCAAACTGTCCGGCTAGCAAAATCGCATTCATGTCCACGGAACAGCCGCCCAACTTTGACTCCGACAAGCTCATCCTGAAGCTCCAGGTGACGCTTGCCGCCGACCGAAACGCCATTGACCCCGTCGTGCAACGGGTAATGGAGATCGTCAGGCAAATGAAATGTGCCGACGGGCGCGAGGACGCGATCGAGCTTGCGCTGGCCGAAGCGCTCGCCAACGCCGTAATTCATGGCGCCAAGGCGGACCCTTCCAAGGTAATCGAGTGCGACGTCGCGTGTGACGAGGCCAAGGGAATGCTCATCGTGGTACGCGACCCCGGGAAAGGATTTGACCCCGCAACTATTCCCAACCCCTGCAACGGTGAGAACGTCTACTCCAATCACGGGCGTGGAATTTTTCTGATCAACCAACTGATGGACGAAGTGAAGTTCCACAAGAACGGCACTGAGATTCACATGCTGAAGAAGTAAGATTCGGGTCCCGCCGCCTTCGTTCCCGCCGTCCTCTACTCCTTGACCGCGATCCCCAGGCTCTTCATCTTGCGATACAGGTGGCTGCGCTCCAGGCCGAGCACTTCTGCCGTGCGGCTAACATTTCCGTGATTCTCATCCAGCTTTTTCAGGATGTAGTCGCGTTCATAGGCGTCGCGGGCCTGGTGAAGCGTGGCGAACTCGGTCCCTGCGCCTCGGCGGGTGCCGTCCCGATAGACCAGAGGCGGCAGGTGCTTGCGTTCGAAGCGGCTGATCGTCGGATTCATGATCACGATGCGCTCAATCACGTTTCGCAGTTCGCGCACGTTCCCCGGCCATGCGTAACGAGTCAGAGTATCAATGGCATCGTCGGTAATTTCCCGGGGTCGGCGCCCGTAAGCCGAGGCAAACTCCTTCAGGAAATGGCGAGCCAAAAGAGGGATGTCTTCCTTCCGTTCCCGCAACGGCGGCACAAAGAAGGGGATCACATTCAAGCGGTAGAAAAGATCTTCGCGGAAGTTACCGCGCGAGATCTCCTCCTCCAGATCCTTGTTGGTGGACGCGATCACCCTCGCATCAACGGTGATGGCCTCGTCACCCCCCACCGGAGTGAAGCGCTGCTCGTCGAGTGTACGCAGCACCTTGGATTGCGTTTTCAGGCTCATGTCGCCAACTTCGTCTAGAAACAACGTCCCGCCGTCGGCCCGCTGAAACTTGCCTTCCTTATCCACCGCCGTGCCGGGCAAGGAACCCTTAAGGTGGCCGAAAAGCTCGCTCTCGATCAGATCCTCCGGGATCGCAGCGCAGTTTACCTCAACGAACATTTCGTCTTTGCGCAAACTCTCCGCATGAATGGCATGAGCAACCAGTTCCTTGCCTGTACCGGACTCGCCATAAATGAGAACCCTGCCATTGGTCGGAGCCATTAGACCGATCTGCTGGCGCAGGGCTTTCATAGGAATGCTGTCGCCTGCGATCACGCTCTTGAACTGAAGCTGCTTCTTCAAGTCGCGGTTTTCGCGGCGCAGGTTTCTGGAATCGATGGCATTCTTGATAAGAATCAGGGTCTTGTCGACCGAGAGTGGCTTTTCCAGAAAATCGTAAGCGCCTAGCTTCGTCGCGCGCACGGCCGTTTCGATCGTCCCATGGCCAGAGATCATGATGACCTCCGGTGCGTTGTCGAGTTCGCGGATCTTCTGCAGCGTTTCCAGGCCGTCGATCCCGGGCAGCCAGATGTCGAGCAGAACGACGTCCTGCGCGCGCTTGCGCAGAACCTCCAGACAGTCTTCTCCACTGCCTGCGACGAGCGTGTTGTAGCCTTCGTCGTCCAGGATCCCCTTCAGCGACTGCTGAATGCTGGATTCGTCGTCAACGATAAGGATGTTATGCATGCGAGCTAACGGTGGGCGCGGCAACTGCTTCCGTGACGATCGGTAACTCTACAATGAATCTCGTGCCCAACGGCTTATTTTCCTCTACGCGGATGGAGCCGTGGTGGTCCTCGATGATGCGGTTTACGATCGCCAGCCCCAGGCCAGTGCCGCGTTTCTTGGTGGAGAAGTAAGGCAGGAAAAGTTTCTCCTTCAATTCCTGGGTGACGCCATGTCCCGTGTCGGCGATGACCAGCTCCACCGCATCCCGGCTGGCCACCAGCGCCGTGCCGATATGAATTTCGCGCACCATCGAGCCTTGCATCGCTTCCGCTGCGTTGTCTACCAAATTGGCAAGCGCGCGCTTCATCGCCTCCGGGTCCGCCATCACGTGCGGCAGGTCGGACGCGAGCGTGGTATGCACAAGAATGTTATCCAAGCGCCCGTCAAACATCGCTAGAGCGCTTTCAACGATGGAGTTTAGATTGGCTGGCCGTGGCCGTGCTGCAGGAAACCGCGCGAGTGCGGCAAATTCGTCCACCAGAGTGCGAACGGTTTCGACTGCGCCGGCAATGGTATCAGCGCAGCCCTTGACGATCTCCAGCGATTTCGTGTCTGGGCGCGTCCCTCGATCCAGATGCCTCCGGATTCGTTCAGCGGAGAGAGCGATCGGCGTCAGGGGATTCTTGATCTCGTGCGCCACTCGCCGTGCCACCTCGCGCCAGGCGGCCTGTTTCTGCGCCTTGAGCAGATCGGACAAGTCTTCAAAGACCAGCACGTAGCCGAGTCGTTCCGAGTCGTGCTGCAGACTTGCCACTGTAATGGCCGCATTGAGTGTGGCCCGCGGCAGCACAATTTCCATCTGGCTGGTGGTCATGCCCATGCGATCCGCGCGGCGAAGCATCAAATCGAGATCCTCCACCACATCAGCGGGAAATAACGCCGCGAGGTCTGTACCCACAAGCGAGCCGGGGGCGCTCGCCCCTGCAGCGGGATTAAACATCCGCAGCAGCGCGTGATTCGCGTGCGTCACGAGGCGATTGTCATCCACGGACAAAACACCCGTCGGAATGCTCTCCAGAATCGTTTCGATTTGGCGCCGCCGCTGCTCCAACTCCATGTTTGCGGAATGCACCTCCTGGCTGGACGCTTCAATCTGGCGGCGGCTGGATTCGAGTTCTTCCGCCATGCGGTTGAAAGATCGAACCAGGTCGCCAATCTCGTCCGCTGCGCGAACCTCGACGCGGTAGTCAAGGCGTCCCCGTGAGATTTCCTGAGTTGCCTCCGCCAACGCGGCTACCGGCTGGGTCACCAGCTTGGACAAGAACATCGCCAACCAAGTTGACGCGAACAATACCAACACCGTCAGCAGCAACAGCACTCCCATATACGTGCGGCGCACCGCCCGGCGCTGCCGGGTCAGGTCCCAGTAGCGCTGCTGGCTGGACTCTAGCTGTCGTACCGTTTGCGAAAACCTCTGCGGCAGCGGCATCGCCACCAGAATTTCGCCAGTCTCGCCAACCGGTGCGGTCCCGAGAATGTAGTCGGTCTGATCCCATGTGAAATGCACGGGACCGTCGCCCTGGTGGGGAGGGATGCTGTTTTTCAGCAGTGGCCAGGCAGCGGGAGCCGCAAAGCTGGCTTCCGCGTTTCCGTTCAGAACCGCGACGACAAAACCGCCCTGCAGCGTGGGCTCGTGCCTCCGAAATTCGCTCACTACCGCGCCGAAGCTGTGCCCTTCGAACGCCCGCCGTGTTTCTGCAGACGCGGCAATCGAGAACGCTTCCGACCGTGCATTTTGCGCCGCGTAATCGGCTAGCAAAGCAGCCATGGCCGCGGTGTCCGATCGGACTTCCTCTACCGGCCGCGAAAACCACTTGTCCAGCGATCGGTTCATTAGCACGTACGAAAACCAGAACATGACAATGACCGGTAGAATTGATAACAGTAATCCCACCACCACCATGCGGGTGCGGAACTTCGATCCCAAAACGCCGAGGCGCCTCTCCGCAAAGACTTTTAGAAGGTTCCGTACCAGCACAAACGTGAGCGCCACGAACAAAAGAAAGATGACGGCCGACAGCGCCGCGAAGAAGAGCAGTTGCTGGTTGGTGTCAGGATTCAGAAAAGGCAGGTCAAAAGAGGTCTGCGACAGCACAATGCCGAACAGAAGGACGATCGCGATCGCCAGCGAAGTGATCGCTCTCCTGCGGCTCGAAGTCTTGTCGCTAGCGCGAATTGGGGTGGAAGCGGGCAATCTGAACAAACCCCACAAAAGACTGTAAATAATGCCAGATGCTCGATATGAGGACGCGGTTTCATTATAGCCGGAGGGGACAGAGACGATGCGGTGAGTGTGGTCGGGGCAGAGTCGACCACATCGCAAGTGGGATGGTCGGTACTCCAACACTTAGCGCGCCTCGACGCTAAGGGACGCGGGGGGCGATAACAACGAAAAACGCGATTCCCAACGTCGTAAGGGTTGCGAGAAACGTTCCCATCAATGTGAGAAGATACGCGACCACTATCCTGTTCTTCTCGCCATCGACTTTGTCTCGGACCGATGCATCGGTAACGAAAAAGACGATCCACAAAACACTTGTGACTATCATGAGGGCAAGCGAGAAATGAGACGCGGAAGGGGACTCGTGCCTGTAGTCACTGATGCCGACCATGAAGAATCCGCCGATGATTCCAAACCAACTGATCCACCACAACCCAAGCAACTTCCTACCTGCTGACTTCATTTTTCCCTTCCTATCAAATACCTCGCCAGCGGGCACTCCCCACAGCGTGGCTTCGATTTCAGGCAATAGTGCTTGCCCACCCGCACGATCAGTCCGTGCATTTCGTTGTAGACCTGCGCGATGGCTGTTCGCTTGGCCTTACTGACGGGGGAGGGCGTGTGCGACGAACCCCGAAACGCCGGCTGGGCGAGAACCGGAGGATGTGACTCTGATGCCACTTCGAAAACCTCATCCGCAACTGGCTCGAGGGCGCGCTCGAACAGTTCCCTGAATTCTTCGTAGCCAGCTTTTTCGGGAAGAATCTCGTGCCGATCGAGAATTCGCCGCGTGTACGCGTCAACCACAAATACAGGATGATTGCCCGCATACAGAAGAATCGAGTCGGCGGTTTCCGGGCCGACCCCGTTCAACGAAAGCAATTCCTCGCGAAGACTCTCGGTCGGCTTCGAGAACATGCGGTCGAGTGAGCCGCCGTATCGCTTATCCAGAAAAGCGACAAAGATTTTCAGACGTCTCGCCTTTTGCCGGAAGTATCCCGCCGAGCGGATCAATGCCTCTAACTTCGATTGCGGTATTCGCCGGATTCCATCCATGCTAAGCAGGCCCTCAGCGCGCAGCCCACGCAGGGCAAGTTCCACATTCGTCCACGCTGTATTTTGCGTAAGGTAAGCGCCCACAATCATCTCGAAACGAGTCCGTGCTGGCCACCAATGCTGCGGTCCCCAGGAGCGAAAAAGTGTGCCGTAGTATGCGCGCAGCGTTTCTTCCTGGGAAGCGTGTTTCAAAGCGGATGTCCTCAGTGCAGTGTAAGGCAAACTCTGGCTGGCATCCCCTCCCTGCCCAAGAGGCCCTGACCACTTCAAACTCAGCTAACCGACTTCTAACTAAAGTGCATGTCCCACAGACGCGATCGCGGTCGCAAAATCGCGGAAATCGGCTACAAAACGCGAATTCTGCGTTACCCCGCGTCACACTGCACCTCGACCGCGCAGTACAGGTACCAAAGTTACTGGTGCCATTACGCGGTTGCGTTGACAATTTCTGTCAACACGACATACGCTGCAGTTTCTCCCCCCGAAAAGCCAGCGATTTCGTGCAAACGACAGGTAGTTGACGGCATTTCTCTGCCACGCAGATAGGAGATCGAGGTATGTCTCAACGGCTGGGTGATCTTCTCGTCAAAGAGAAGGTCATTACCGCGGAGCAGTTGGCGCAGGCAACGAAGGTTCAGAAGGAAACCAGCTGCCGCCTCGGCTCCGCCTTGGTGAAGTTGGGCTTCCTCTCGGATGAAGACGTTACCAACTTCCTGTCGCGACAGTACGGCGTTCCTGCCATCAACCTCTCTTACTTCGAAATTGATCCCGCGGTCGTCAAGCTGATCCCGTTCGAAACTGCCAAGCGCTACCAGATCCTGCCACTGAGCCGTGTCGGCGCGTCCCTGACCATCGCCATGGTAGACCCGACGAACGTCTTCGCCATGGACGATATCAAGTTCATGACCGGCTTCAACATTGAGCCGGTGGTGGCGTCAGAGAGCTCGATCCAGGAGGGCATCGAAAAGGCGTACGGCACGACGAAGGAAGCTGAAGAGAATCTCGAACAGGTCATGCAGTCGATCAACGAGATCAACGACGCTGACGTCGAACTGCAATCCGAGCAGCAGGAAATGGCGCTCTCGGAACTGGAGAGAGCCGCTGACGAAGCGCCCATCGTGAAGCTCGTGAACCTCGTCCTGACCGACGCCGTGAAGCGCGGAGCCAGCGACATCCACATGGAGCCGTACGAAAAGGAATTTCGTGTGCGCTTCCGTATTGACGGCATTTTGCAGAGCATCATGTCACCGCCGCTGAAGCTGAAAGACGCCATCATCTCGCGTGTAAAGATCATGTCGAAACTGGACATCAGCGAAAAGCGGCTTCCGCAGGACGGCCGCATCATGCTGAAGATGGCCATCGGCGGCAAAAAGAAGCAGCTCGACTTCCGCGTCAGCACGCTGCCTACCCTGTGGGGCGAAAAAATTGTGCTCCGCTTGCTCGACAAAGAAAATCTGCGCTTGGACATGACCAAGCTTGGCTTCGAGCCCGAGTCGCTCGTCAAGTTCGAGAAAGCCATTCTTAAGCCCTACGGCATGGTGCTTGTTACGGGGCCAACCGGATCGGGCAAAACCAACACTCTGTATTCCTCGATCGCCCGATTGAACCAGCCGGACACGAACATCATGACCGCAGAAGATCCGGTCGAGTTCCAGTTGGGCGGCGTGAACCAGGTCCAGATGAAGGAACAGATCGGGCTGAACTTCGCCGCGGCGCTGCGCGCTTTCCTGCGGCAAGACCCCAACATCATTCTGGTCGGCGAAATCCGCGACTTTGAAACCGCAGAAATCGCCATCAAAGCCGCCCTTACTGGCCACCTCGTACTCTCGACGCTGCATACCAACGGCGCCCCGGAAACCATCACGCGTCTGATGAACATGGGCATCGAGCCATTCCTGGTCGCCACTTCGGTACACCTCATTTGCGCGCAGCGGTTGGTGCGTCGCATCTGCCGCGAGTGCATTGAAATCGTCGACGTTCCCCACCAGACACTCCTGGAAGAGGGCTACACGCCGGAAGAAGCGAAGACTGTCAAGATCCAAAAAGGCCGCGGTTGCGCCGCTTGCAACAACACCGGATACAAGGGCCGCGCAGGTTTGTACGAAGTCATGGAAGTGGATGACGAAATCAGAGAGCTCGTGCTGGTGGGCGCATCCGCGGTGGAACTGAAAAAGAAGGCAATCGAACGGGGCATGATCACACTCCGGCGCAGCGGTTTGATCAAGGTGGCCGCGGGTATGACCACGCTTGAGGAAGTGGCGCGCGAAACGATTCACTAACGAATTTCTTGGGAAGGGGACAAGGACATTATGTCGCTATCGCTTAGCGATCTTCTAAAAAGGTTGCTGGAAATGCAGGGCAGTGACCTGCACATCACCACAAACTCGCCGCCGCAGGTGCGCGTGCATGGGCACCTGGTTCCGCTCGACCTGCCGCAGTTGACGCCGGCAGAGACCAAGCAGCTCGCGTACAGCGTTATGACCGACTCACAGAAGCACCGCTTCGAAGAAAACTTCGAACTGGACTTCTCCTTCGGCCTGAAAGGACTGGCGCGTTTCCGTGCCAATCTGTTCAACCAGCGCGGTGCAACGGCAGCTGTCTTCCGTCTCATCCCCTTTGAGATCAAGTCGTTCAACCAGCTGGGCCTGCCAGCGGTTGTCAGCAAGCTGTGCGACAAGCCCCGCGGACTGGTGCTGGTGACCGGGCCGACCGGGTCAGGCAAGTCCACCACACTGGCCGCCATGATCGACAAGATCAACACCGAGCGGCACGATCACATCCTCACCATCGAGGATCCGATCGAGTTCGTTCACATGAACAAGAACTGCCTGGTGAACCAGCGCGAGCTGCACGCCGACACCAAGAGTTTCACCGACGCTCTCCGCGCCGCGCTCCGCGAAGACCCCGACGTTGTGCTGATCGGCGAAATGCGAGACCTTGAGACGGTGGAGTCGGCGTTACGTATCGCAGAGACCGGCCACTTGACCTTCGGCACTCTGCACACCAACTCGGCCTCTTCCACCATCAACCGTATCATCGACGTCTTCCCCGCCCACCAGCAGCCCCAGATTCGGGCGCAGCTGTCGCTGGTCCTGGAAGGCATCCTCTGCCAGAGCCTGCTTCCCCGTGGGGACGGTAAAGGCCGCTCCATGTGCATGGAGATCATGGTGCCCAACGCCGCTATCCGCAACCTGATCCGCGAAGACAAGATCCACCAGATCTATTCCGCCATGCAGGCCGGTCAGGAGAAGTTCGGTATGCAGACCTTCAACCAGTCGCTGGCGACGGCGTATTTCCAGAAGCAGATCACGATCGAAACTGCGCTTGCGCGCTCCAGCAACCAGGACGAACTGCAGGAGATGATCGCCCGTGGAGCTGGCCTGCTGAACCGTCCGACTGCGGCCGGGATGGCCAAGGCCGCGACGCCGGCGAAACGATAGGAAGGCAAGTAGCGAATTTTAGGAGAACTTCACCATGCCAGTTTTCACATTTTCAGGCAAGAACGCATCCGGAGAAAAAATTACCGGAGAGCGGGTGGCAGCCAACAAGGCAGTGCTGACCGCTCAGTTGCGCCGCGAGCGCATCACGCCGGGTAGCGTGCGGGAGAAGGGCAAGGAGTTTTCCATGCCCACCTTCGGAACCACCAAGGTCAAGACTAAGGACATTGCCATCTTCTTCCGGCAATTCTCCGTCATGATCGACGCCGGCCTGCCTCTGGTGCAGTGTCTGGAAATCCTCGCGGCAAACCAGGAAAACCCGACCTTTCAGAAGACCCTGACCGGTGTGCGGACCACGGTCGAAGGCGGTGCGACGCTTGCCAACGCGATGCGGCAGTACCCGGTCGTCTTTGACGACCTGACCACCAACATGATGGAGGCGGGCGAAACCGGCGGTATTCTCGACATCATCCTGCAACGTCTGGCGCAGTACGTCGAGAAGGCCGTCAAACTGCGTTCCGCCGTGAAATCGGCGTTGATCTATCCCGTCGCCGTGGTATCGATCGCGGGCCTCATCGTAGGCGCGTTGCTGAAGTGGGTGGTGCCTATCTTCGCCAACCTTTTCGTCGGTCTTGGCGTGGCCCTGCCCCTGCCTACGCGTATCACCATCGGGCTTAGCGAGTTCATCGGCCATTTCTGGTGGTTCATGATCCTGGGTTCGGGCGGACTCGTGTACGGCATCAAGCAGATCCGCAAGCATCCGCGCGGCAAATATTACTTCGACTTTATCCTGCTGAAGCTCCCCGTCATGGGGCCTCTGCTCCGTAAAATCGCGGTCGCGCGCTTCACCCGTACTCTCGGTACCCTAATCACCTCGGGTGTGCCGATTCTTGAAGGCCTCTCGATTACCGCCAAGACCTCGGGTAACGCCGTGTTGGAAGAGGCGTTGATGAAGGTTCGCAAGGCCATCGAAGAAGGCCGCACGATCGTCGACCCGCTCAAGGAATGCGGAGTATTCCCCAACATGGTAACCCAGATGATCGGCGTCGGCGAAGCCACCGGCGCGATGGATTCCATGCTGCAGAAGATCGCGGACTTCTACGAGGACGAAGTCGATGCCGCCACCCGAGACATGCTGGCCTTGCTGGAACCGGCCATCATCGGCCTGTTGGGCGTAACCATCGGCGGCATCGTGATTTCGTTGTATATGCCGTTGTTCTCGATGATCGCCAAGTTGGCAGGATAATCAGGTAGAACCGAGCACCGTGTTCCGGGCGTCTGCAGTCCCTTGATGCTCGCAACCCGATGCTCGGCACTCAACCCTCGGTACTCAGCATGCAATCCATGTTTGATGAGCGGAACTGGCTGGCCTGGCTCGTAAAGGTCCGCATCATCATTCTTACCTTCCTGCTCGGCATCGAGCTCATCGTAGCCCAGCTCACCCCGTCACCCATTCCGCTGAGGCTGTTCGTTACTGCCGTTCTTCTCTGGTACGCGCTGTCGTTATTTTTCATTCTGCTGCACTCGTTCTGGCAGGAATACCGGATCCAGTCGCTTCTGCAGGTACTTACCGATCTGGCAATGGTCACGGTTGTGATCCATGTGACCGGCGGTGTGGATAGCTCGCTGAACTTCCTCTACCCGCTGGTCATCATCGTAGCCTGCATCCTCTTGCCGCGTTCCTGGGCGTACATGGCGGCCGGCTTGTCGTTTGTCTTGTACGGTGCCACGCTTGAACTCAACTATTACGAGCTGATCCCTTCGTACTCCACCACGCATCCCGAGCTTAAGGCTCTGCAGGCCATCGTCTTCATCAATCTGTTCGCCTTTCTGGCTGTGGCCTACCTGGCTGGTTTGCTCACGGCCAAGCTGCGTCAGGTGGACGTTCAGCTGAAGGACACGAGCGGAGCCCTGGCAAACCTGCAGGCGCTGCACGAAAACATTATTCAATCCATCAGCGGCGGGCTGATTACCACCGGTCTCGACGGTCGGATCACGCTGGTAAATACAGCCGCCCAGAAACTTCTCGAAGGCCCGGAGAGCGACTTGCTCGACAAGCCGGTGCACGAGTTGTTCCTGGATCCCCTACCCGATGGATCGCAGCGAGAGCACGGTGAAGTCCGGTTCAACGCGGCCAATGGGTTCCGGAAAACCTTCCGGGTCATGGTCTCTGCGCTCACGGTCCCGGCCCAGGGCAAGCTCGGCTTCGTTTACACGTTCGACGATCTCACCGAAATCCGCCGCCTGGAGCGCGAAGTCCGGATGCAGGATCGTCTTGCCGCCGTCGGCCGTCTGGCCGCCGCCATTGCACACGAGATCCGTAACCCGCTGACCTCCATTGCCGGCTCAGCCAGCATGCTGTTGGGCATATCGGATCTGAACGACGAACACCGCCAGTTGTTGCAGATCGTCACCCGCGAATCCGAGCGGCTGAACCACATCATTACCGACTTTCTCGCTTATTCGCGCGGCAAGCAATATCGCTTTGCCGCCGTCGACCTCATTCCGCTCGTCGAAGACACGCTTACTTTGCTCGAGCACCGCTTGCTGGCGGAGAACACCGGCATCCAGATCGAGCGAAAGTTTGCGGTTCGCCAGGCCGTTGCTCTGGCTGACGGCGACAAGATGAAGCAGGTTTTCTGGAACTTCTGCGAAAACGCCATCAAAGCCATGAAAGGTGGCGGCAAGCTGACCGTCTCCGTCGAGTCCACCGGAGAGGATTGGCAGATCAACTTCTCCGACACCGGCAAGGGAATCAGCCCACCGCAAACGGAAAAGATCTTTGAGCCTTTCCAGTCGAACTTCGAGGGAGGCACCGGGTTGGGACTTGCCATCGTGTACCAGATCGTCCAGGCGCACGAAGGCTCAGTGTGGGTGCGTTCGAAGCTCGGGCAGGGGGCCACGTTCGTTTTACGGCTGCGCCGCGTGGGGGCCGGGGCAGAGCAGCCCGCCGCTCAGGACAACGCTAAAGACCGAGTTGCTTCGCGGACAGATTCTGAAGGCGACAAGGTGGCGGTTGCCACCGCAGGAGGGGCACGTGGGTAAGATCCTTATCTGCGACGATGAGCGCTCCATCTGCGAACTGCTCGACATCGCTCTACGCCGCGAAGGCCATCGCGTTGAGACCGTGAACTCCGGTGAAGCCGCCAAGAGGAAGATTGACGGCGCGCTCTTCGACGTGATCATCACCGACATCAAGATGCCGAATATCGACGGCATCGAAGTGCTCCGTTATGCGCACCAGGCCTCACCGGAATCGGCCGTCATTCTCATGACCGCGGTGGACGACTACGAAGCTGCCGTCGAAGCCGTGAAGGCCGGCGGGGCGACAGACTACATCCGGAAAAGTCCCGGCTTGGTCGACGAGATCAAACTCGCACTCAACCGCGCTCTCGAGAAGGTCACGCTCAGCAAGCAGAATTTTGCTCTCCGCCGGGATGCAGCCGCCCGCAATTCGCTTGACAACATCGTCGGTGCCAGCGCTGCGATGGAGAAACTGAAGCACACCATCCGCACCGTGGCCTCCACGAACAGCACCATTCTTGTCTACGGCGAAAGTGGCACCGGCAAGGAACTGGTGGCTCGCGCCGTGCACGTCTGTTCGCCGCGCGCGACCGAAGCCTTCGTTTCCGTCAACTGCGGCGCGTTTCCCGAGACGCTCCTGGAGAGCGAACTGTTCGGCTACGTCAAGGGAGCCTTTACCGGAGCGAACCAGAACAAGCGCGGCCTGTTTGAAATGGCGGATAAGGGCACACTCTTTCTCGACGAGATTGGTGAGATGAC
>Ga0209698_10003571_pt1 | contig 17245 bp, 11 predicted proteins | sample LitLauG_LLR_2012_FD_187203 | JGI IMG/M metagenome (GOLD analysis project Ga0209698, IMG submission 187203) | Freshwater sediment microbial communities from Pennsylvania, USA - Little Laurel Run_MetaG_LLR_2012 (SPAdes) (version 2) | ecosystem: Environmental > Aquatic > Freshwater > Creek >...
TTCGCCCGGCGATCTCGACCGGCTGGCATGCGAGGGGCATCAGAGCGTCCATCCAGTCCGGATAGGTTTCGCTCCACATCCAGGAGTGCATACAGCCCATCGAGGTGCCCATGACCAGGCGCAGATGATTCACGCCCAGGCCCTTCTCGACGAGCTGCTGTTGCAGGGCGATCATGTCGGCGTAGTCGTATTGCGGGAAGCGGGCGTGCAGGCCGTCACTGGGCTTGCTGGATTTTCCGTGGCCGATGTTGTCGGGCAGGATGATGAAGTACTTGGTGGCGTCGAGCAGTTGGCCCGGGCCGAACAAGACGCCGGCAAAAATCGGACGGAGCAGGCTGTGCCCGTTCCCACTAGTGCCGTGAAGGATCAGGACTGCATTGGTGGTGCGGCCGTTCGCGTCTTTGGTGGGCTTGCCGAGCGTCGTATAGTGGAGGCGAACTTCCGGCATGGCCTCGCCTGATTGAAAATGAAAATCGCGGACGATGAAGTCGCCTTCCTGGGGCGTCGGCCACGTAGCTTGGTCCGGCGCTGTCTGTTGAGCGCGGGCGGAGCCGACAGCAAGTGCCAAAACCAGCACTGCGAGAACTCCCGAGGGTTTTGTAATGTGTTTCATCGACCGTCTCCAGTCATCGGAGTGTACACCGCGGGCGAATCCCACTCATCGCAAAAGTACGCGATGAGTGGGGCACCCACTTTCTTTTAGCTCGGAGCCAGAAGCCGAGAGCTGCTAGCCTATCTACATGTCTTTCCACTCTGGATTTGTTTGCATTCTCGGCCGCCCCAATGCGGGCAAGAGCACACTGCTGAATGCGCTGGTCGGCGAGAAATTGGCCATCATATCGCCCAAGCCGCAGACCACGCGCAATCGTATTCTTGGGATCATCAACGTCCCGCAGCAGAAAGGGCGAGAAGGCGGGCAGATCGTACTGATTGACACGCCTGGAGTGCACCGTTCCGGCTCTTCGCTCGGACGCAAAATGATGACCGAAGTCCGCGAAGCCGTAGACGGCTGCGAACTCATTCTGATGATCGTCGATGCCAAGAGGAAGTGGGATGCTGACGATGCACTGGTCCTCGACCTCGCGAGAAAAGCGGGAACACCAGTATTTTTGCTGCTCAACAAAATCGATCTCCTTGCCGATAAACGCGATCTGCTCCCGCTGATTGCCCAGTTCCAGGTGCGGCACGACTTTAAGGAAATCGTTCCGATCTCGGCTCTCAAGAAGAAAGGTCTCGACGAATTGCTGCAATGCGTCGTGAAAGCATTGCCGAACGGGCCGCGTTATTTTCCCGAAGACCAGATTACCGATCAGCCAGTACGATTCATGGCGGCGGAGTTGATCCGAGAGCATGTTCTGATGCAGACGCATGAAGAAGTGCCGCATGCGGTCTCGGTGGTTGTCGAACAGTTCGAGGAAGGTCCGAAGCTGGTGCGGATCGCCGCGGTCATCTACTGCGAGCGCGACGGCCAGAAAGCGATTCTGCTTGGAAAAGGCGGCCAGATGCTGAAGAAGATCGGAACCTCGGCGCGGTTGGACATCGAAAAAATGGTTGGCACGAAGGTGTTCCTGGAACTCTTCGTGAAGGTGCAGCCGGGATGGCGGGATTCACGGCAGTTTGTCGAGGAACTGGACTGGCGGCGGCAACTCGAGTCGATGGCGGGTCCGCGCGAGAAGTGAAAGATGGGCTTTCAGCCTTGGGCGCTGGATTTCAGGGTCAATCTTGCGTGCGGCGAATCGAGTGGTTTTCCCGTGTTCAACGTTTTGAACCGTATTACCTTTGACCTGTTACTCCGAGGTTTGTCCCAAGAGTCGCTCGGGTGATCAATCTGTGGACTTTCTGGACGGGATCGTGCATCTTACTTAAGGAAGCAAGAAAGCCCTAGCACCGAAGACCGAACTGGTAGCCCCGACCATGTCCGATTCCTCCCCATCCTCGCAGCCGCTGCCGTCGTGCAGCTTTGACGCGCACAATCTCAATCTCAGGCTGAGCGTGACCCTGAGCGCGGACCGCAATGCGGTTGATCCCGTGGTGCGCAGCATCATGAATGTCGTTCGCGAGATGAATTGCGCCCACGGGCGCGAGGATGACATCGAACTTGCTTTATCGGAAGCTCTGGCCAACGCAGTGGTGCATGGAGCAGGCTCCGATCCGACGAAGATTGTGGAATGCGACGTAGCCTGCGACGAGCAACACGGCATGCTGATTGTGGTCCGCGACCCCGGCCCGGGCTTCGACGCCGAGAAGATTTCCGATCCCTGTTGCGGCGAGAATATCTATTCCAGCCATGGCCGCGGCATCTACCTGATCAATCAGTTGATGGATGAAGTACAGTTCCGCAAGAATGGGACTGAGATTCACATGATCAAGAGATAGGTCTCAGCTGTCAGCACTCAGGCCCCCCTACGATTCTGTTGACGTTGTGAGCGGTCAGGTTGTGCATTTCCTTAGAGCTGCGAACTGTGCTACTCCTTTGCCGCAATTCCCAGACTCTTCATCTTGCGGTACAGGTGACTTCGCTCCAAGCCGAGCGTTTCCGCAGTCCGGCTCACGTTGCCGTGATTTTCGTCCAGTTTCTTGAGAATGTAATCGCGCTCATACGCGGCGCGAGCCTGGTGCAGTGTGGAACCGTCGCCGCCTCCGGTTCGACGCCCGCCTTCGCGGTGCACCAGTGGAGGAAGATGCTTGCGTTCGAAGCGTGAGGTGGTCGGATGCATGATCACGATGCGTTCCATTACGTTGCGCAACTCGCGCACGTTTCCCGGCCAGCCGTAGCGCATCAGTACTTCGATTGCATCATCCGTGATTTCACGGGGGCGGCGGCCGTATGCCGAGGCAAACTCCTTCAGAAAGTACCGCGCGAATAGCGGAATGTCTTCTTTACGCTCCCGCAGGGGCGGCACGACGAAGGGGATCACGTTGAGCCGGTAAAACAGGTCTTCGCGGAAATTTCCCTTGGCAATTTCATCTTCCAGGTCTTTATTCGTGGACGCAATGACGCGCACATCCACGGTGATCTGGTCATCGCTGCCGACCGGAGTGAAGCGCTGCTGCTCGAGCGTGCGCAGAACTTTCGACTGGGTCTTCAGGCTCATGTCTCCGATTTCATCCAGGAACAGGGTTCCGCGGTCGGCCTTGTGAAACTTGCCTTCTTTGTCTGCGGCTGCCCCTGGAAACGACGCTTTACGATGTCCGAAGAGTTCGCTGTCAATCAGGTCCTCTGGAATCGCGGCGCAGTTGACCTCGACGAACATCTCCTCGCGGCGCAGGCTCTGCGAGTGGATGGCGTGCGCCACCAGTTCCTTCCCGGTGCCCGACTCACCGTAAATCAGCACGCGGCCGTTGGTCGGAGCCATCAAAGCGATTTGCTGGCGCAAGGCTTTCATGGGGATACTGTCGCCCACAATCACGCTTTTCGATTGCAGTTGTTTCTTCAGGTCGCGATTCTCGTGCCGCAACTTGCGCGTCTCGATCGCGTTCTTGATCAGGATGAGCGTTTTTTCGAGGGAAAGCGGTTTCTCGGCGAAGTCGTAGGCGCCGAGTTTGGTGGCGCGCACCGCCGTTTCGATCGTGCCGTGCCCGGAGATCATGATGACCTCGGGCGGATCGTCGAGTACGCGGATCTTCTCCAACGCCTCCAGACCGTCGATTCCCGGCAGCCAGATGTCGAGCAGAACGACGTCGAAGCTGGTCTTGCGCAGCCGTTCCAGGCAGTCTTCGGCGCTGGGACTGGTGGTTACTGTGTAGCCCTCGTCTTCGAGAATGCCCTGCAACGACTCTCGGATACTGGTTTCGTCGTCGACGATCAGGATGTGTTCCATGGTTAGCTGGCCGCCGGGGCGCTCACCGTTTCAGGCGCGACCGGCAACTCGACTACGAAGCGGGTGCCCATCGGTTTGTTTTCTTCCACCCGGATGGAACCACGATGGTCTTCAACGATGCGGCTAACAATCGCCAGCCCCAGCCCAGTACCGCGTTGTTTGGTAGAGAAGTAGGGAAGAAACAGACGTTCTTTTACTTCACGGGAAATCCCGTGTCCGGTGTCGGCGACTACGAGTTCGACGGCATCGCGGCTGGCGACCAACGAGGTCGAAATCGTGATTTCTTTCAGCATTGCCCCCTGCATGGCTTCGGCGGCATTGTCGACGAGGTTGGCGACGGCACGCTTGATCGCTTCCGGATCGGCCATCACATTCGGCAGGTCGGGCGCAAGCTCCGCGTGCACATGAATGCCCTCCAGCCGCCCGTTGAACATCATGAGCGCGCTCTCGACCAGGCTATTCAGGCCGGCGGCCTTCGGGTGAGAAGCGGGGAAGCGGGCCAGTACGGAGAATTCGTCGACCAGGTTGCGCACGGTTTCGGCGGCGTGATGGATCGTTTCCGCACAGGTCCGGATTACGTCCAGGGAATTCGCGTCGGGCGTCGTGCCGCGGGCCAGGTGGCGATGGATGCGTTCGGCGGAGAGCGCAATCGGGGTGAGCGGATTCTTGATCTCATGCGCCACGCGCCGCGCTACTTCTCGCCAGGCGGCCTGCTTTTGTGCGCGGAGCAGGTCCGACAAATCTTCGAACACCAGCACGTATCCCGATCGTTCGGCCGAGTGATCGAGCGCAGCGACCGTCACAGCCGCATTCAGCTGCGTGCGGGGTAGTGTCAGTTCCATGTTCGCAGCCGTGATTCCCATACGATCGGCGCGACGCAGCAACAATTCCAGGTCGTCGAGGACATCGGCCGGCAGAATCTCCCGCAAAGGAACGTTCACCAGTGCGGCCGGCGCCTCATACTGCGCCTGGTCCAGGGAGAACATCCGGAACGAGGAAGCGTTGACCAGGGTAATGCGGCGGTCCGCATCAATTGAAATCACTCCGGTCGGAATGCTTTCCAGGATCGTTTCGATATAGCGTCGTCGTCGTTCGAGCGCTTCATTGACGTTGCCCAGTTCGTGGCTGGACGCTTCGATCTGGTGGCGGCTGGATTCGAGTTGCTCTGCCATGCTGTTGAATGACTGCACCAGTTCAGCCAGTTCGTCGGTGGCGCGGATGTCGACCCGATAGTCGAGTTGGCCTTTGGAGATGGCTTCTGTGCCGGCCGCAAGCGCCGCCACCGGCCGGTTCACCAGTTTGGAAAGAAACAACGCGAGCCAGGTCGAGGCGAAGAGGACTACGACAGTCAAGAGAAGAAGAAACCCGATGTAGGTTCGACGAACGAGTTTGCGCTGGCGCGCCAGTTCAACATAGCGCTGCTGGCTGTCGAGGATTTGTTTTGCAGTCCCTGCAAACTTGGGCGGCAGGGGCATCGCGACGAACACGACGCCGTCGCCCGCAGTGGAGGCCCCGACAATGTAGTCGGTCTGGCCCCACTGGAAATGGGGATGTTCTCCGCGGAGCGCAGCCTGCAACGGAAAGCGGTCTTTCATTTCTGCCCAGCGCGCGGGAGTGTTCAAGCTGGCTTCCGCATTGCCCCCGGCCAGGGCCAGCACGAATCCACCCTGCAGGGTGGGGACATGCTCGCGGAGTTCGTCATTGACGACTGAAAAATTCCTGCTCGCAAAAGCTCCCCGAAACTCATCTGACTGGGCGATCGACTGCGCCTCTGAAGCTGCGTTCTGGCCCGCGTAGTCATAGAGCAGAGCCGACATAGCGGCTGTGTCCGCCCTCACTTCTTCGACGGGCTGCGAGAACCATTTGTCAATGGAGCGGTTCATCAGCCCGTACGAGAACCAGAACATGGCGATCACTGGCAGGAACGAAAGCAACAAATTGACCACAACCAGGCGGGTGCGGAACTTGGAACCCGCAACGCCCTGCTCCCGCTCGGCGTAGAGTTTGAGCAGGTTGCGTCCCAGCACCACCGTGAGGGCGACGAAGAGCAAGAAAATGAGCGCCGACAGCCCCGCAAAGAAAAGAAGCTGCTGGTTGCTGTCCGGGCTGATGAATTTCAGGTTGAAGGAGCCTTGCAGAACCACGATCGCCAGCAGAAGAAACGCCGTGACCGCAAGCGCAATCACGGCCTTGCGCCGGCCTGAAGTCTTGGGCTCGAGGTCGCGAATTGGACTCGGTGTGGTCAAGGTCAAGCATCCCGGCGGGAACAGGTTGCCGGCGACAAGATGGGTCCATTATAGAGCCGCAGGGGAAGGCCGGAGACGATGGGCGCACAGGCTTGGCAGGATGGTAAAGTTCTTCGTGACCGTCAAGTCCTCTGGTTTTGGATGGGACGACGAGATCATGCACATTCCCGATGGTTACCTCAGCCCGTCCACTTGCGCGACCCTCTATCTGTTCGCGGCGTCGGGCTGGTATGCCGCGCTGAAGCGCATCAAGCAACTGCTCGCCACGCGCGCCATCCCGCTGATCTCGGTGTTTGCGGCATTTTCATTTGTCGTCATGATGTTCAACATTCCACTACCCGGCGGAACAACAGGTCATGCGCTGGGCGTTGGCGTCGCCGTGATCGTGCTCGGGCCCTGGGGCGCGATTCTGGCCATTTCGATCGCACTCGCCATTCAGGCGTTGTTTTTCGGCGACGGTGGAATCACCACGCTGGGGGCAAATTGCTTCAACATGGCAATCGTTGGATCGTTCACCGCCTACGGTGTGTATCGGGTGATTGCGGTGAACTCGCACTTGAATTCTCGCCGAAGAGTCGTGGCGGCTGCAGTTGCCGGGTATGTGTCGATCAACGCCGCGGCTCTGGTTGCCGCCATTGAGTTCGGAATTCAGCCCGCCCTCTTTCACGACGCCAGCGGCACGCCGCTCTACGCGCCCTATCCGTTGCGTGTGGCCCTTCCAGCGATGATGATCGGACATCTGACGCTGGCGGGATTGGCGGAAGCGGTGATCTCGGCAGGCATGGTGTCCTATCTCCAGCGCGCTGATTTGGGTCTGCTGCGAGGAGTGAGTGGTTTGGCCCAGACAACGGGGCCACTCATCGCCGATGCGAGTGCTGAACGTTCCCCGGCACGACTGTGGTGGGCGGTGGCTGTGCTCATGGTGTGCACGCCCCTCGGCATCCTGGCGGCAGGAACTGCCTGGGGCGAATGGTCCTCTGCTGATTTAGCGAATGGGCGCACACGGGAACAGATTGAAGCCGCATCAGGAAACCATGCGCCTCCATCTTCCGTTCCCGCCGGGATCCAGAAACTCTCGACACTGTGGACCGCGCCGTTCCCAGGCTACGCGCCGCGGTTCATCAAGAGTCTGATGTTTGGCTATTTGTTGTCCGCAATGTTTGGGGTGGGACTCCTGGTCCTGGCTTCGCTAGTCGTAGAAAGCGCCGCTCGAAAGTGGCCCCGGGGGACACTGCGGTCATGAGCCGACATGCTTTTCTCGAATCGACCTTGCAGGCCTTTACCCGAGCCGTGTCGAAGGCCCTCCTTTCAGAACATGCGGCAACCCGGCCGGGTTTGTTGCAGCAACTCGATCCGCGCGTGCGGGTGATCGGAATCCTGGCTCTTGTTATTTCCGTGATCCTCTGCCGACGATTGGAGGCCATTGCCGCACTCCTGCTCATTGCAATTGCCCTCGCAGTCGCGTCCCGAGTGAGCCTCGCCGCACTGGCAAAACGCGTTTGGCTTGTGATTCTCGGCTTCACGGGCTTGATCGCGCTGCCCGCCTTATTCCTCACTCCCGGAGAACCCCTGTTCACGTCGCCGGCCTTGCACCTTTCGATCTCCGCTCAAGGGTTGCGAACGGCCGTGTTGTTGATCTTGCGGGTCGAAACGGCGGCGACACTGACCTCGGTGCTGGTGCTTTCGACCGTATGGACTCACATTTTGAAGGCACTCCGTTCGCTGCATCTCCCGGCGGAGGTCGTCACCATGCTCGCTATGACTCACCGCTACGTGTTCTTGCTGATCGAAACGGCCAACCAGATGTTTGAATCGAGGCAGAGCCGTACTGTCGGTGTCTTGAGCAATCCTGAGCAACGCAGAATGACGGCCCGAACCGCTGGAGTGCTGCTCAGCAAGAGCATCGAACTCAGCCACGAAGTGTACCTGGCCATGTTGTCGCGGGGCTTCCGGGGAGAGGTTCGTCTCTTGACCGACTTCCGCCTGCAACCCCGCGATTACGTCGGGCTGACGGCGTTCTTCTTGAGTAGTTGCTTAGCGGTTTGGATCGGGAGGTAAGCAAGCATTGGCGGCAGCTTTCGAAGTGCAAAACATTAGCTTCGCGTACGAAGCGATCCCGGCGATCTGTGGGCTCACGCTCCACATCGAAGAAGGCGAGCGGATTGCGCTGCTGGGCGCGAACGGTTCCGGCAAGTCCACGCTGCTGCGGATTCTGGATGCGCTCTACTTTCCTTCGGCAGGTTCGGTCGCATTCAAGGGAGAAGCGCTCAGCGAAAAACGCCTGAAGGAGGACGAATTCTCCCTGAATTTCCGTCGACGCGTCGCTCTTGTTTTTCAAAATCCGGATGTTCAGCTGTTCAATCCGACGGTATTCGATGAGGTTGCTTACGGCCCATTGCAGTTGCAATGGAACAAGGATGATGTGATGCGGCGGGTGGAGGAAACCCTTAGGTTCATGTCCATTGCGCATTTGCGGGACCGTCCGCCCTACCGGCTCTCAGGGGGAGAGAAGAAGCGGGTTGCCTTGGCCTCCGTCCTAGTCCTGGACCCCGAAGTCCTGCTACTCGATGAGCCCACCGCGACTCTCGATCCGAAGAGCCAGAGCCAGGTCGTCGACCTGATGCAAGAGTGGAAAGGCACAGGGAAGACCGTGATCACTGCGACTCATCAACTGGAGATTGTCGGAGACATTGCCGATCGCGTTTACGTGCTAGAGGCAGGCGCCGTGATTGCCGAAGGCACTCCTTCGGAAATCCTCTCCAACGCTGAATTGTTGCTACGGGCAAACCTCATTCACGCCCATCGTCATTCGCACGACGGCATAGTGCACTCCCATCCCCACCTGCACGGACATTGGCGGCATGAACACGAGCACTGAGTTTTGATGGAGAGAGAGACTGAGAACTTACATTGGGATTGGTACAGCGAAACAGGGGCACTTCAGCAGGTTCAATCGCATGAAGGCGACGGGCGCGGGGGCGCCCGTCGCTCCACATACGATTAGAAGATGAGCTTCAGACCGAGTTGCAGGTGGCGTTCAAGGTGGGTTGCCCCTGGACGCAGAAGGCCTCCCGCGAGGCACGATGGATCATTGGGCGTATTGTTCGGCCCCTGGTAGCACGCCACACCGTTAGCGTAGCTGGTGAGGCCGCTATTACCCGCAGCAGAACCCCCGTCGCCGTAGACGTAACCCCATTCGGTATGATTGAAAACATTGAAGGCCTCCGCACGAAATTCCAACGACAGACTCTCATGGATGGGGAAGTGCTTGAAGAGTGCCATGTCGAAGTTGGTTTGACGCGGGTTGCGAACAATGTTTCTGCCCGCAGTGCCGAATGTCAAGCCACGCGGAGCGGCGAACGCTCCGGGATTGTAAAGCAGCGGTCCGAAGCCGCTGCCGGCGCCTGAATCCGGAATTCTGGTGTTTGGATTCCCGATAAGATCCGGTCTTGAACCAGCGCTAGCCGTTCCATCGGCTACGCCGGCATTGTCTCCCGGAACGACTCCGTCGCCGGCGTTCGTCACGCTAAAAGGTCCCCCAGTCTGAACCAGAGTAATACCCGACCATTGCCAACCGCCAAGCAGGGTATGCGTCAGTCCTGACCCTTTGAAGAACGGCAGATCGTAAATGTAACTCAGGCTGAAAACATGACGCTGGTCGAAGTTCGAACTGGCGCGGTTCGCAGCCAGATTGTAGGAATCGACGAAACTCGTATCTCCCGCAGAGGAAGCATCGTCAATGGAGTGGCTGTAAGTATAGGCGGCACTGAGTTGGACTGAGCCAACACTTTTGCGCGCCGAAAGCTGCAGGGCATGGTAAATGGAGGAGGATGCGTTCTCCTGCCGCCGTATATCACCATAGCCCAGGAATGGGCGGAAGAAGTTCGGATCGTTGCCGCAGGCGACAAACATATTCATAGCGGCACCCGAGGGCGGTCCTCCGCTCACCCCCGGGGAGTATGGAATGGAGGTTCCATAGGATGTCTGGGCATTTGTGGGAACACCGTAAGCGTCGAGGACGACATTGGGCTGATCGTTACCAGGCCCCCAACTGCAATCGTATACAGTGTTGGGCTGGGCAGTTGCCTGAAGTGGGCCTCCACCGAAGATCTGGCCGGCCCCGTATGGATTCTGGCTCAACGGAACCGGGTGAATCTGGTTCAGATCCCGCCGTCGCCCCAAATGTGTTCCCTTGCTGCCAACATAAGAGACGATACCAACCACATGTGCAGGCAGCTCGTGTTCAACGTCCAGATGCCACTGCTGGACGTACGGCCAGATCTGCTTCTGCGGAATCGAAACCACGCTCTGAGGAAGTTGCGCTCCGGCCGCGCCTACCTGAGCGTAGCCAGAGGTCTGGATGCTATCGTCCGGATTGAACGTGGTAGGAATAACACTTTGGACGGGGTTCTGCACGAGTGGCGGCGAGCCTTCCAGCGCAGTTGCGACAGCCTCGTTGCCGTTCGTGTGTTCGAAGAAGATGCCATATCCGCCGCGGAGCGCGGTCTTGCCATTGCCAAAGACATCCCAAGCAAAACCGACTCGGGGAGCGGGGTTGAACAAGTGTCCCTGAGCGCAGCCCGTGGGAATGCCAGCTGTACCGCACAGAACCAACCCGTTAAATGGATTGGTGGCCACCGTTCCATCGGGATTTAGTGTAGTTGCCCCCTTGACGTACTTCGTCGGGTCGAAGTTCCCCGCCTGATGCAGGTTCTCGTAAACGGTACCAAACAAACTGATTCGCAACCCCAGATTGAGGGTGAGTCGCGACGTCACATGCCAGTCATCCTGGAAATAGGGTTCAAAGATCTTGTAGCGCAAGTAGTATTTGGGTTGTCCACTGGCCTGCTGAAAGCTGCTGATGCTCCCGGTCAGCATATCCGCGAAGGCGTTGCCGGTACTGCCGGAAGAACTAATGTCGAATGTGACAAAGCCGTTGACCGAAGGTGTGAACTGGGGCAATTCGTTCTTCTGCGAGGCTACGAAATAGCCGCCAAACGTCAGATTGTGTTTGCCGATAATCTTGGAGACGTTATCGCGGTAAGTGTAGTTGGGATTCGAATTTACCGGCCCTTGGGGAACCCAGCCAGGGTCCTCGCCAAGCCCGCCAAATATGCCTCCGCTGAGCTGGATGCCGGGCAATCTGCCAGCGTTATTCGGAAACAAACCAATATTATAGCCAGCGGGCCGCTGCCAAGGCCCGATGTTCTGAGTTGTAATGTGATTGGTGGAATAGCTGGCAACGAACTCGTTAAGCAGGGTGGGAGTAACCGCTGCCGTGAGATGGGCAACCAGGCTGGTGGACGGCTGTCCAAAAGAAGTCTGAATCGTTGGGTACGTTCCCGATGTGACGTTGGTCCAAAGAGGTATCGGATAAACCTGGTTCCAGGAGTCATGAATGTAACGGACCGAGGCGTGGAGCTTGGAATTAATGTTGTGGTCGATGCGGAACAGTTCTTCCCGCCAGTCGGTCGGAGTCGGTACAGCTTTGTTGAATGCCCAACTTCCCGGTGAGCCAGTGGTGGGCAGCGGAAGCTCGCGTAGGAGAGGAATCGCATTCAGATCGATCGGCACAAGATTGTTGGTAAACGGGTTGCCGGTCGCCGGGTTGATCGGGCAGTCGGGACCAGGGCAGAGTTCACTGAAGTCCCCCACCGCGGCTTGCGGTTGCGTGCAGTCGGCACCTAAGCCTCGCTCCGCACACGAGGGAACCGGAACGTTGAAGAGTGTTGAGAGGCGGTTGCGCCGCCACTCTTCGGAGAAGAAGAAGAAGGTCTTGGTCCGATCCTGGTTATAGACGTTCGGGATGAAGACGGGCCCGCCGATGGTGTAGCCAAAATCATTTTTCTTGTACGGAGTAACACTCGAGGCAAAGTAGTTGCGGGCGTTGAAGGCGTCGTTACGGACGAATTCGTAAGCGACACCGTGAAAGGACTTGGTACCAGATTTGGTCTCAACTTCAACCGTGCCGGAACTGTTTCTGCCATACTGCGCGCCATAGTTGGAAGACAGGACGCGTACTTCGGCAATGGCATCGACACTGGGATAGGTCAGCAGAGTGGTATTGCTGCCATCGTCCATGTTGTTGCCGCCATCAATTTCCCAGTTGTTGTATTCCGTGCGGCCGCCGTTGACGCTGTACATAACCGAATCGAGTCCGCCGGTTGGTTCATCATTTCCTGATTGATTGGTCGCTCCCGGTGTCAGTGAGAGAAGCTGGGTGTAGTTGCGCCCATTCAGCTCCAGCTGCGTCATCTGCCTGCCGGTAACCGTTCCCGCGAGGTCCGAGGACTGGGTCTCAACCTGGTTGAGTTCGGTGCCCTGGACGATGACTTCGACATTCACGTCTCCGATGGCAAGCGTGGCATCCACGCGAGCTTTCTGGCCGACGCGCAGCACGACGCCGTTGCCCTTGAAGGTCTTGAATCCTTTGGCGGTGATGGTCAGGTTGTACATTCCGCCGGGCAGGCCCGCGGCCAGATACTCGCCGTCAGAATTCGTTTTGGTGGCTCTCTCGTTGCCGCCCGCGGTGCCGCTGATTTTGACGTCAGCTCCCTGAATGACGGCGCCCGAATTGTCGCGGACCGTGCCGGTGATTACTCCGGTATCCTGCGCCTGAAGGTTTAGGACCGCGAACAGTGCCGCCAGAAATACGCATCCCCATAGTGTCCGAATTCTCATATCCGACTCTCCGCCATCTGTTGAAAAATGAAGACCCGACTTCCGTGATGACGCACGTTCAGACATCGATACGATCTCTGACTTTTGCGGTGGCGAGCAGCGCTCCCACAGCGCCGGACACCGCCGTACCCCACGAAAGGCCTTTATTAAAACGTGTCAATAGTGCGTCAGAGGTGGGCGGCTGTCAAGAAAAAAGGGAAAGTCTTGGAGAATCCCTTCCGGAAATTTCTTCTTCGCGGGAGGGGTTCGGGATGCGTGGAGAGGTCACCTCCGGCACTGAAGCGCAGATACATTTTCTATGACTTAACGACCCGACTGAAGAGGCTGCAGAAAAATGCATTCGGCCGACGGGAAACGGCCACAGGGGGCTGAAGCCCACCTTGACTTTAGAGCTTACGCGGCCCTAAAGGGCCGCTCTTCCAGGTCGCGCTCATGTTCGTGAGTTATTCCGCAGCTTGTGAAGTCGTGCCCTTGCCAAAACCCGGGCGAATCGACGTTTTTCCGCAACCGCTAAACTCGTGCCGCACAGCCGATCGCGTTAGGTCACGCTCCGGGTGGACTCGCGTACGATCAACTTCGGGGCGACTTTGCGGTGAATGGGGCGCAAGGATTTCTTTTCGAGAACGCCGTTGATCGCCTCGACCACGATGTTGGCCGCGGCAGCTCCCATGACTTCCATGGGCTGGCGAACGGTGGTGAGAGCGGGAGAATAAATGTTGGCCGGTGCGACGTCGTCGAATCCAACCACGGAGCACTGGTCGGGAACGCGGATGCCGGCTTTGCCGAACGCGCGGATGGCGCCGAAGGCGGTCATGTCGTCGAAGGCCATCAGGGCGGTGAATGCGCGGCCGCGGGCGAGCAATTCCTCGGTTAGTTTGTATCCCTGCTCAAAACTTGAAAACGGATCCCCGGATTCCGGCAGGTCGACGACAAGCCGCGGGTCGAGTTCAAGATTCCGTTCGCGGGCTAGGGCTCGCACGCCTCGCCAGCGGGGCTCGGTGTCGGACAACTGGCGGGGACCACGGATAAACGCAATCTTGCGGTGGCCGAGCGAATAGAGATGATCGAGAGCGTCGTGGGCCCCGCTGCTGTTGTCGACGATCACGGAGCTAATGTGGTCACTCTTGAGTTGCCGTCCGACGGTGGCGGTGGGAATGTTGTTTTTCTCTAGGTCGGCGAGGACGTTGATGTCCACAAACAACCAGTTGGCGAGCACGACCAGGCCTTCAATGCGGCGGTCAAGCAGCATTTCGAGATAGCGCTCGAAGCGGCTGCGCTCGTTGTGGACGTCGGTGAGGATGGGGAGGAAGTTGGACTGGTAGAGAGTATTCTCGATTCCGCGCAGCACGAGCGTGCAGTAGGGATCGGTCATGTCGAACACCATGACACCGACGGTGTGGCTGCGGCGGCTGCGGAGCGAGCGGGCAAACAGGTTGGGGCGGTATCCCAGTTGCGCGGCGGCACGCTGGATGCGGACCTTGGTCGTGTCAGGGATGTAGCGCGACAGAGGGGCGTTGTTGAGGACGATGGAGACGGTGGCGGAGGAAAATCCGCTGCGCCCGGCGACATCGCGGATGGTGACGGCGGTCGGCGGCTGCTGGGGTTTGCGGGAAGACTCGGACTCGCGGCGGGATTTTGCCGCGGACGAAGTGGCTTTGGTAGATTTCGACTCGGGCGGCGCCATGGACTCCTTGCAATACAGACTCTTGCTGGCGGACACTACAGGACGAGGAATCGAGTGTCAAGTGCGAGCCCGAGATTAACCGTTTTAATACTGCTATTTTTGGCCGTGTGCGCCGGCGCCCAGGAGCGCGCGGCGAGCCGGGCAGCGGCGAATCCGCAGAAGATTTTCGAGGCGGGAGAAGCTGCGTTGCACGCGGGCCGGCTCGACGAAGCGGAACATGACTTCCGGCAGGTGCTGGCGATTGATTCCTCGGTGGCGGGGGCGTATGCCAATCTGGGCGTGATTCATATGCGGCGCAAACAGTGGCCGCAGGCTCTTGCGATGCTGCACAAGGCCGAGAAACTGGGTCCTAACATTGCAGGAATCCGATTGAATATCGGGCTGGTCTATTTCCGGGAGAACGACTTTCGCTCGGCGATCAAGCCGTTTGAGTCGGTGGTTCGAGACACTCCGGATTCCTACCAGGCGCGTTATCTGCTGGGGCTTTGCTACTTTTTCAACGATCGATGGACGGATGCGATTGGCGCGCTGGAGCCGCTGTGGGGGCAGGCTTCGGACCAGATGAATTATCTGTACGTGCTGGGGCGAGCGGCGGAGAACGTGAAGAACACGGCGCTCGAGGAGAAGGCGTACGGGCGGCTCACCGAGATCGGGCAGGACACTCCGGAGTTCCACATGATCATGGGGAAGGCGCACTTGAATCGCGAGGAGTATGACGACGCCGTGCGGGAACTGGAGGCGTCGGCGAGAGCGGATCCAAAGCTGCCGTTTGTGCACTTCAACCTGGGCCTGGCGTATCTGCACAAGCAGCAGTTTGAGCAGGCGCGCGCGGAATTTCAGAAGGATATTGCGATCGAGCCGGATGTGGCGTTTGCGTATGAACAACTGGGCGGCGTCGAGGCGACACTGGGGAATGAAGATGAGGCGGCGAAGAATTACCGGCAGGCCTTGAAATTCAATCCGCAGCTGGTGAGCGCGCACATGGGGCTGGCGAAGATCGAGGAGCACCGGCGGCGTTACGCAGCGGCGCTCGGGGAGTTGGATCAGATTGTCCGACTGGATGCGGGGAACGCGAGCGCGCGATATTTGCGCGGGCAGGTGCTGGTCCGGATGGGGCGTGACAAGGAAGGGCGGTTGGAATTGGCAACCGCAACAAAAATGCTCAATCAGCAGCGCGCGGCTCGGCAGAAGGAGTTGGAGGGTCAGGGGGAGCCGAGTCCGGAACTGGCTCGGGAGCCGAAGTAAAGAGCGGAACCGTGATTTCAACAGTTACCAAAAACTGCGTGGTGGTTTTATATTCTTACGTGTCATGAGCGTGAAAGAACTTCGATGGCTGTTCCTTGCAGTTCTCGCAGTGGCCGTCTTCATAGGCAACGTCAGCAGCGAGCCTGCAACATTTGGCATTTCGCAGCAATGGACAAACGGCAACTACAGTTTTGCGGGCGGTACGCACCCAGTGGCGTTGACCTTCGCCCTCATCATCGCGGTGCTTTACCTGCTCCTGATGTTCTCCCCACCAGTTAATCTAGGAGAGCCTTTGTCGGGTGTCTTCAGACGATTCGTTACTTTTTGGCTGGATTTCATACTCGCAATGATTCTGATAACTTCGATCATTGGGATTTTGCCAGCCCTCACAGAGTGGGAACGGACGGGAACCTTCCAATGGCACTTCGAGCGGACACTCCACGTGCCTGGCGATGGATGGCTGACCGCGGCTGGGGCAATCCTCCTTATTCCCGGACTGGTTTTCTACTTCGCATTTCCTCTGATTCGGCGTAGACCCTCGCCGGGCGCTTGTATCACTGGTTACCAGATCGTTCCTGACGAGGGAACAACAATGACGTTGCGAACGGCAATACTGAGGACGCTCCTCGGCTTCATAGCCGCGTGCGCTGCATATCTGGCTCTGTTCATTGCTCGGAACCGCAAGAAGGGGAAGTTCTGGCTCGACGCGGTTTTCGGCACTAGGGCTTTGAAGTTCCGATAGGTCGTTGTCGAAAAACCCGATAGCACTCACAACCCTTGCACGCATTCCAGAATTTCAGCCTCGCTCAGCGTGTGGTCGCTCGACTTGGCGCGCTTGAAGATGCGGTCCACGACTTCTTCGGTCACGGCTAGTCCGTGGCGCTCCAGCCAAAAATGCACATTTGATTTCCCGCTCATGGGGCCGATGTCGATGATCTGTTCGAGCCCGAACACGTGCGAGGGAACGCCGGAGTAAACCGTGTTGGCAAGTTCGACGTCGTTCTTCTTGTAGGCCTTGATGACGGCGGCGGCGTGCACGCCGGTGGCGGTGCGGAAGGCGTCGTCGCCGACCACGGGATAGTTGGCGGGGATGGGAACGCCGGTTGCGTTGGAAACGGCTCCGCAGTAGCGCTTGAGCTTGGTGAGGTCCTGCTGGTCCCAGGGCGCAATGCCCATAAGCTTGAGGTTGACGAGCATCTGGTCCATTTGGGTGTTGCCGACGCGTTCGCCGATCCCTAGGGCCGTGGCGTGGACGCAGTTCGCCCCCGCCACCAGAGCGGCCATGGCGTTGGCGGTGGCCAGGCCTCGGTCGCAGTGGCCGTGCCAGTCGAGGCGGATCGTTTCGCCGGAGGGCTTGATCACTTCTTCGACCACAAATTTCACAAGCGCGAGCGTGCCCATGGGAGTGGCGTGTCCGGCAGTATCGCAGAGCACGATGGCGCGGGCTCCGCAGTTGATCGCCATCGTGTTCAGGCACTTCACGGTTTCGGGGTCGCAACGGGTGGTGTCTTCGGTGACGTACATGACTTCCAATCCTAGCGAGACGGCGTACTTGACGGCCTTCTCGG
>Ga0209698_10003572_pt1 | contig 17244 bp, 13 predicted proteins | sample LitLauG_LLR_2012_FD_187203 | JGI IMG/M metagenome (GOLD analysis project Ga0209698, IMG submission 187203) | Freshwater sediment microbial communities from Pennsylvania, USA - Little Laurel Run_MetaG_LLR_2012 (SPAdes) (version 2) | ecosystem: Environmental > Aquatic > Freshwater > Creek >...
CGCAAAGAGTCCGGTGACTTTCCCGGCCTTCAAAGCCGGTGATTCGGTCCTTCGCGGGTCGAATGGTGGGTTCGACTCCCACACGCTTCCGCCATATCTGACTCTTTCTGAACCACTTGCCCTCTGCGCGAGGGAACACGAGGGAACACTACGACCTCTTCATGTTCCTGTTGGCAGCAAAAGCCGAACCAGCTTGCTGTTCGCTTTTCGCAGACGTTCCGGTACAGCCCTGGTGTAGATGTTCATCGTCGTGCGGATGTCCGCATGACGAAGCAATTCCTGCTGGACCTTGACGTCCGTGCCATGCTCGTTGAGCAGAGTCGAATACGTGTGCCGAAATGCATGCCAACCGAGTCTCCCAACTCCGACCTTTTCTCCTGCCCGAATCAGCCAGCGACGTTGTGCGCTCCAAGGGTGCGAGGGCATTCCCGTACGTTTACTAGCGAATAGCCACTCGCTTTCGTGAAGAGAGGAAGGGAGCCGTCGCCGATATTCTCGCAAAAGTTTCTCTAAAGCGAGATCAACCGGCATGGGCCTCCTTGAGTTCTCCGTCTTGGGTTCGCCAACGTGGCCAAATACCCAGGACCGCCGAATCTGGACTTGGCGTGTCTCCCAATCGAAGTCACGCCATTGCAATCCGAGAACCTCACTGATCCGCAGTCCCAGACACCCAGCCACAACACACATCGTGCGATAAGGCTCCGGGATGTGCTCAAGAACCTGTCGAAACTGGTCAATCGTCAGCACAGCTGGCTGACGCACACGTTTCGAAACGTCTTTTACTCGCACGAAGCCCATGGGGTTGGCTTGATACGGGAGCAACTCCCATCGCATCGCGCAATTGAAGACGATCCGCATTTGATTCTTCAAGTGTCCCTTACTTTTTGGTGCGAGGTCGAGTCCCTTGAGCCACTGCTCGACAGCCAGTGGCTTAATTTGCTTCAACGGGTACTCGCCCCATTTCGGTTTGATGTGGTTCGTCAGCCACGATTGATAGCTTCTAGCAGTCGAGTGGCGGTCTGGCAACTCTTCCGCGAGATACCGCTCTATCACCGCACCCAAAGTGACTACACCAGCGTTCGGATTGTCTACGTTAATCCCAAGCAAGAGTGCCTGTGCCGCCCTCCTGGCTTGAGACTCGGTACCGTATTGTTCGACAGTTCCAACAATGAGCCTTTTGTGGCAGTTGGCACCATCCAGCAAGTGCTCCCGATAACGCAGCGTCCAAACATCCGGGCCCTTCTTTCTTGCTTTCCGTTCAACACTTCCGAACTGATACCGTTGCCGCTTATGTTCCATCCGATTCCTCCTGGTTTAAGCGGCACGGATGGCAACCTGAATGTACATGAGAACGCATCCAGACTTCTAGATCAGAAACACGGAACTTCCAACGCCGAAAATAACGGTAGGCGGGTATGCGCCCTTCTCGTGCCCATCGCTCAACGGTCTTGGGGTGAAGGCCGCCAAGGATGACAGCAGCGGAGGAGCAGTCTAGGAGCGGCTCAACGGCTTGAAGCGGGTCCATTCTAGCAGCGGAAGGCACCGCGACTCCCTTTGCTTGTGCTAATCGTTTGTTCTCGGGCGGATTTTCGATTTGACCTTCAGATCCTAATAACGACGGATTCGACGTGAGGCGCAAGCCATGCACTCTTGGCGAGTCTGGGTTCTTGCGTTGGTCGGATTGGGCATTGCGGACTTTCATTCGGCTCCCAACAGAAATGGGGATTGACATCATAGCTAGTCGCATGTACTCTGTCAATATGTTTCGATACAACTCTACGGAATGCATTTGCCACCGGGAAGAGGAGTCTCCTATTGCCTGACAAGCCTGAGCAACCCGAGGGAAAGCCATCGGACAAATCGGACAAGGCAAAGCAGCAACAGACCCTTTCCGTGCGAATCAGCGAAGCGCTACGCCAGCGTCTGGAACGGGCCAAGAAACTCATGTCGTCCAGGACCGGCGAAAGCGTCTCCACTTCGGAGATTGCAAAACAATTTCTCGAATCGGCCCGCGAAGACCGCCTCGAAGTCGTGGACCTCATGTCGGAGCCGACCAAAGCGCTTCGAGAAATTCGCAGAAAGGGCGAGGCTCAGCATCTCATGTCGAAGGCAGAGTGGGTGGTCCTTGTGCACTTTGTTCAACAGGGACTGGAAGCATTTTCGAGCGACACACCAAGTCATGTGTCTCGCGGGTCTCTGATCGCCGTCCTCGATGCGTTCTCGGCAGCCTACGATTTGCGCAAAGGTCAGTCCGCCTCAGATGAGTATTACCTGGGCAATCTTCCCTGGGACTGTCGTCCCTCGAAAGTAAGGGCCACCGAAGGCAGCGAGAAAGTCACGCCCGAAATCGTGCGTCGTACAGTAGCGGAAACACGCCGACAGTTCAGCGATCCGGCCACAAAGTGGGAACCACTGCTAGCGGGGCGGAATCTTTATGCGCTTCTCGAAGATGATGGCCTCAAAGACGCGGACGCACTCAATCGTGCGCTCCGCTCTCATTGGCCGGCCCTCTGGCGACTCGCCGCACGGGGCCATTACCACCTCACGAAGGAGCCCGTCCGCGACAAGACCAAAGCCGTCGCGGAGAGTTTCTTTCAGGTAGCGATCCCGCCGGTTAGCGAGGGTGGATTCACCCTGTCCTTTGCGCGCGGCGAAGGCAAAGACTTCTCCGTGCTCCTCAGCTTCCCCGGTGTGAGAGCGCCAATGTACCCACTGTCTGAGTACCCGGTTATGGCCGAATTTCGCGTCATGCTAGCAGCGCTCGGCCCGGAAGGCTCGGCGCAGCACTGGAAGGGCGAATACTTTTTTGGCTATCTCGGCGAGCATGGTAAAGAGGTCGAGTTCTCGTTTCGTGCGCGCAGCAACGGAATCACGTTCACGTTCTCGGAGAAAGAGTGGAAGGCGGTGCGGGAGCTCTTCCGCCGTGCCTGGGAAACCCCAGCCGTTCGGGAACTGTGGGACGGTTTGATCCTCGAATACGGTGAGCTATGAAGAGCGGTGCCTTCGGCACCGGGAGTTGGACTGACACGTCACCCCGTAACGGGTGCCGTATAGCAACGAGGGTTGCTATATGGGAACTCCCTGGAAACGCGGCAGATAGGAGTTCGTCGCTCACCGTGGTTTCTGCGCAGGAACTTGCGGTTCCCATACGGGAACTCGTTGATTTTGTTAGGCATCACGCCGCCATCGACGGCCCGCCCTCCATTCGGAATTAGGAAGAGGTTTATGCCCACACCGCGCACTAAGTCCATCAGCACCAAAGTCACCGAGGAGGAATACGCGCAGTTTGAGGCTCTCGCCGGCGAACAGACGATCAGCGAATGGGCGCGCGAGATGTTGCTCAAAGCGAGCAAGCCAAGCCCCTCCGACCAAACTATCGTGGCTGAATTGCTCGCTCTGCGGATGGTCCTGGTGAACGTGCTGTTCAGCATCGCGAACCGCGAGCCACTAACAAGCGAAGACATGCAGGACATGATCAATCGCGCCGACGCGTCCAAGCTGGCAAAAGCGTTAGACCGGCTAACCAAGGCAACTACAGAACCACAGGCGCGATGAAGGGGACTCAAACGGAGCCTAGCGATGCGGACGGAATGGGGCAGAGACGAGAGGACGGATTGGCCCAGCGGCAAGCCGCTATACACCATCGCGTTATTGATCTTGTCCGTGGCAGCAGGCGCAGGGGTCGAGTACGTTCGTTTTCTGAGGGTGTGGACGCCGCTCGAAAGGCAGTATCTGCTCACTTATGTCGGAACAGAGATCGCCGGGACTGTTCGGCAGAACGGATGGTACACGCTCCTTGAAGTAGTGACGCGGAAAGAGAGCCGGTTGGCGCTAGGCAGTGAAGTAGCGCCAGTCGTGACGGACAACGGAGAGAAAACGTTCGCGCTCACCAGCGAAGCTGTGAAGAACGGAGCATTACGACTTGAATGGCAGCGAGGTCTTTACAACAGTGCCCAGTTGCATGCCTTCCTTGGCGACTGGATTTATCACGAGGAGACGCTCTTCGATCTGGCGAGGCCCGCGCTTTGGACCGTGCCGATAGTGTTCCTTGTCGGTCTATGGCCAGCCACATGGTTAGAGCGGAAGCGCATAAGGGTGCTGCGTTACGGAAGAAAACTCCGGGGGCCGGACTTGATTACCGTCGCGCAGTTCAACTGGAAACACCGCCGGTCAAGAGGAATCGGCTTTGGAAATGAGGACCGCACCGCGCTCGAACGGATGTTCGGCCTCAACGAGAGGCTGCATATCCCGCTGATCAAAGAGAACCGCCACTTCGAGATCATGGGTGACACCGCGACTGGCAAAACGCAACTCATCATTCAGCAACTTCTGCTGATCGAGGAGCGCAACGAAATCGCGATTGTGTACGACCCGGAGCGGGAATACACGCCGCGCTTCTACAGGCCGGAGCGGGGCGACGTGATCTTGTTTCCGTGCGACCGGCGTATGCCCTTCTGGAGCATCGGCGACGAAGTGCGGAGTCCCGCCGAGGCGTCCGCAGTGGCGGTATCGCTCTTTCCTGACCGGCCTAACCAGGACCCCTTTTTCACGGAAACACCGCGAAAAATCTTCGCGCACTTGCTGACCTACAAACCGACGGCGCAGCAGCTGATCCATTGGATGTCGCACCCGGTAGAGATTGACCTGCTGGTTGCGGGCACACCGTACGCGACGATGATCAATCCGCAGTCACCCGATCAGCGAAACGGCGTACTTGGATCGCTCAACCGAGTAGCCGACGCGTTGAGTCTCTTGCCAGCCGAAAACGAAACCAACGGACGCTGGAACACGGTGGAGTGGTCGAAGACGCGTACAAGATGGCTGTTTTTCCCAAGCACCAACATGACTCGCGACCGCCTTATGCCACTCGTCAGCCTGTGGTTCGATTTATTGGTGATGCGAACGCAGGACGAAGGCGTGGAGGACGAGGAAAGGAAACTGCGCCGGGTGTGGTTCATTCTGGACGAGGTTGCGCTTCTGCAAAAACTGCCCAAGTTGCACGATGCCGTCACCAGGAACCGCAAGACCAACAACCCAATAGTTCTCGGCTTTCAGGGACGCAGCCAACTGCAAAAGCATTATGGGCTGGACGCCGAGGTGATGTTCTCGCAGCCGGGAACGAAGATTTTTCTGCGGACGAGCGAGCCAGATAGTGCGAAGTGGATCAGCGAAACCATCGGAGAGGTAGAAATCGAACAGGTACGCGAAAGCCGCACGCGAGAGCAGTCTCTGCGCTATCGCCATTCGAGAAGCGATCAGCTGGAGCGGCGCATCGAGCCACTGGTCTTGCCGTCGCAGATCATGGGGCTTGAGGACCGGCATGGTTACGTGAAATTCGGCAATGCCGTCGTGCAGTTGAGCTTCCCATACGTGAAAGTGCCGAAGACTCACCCTGCGATCATCGAACGACCGACAGAGGCATTGCCACCGGAGCCACCGAAGGCAGCCGCAGCCGCGGCGGGGGCAGCTGGCTCTGCAATGCCCAACGGGATTCGGCAGGAAACGACAGGAGCGGAGCAGAATCCACGCCAGGAACAAATTCTCGAACATGCCGTGACGCCTCGTAAGAGACGCCTTTTCGAGTAGAGGCCCATGCTTACGATTTCAAAGCCGCTCAGTGCAGGACAAGCCCGCGCTTATCATCACGAGGAATTCAGCAACGCGCAGGAGAATTACTACACCGAAGGCGACCGGATACGCGGTGAGTGGCATGGCAAGCTGGCCGAGCAGTGGGGATTGCACGGCGAGGTTCGCGAAGAGCACTTCCAGCGGCTCTCGGAAGGACAACACCCAATCACTGGCGAACAGCTCATCCGCCGCCAAGCAGCCCGAGAATACATGAACAGGCGCGGCGAGCGGATAAGCCCGATGGAACACCGCGCGGGATGGGACGCGACCTTCTCGGCCCCGAAGAGCGTATCGCTCACGGCCCTTGTAGGTGGAGATGACCGCGTACGGGAGGCACACCGAGAAAGCGTGGCTGTCGCGCTTGACGAGTTGGAAAGGTACACGCAGGCTCGGCTCGGCGGAAATCTTCCAGCAGAGACAACGGCCAAGTGGGTGGCGGCAAAGTTCGAGCACGATAGTGCGCGGCCCGTGGACGGCTATGCCGCACCGCAATTGCATACGCACGCCGTTTTCTTCAATCTTACCGAGACCGACGACGGGGACGCACACGCGCTACAGCCCCGGGAACTGTACAAGACGCAGCAGTACTCGACGGCGGTGTACCGCTCGGAACTGGCCCATCGGTTGAAAGAACTTGGCTATGAGATCGAGCGCGGCGAGAGCAGCCAGCCGGAAATCAAGGGCTACAGCAAGGAGTATCTGGCGGCGTCCAGTCCACGTCGTCACCAGATCGAAGACCATCTGGCGAAGCACGATCAGCGCGGAGCAGGCGCGGCGCAGATCGCGGCGCACCAGACGCGTGAAGGAAAGCTGGAACTATCACACGAAGAAATGCAGGAGCGGCATCGCGCGATGGCGGAAGCGTTCGGCAATCAGCCGGAGCGCGTTGTCGAAGCGGCGCAGGAGCGAAGAGAGCAGCTAACGGAAGAACGAGGAGAGAAAGCCATCGGCCAGGCCGTTGCCTACTCGCGAGAGAAAAATCTGGAACGTGACGCGGTGGCCGAGGAGCGCGAGCTGCTACGGGATGCTCTGAAACGCTCAATGGGTGAAGCCACGGTTGCGGAGGTTAAAGCGGAGTTCGAGAAATGCGTGCAACTAGGCGAGTTCATCGAGACGAACAATCGCGCGCCGGGCCGCGCGTTCACCACAGAGGAAATGATCGGCTACGAGCGCGAAACCATCCAAGTGATGCGCGCGGGGCAGAACCAGCACGAACCAATCGCGCGTTTCGATACACGCCGAGAGATCGAGCAAGACCACTCGCATTTGAGCGAGAGCCAGCGTGCCGCCGTCGAGCAAATCCTGTCGAGCCGCGATCAGGTGATGGCGCTCGAAGGCGTCGCGGGCGCGGGCAAGACTACTTCTTTAGCCGCGATCCGTGAAGCCGCCAAACGCGATGGCTACAAGGTGGAAGGCTTCGCGCCAACGTCGCGCGCGGCGCAAAAACTCGCGGAGGCCGGAATCGAATCGAGCACGCTGCAACGACATCTGGCGCAGAGCCAAGAGCCGTACGACGGACAGAAACGGCTTTACGTTCTCGACGAATCGAGCCTTGCGAGCACGAAGCAGATGAACGAGTTCCTGCGTCGGCTAAAGGAAAACGACCGCGTACTGCTCGTAGGCGACACACGCCAACATGAAGCCGTCGAAGCGGGCCGACCGTATCACCAGCTCCAGGAAGCAGGAATCGCAACGGCGCGGCTGCACGACATCGTGCGGCAGAAAGACCCGGCGCTCAGGGACGTGGTGGAAAGCCTCTCGCGAGGCCAGGTCAAAGAGGCTATGGAGAAGCTCGATGCGCAAGGCCGCGTGCACGAAATTGTCGACCGCGACGAGCGGATGGCCTCCATCGCGCACGAGTATATGAAGCAGCCCGAAGGGGCGCTCGTGGTATCCCCAGACAATCGGTCGCGGATGGAAATCAATCAAACGATTCACTGCGCGCTGCAGGATGCAGGGAAAATGCCGTATCGCGAACACGCGATGACAGTGTTGGTCGCTCGGCAGGACATTACTGGGGCAGATCGACAGTGGGCGGCGCAATATGAACCTGGCGACGTAGTGCGCTACACGAGGGGCAGCAAGACCCACGGCATCGAGGCTGGAGAGTATGCCAGCGTCGAGCACACGAACGAAAAACAAAATCTGGTGACGGTGAAACGCGAGAATGACGAGCAAGTGAGTTACGATCCCCGCCGGTTGCATGGCGTTACGCTCTACCGCGAGACAGAGCGCGGATTCAGTCAAGGCGACCGCGTGCAGTTCACTGCGCCGAATCGAGAGCGGCACATTGCGAACCGCGAGCTAGGCACCGTCGAAAAGATCGACGATAGCGGCAACCTGCAACTACGCCTCGACTCAGGCCGGTCCGTCGCGTTCAACATCGAAGAAAATCCGCATCTCGACTACGGATATGCAGTGACGAGCCACAGCAGCCAGGGACAAACCGCCGACCGCGTGCTCGTTCACATTGACACCGAGCAGGCGGGCGAAAAACTCGTGAATCGTCGCTTGGCGTATGTGGCGGTGTCGCGCGGACGCTACGATGCGCAGGTCTACACGAACGACAAAGGCCAGCTTGCCAACCAACTTTCCCGCGACGTGTCCCACCGATCTGCGGTGGAAGCGAGCCGCGAATCCGTATCCTCGCCGCACGAGATCGAGGCGTCAACCACACGAAGCCAGGGGCACGAGCATACGCAGGCAGAAGGTCACAGCATCAGCAGATAGAGCCAGATTCCCTCCGCTCTCGCCGCCGTCAAAGGTCACGCCCGCTGCGCGGCTCCCCAAGTCGCCCTTGACTGCGGCACCGCTGCGGGCATTTTCCAACTATGAGAGGCATGAGCCTCTGTGAGCTAGGGCAGCGCCAGGCCCTACCGTTTGTCTTCCTCTAACGCTTTTCTCAGTTTCAAGTCTGTCGCATTGAAACTTTGCAAGTTACTGGCATAAATGCATTTCCGCGTGACAGGGAGCGATACGTCACTTAAACTTAGGGGGTAAGCTGGAGAAGTACTTCATGACCTTGGATGTAAAACCCGAAATCGCCGCCGCACTGGAGGCCCTGGCTTCTGCCAATGGGTTGTCTGTGGAAGACTACCTTGAGCAGCTCGTAGAAAGGGAGCTGCCGCTTAAGGGGGAAGATGGCACCCGTTCGGAGGGCAGTGGCATGGTTTGGGAAAACGGGCTATTTGTCTACCGTACCGGCAGGCCGCTGCCATTGCGCGTAGTCGATGATGCTATCCGCCAAGTCCGCGAAGAAAGGGCGCAGCACATCCTGGGCACGCATTCTTGAAGCTGTTCTTCGACAGCTCTGTTCTGGTTCCGGTCTTTTACGCTGACCATCCGCAGCACGCCCCTAGCACAAAATTATTCCTAGCCGCAGGAAAAGACGATTTCTGTGCGCTTCGCACGCTCGGCGAGGTCTACGCTACGCTCACTGGCCTGCCACTTCGGCCCCGCATCACTGGGCCGGAGGGCATAAGCATCGTGAAGCAAATACGCGAAAGGCTCATGCTGATTACGCTCAATGAGCAGGAATATGTTTCTGCTCTCGAGCAAGCTTCCTCTGAGACGATCGTCGGTGCAGCCGCCTATGATGCACTGATTGCGGTTTGCGCTCTGAAGGCGGGAGCAGATATTTTGCTGACCTGGAATGTCCGCGATTTTACAAGGCTCGGATCTGCTGTCGCGCGGCTAGTGAAGACGCCGCTGGAACTGTAGTTGCAACACTGAAGTATGTCCCACGCTTTGCCAAAGAAGACAAATGCGCAAAGCGTAGGCCACCCCGAACCCGCTTGTTTTAGGCTGTGTCACCCGCACCGTCGGTACTCATCGCCCGCCACTCCTTCATCGGAGGGAACAGGTCAAGGCAAGTTATTCAGCCTTCCGCACACCGGGCAGTGGGGTTTTTGTCCGGTTCCTTCAAGTCGCTGTGAAACCTTCTTTCCTTCCTCGCACACAGAATTGTCGTGATGCACTGTTCCTTCTTTTGAGTGCCACGGTTTTCCTTTGGCTTTCTTGGACATGGAATCACCCTTTTTTCGGCGGCGTGAGACTCCGTGCGGCGGATTCTACCAATGTGCCACCCGATCCTGGATAAAGCACTTTCGCGTACTTCTGACCGACGTTGACATTCTGTCGCGTTCCCCTGGAAGATCACTGCGGCGGAGAATCACGGTAGTTTGGCTTCCGCCGCTTCTATTTCCTTCCTTGCTCCTTCCAAATCTTCTTTAACTTTACGCAAATCATCCCGCATGCGCATTGCCTCGTCAACTACACCCGGCGTCTTGAGTAAGGAAATTTGAGAGTTTGTGACCTGAATTTGCTGTTCTAATCGTTTTCTGGTGGTATCTATTTGATCCGTTATCAGGGGCCAGATTGCCAGCCTGTCCTGCTTACTCGATACTTTGAGATAAATTGCCACTATTGTTTCTATGTATTCGAGGTGGGAAATGGTCTGATCAGCCATCATCACCAGATGCACGTCGGTCAGGTCCTCGGTGTTCCTTGAGTGCAACGCTTGTGGAGAATGGCCGAATTCAATGAAGTCACTCTTGTAATTTTCAAACTGCTGATTCATGGACAGCACTCTTTGCCAACTTTCCTGCTTTACTTGCGCAAAGGTGTTCACCAGCATCAAAGACGACGATATGACCGACAGCAGGATCGTCCAGCCCGCCACTCTAAGAGCAGAACCGCTCTTATTCCGAGTCATCGATATCCTCCGTAGCACGGCGGGATTCTACAAATTGAGAGAAACCCTGTAGAATTCAGCGCAGCGTTAACGAGACTCTTGCCAAAGCACCTTCCCAGGCGGCCAGTCAAGGTAAATCCAGATTCGTGAAAAGGGGCCTTGTTTGGTGAGCTGTGATATCTCGGCTTCATAGAGTTTGAGATACTCAAGCAGGAACATTTCGTGAGGGTACTGCCTCGAATAATAAAGCAAGAGGTCAAGGAGAGCACCATTCGTGCTGTAGGACTTGCCGCATTTTTCCCGAAACATCTTTAGGAGCGGATCTAGTTGGGAAAACGCACCACCCGTATTCTCACCGGTTCTCTCCGAGTGGGCAACGCCCCTTGCGAGCCCCTGGTCAGTGATCTCCCCAAGTTCGAAATAGTAGGTCTGTCCATCTATCAGTGACCGGATGTCAGGGAATGGTGGGTTACAGTTCTCATGGTCGTTTGGTTCACTGTTCAAGCCCGAAGCGATCATGAATCTTACGAAAACCTTACTCTCATTAATTTTTTTCTGGTCAGCACTGGAGAAAGCATTCCACTGGCGGCTTCGGTCTTCGCTGTAGATGTCCTCTAGCGACTCGTTCTCTAGAATGCGCTGAACAAATGCCATCCTTGTTGATGGGTCAGCCATCTTTTGTCCTGAACTCCTCCTGAGATACCGCGCCCCGCGCTAAACCCAACACATGTGCGGCTATCTTAACATGGCCGTCCTGGGTGGCATCTTGCGTCTGCTCGTCGGGTACGTGCTCCTGTAATAGCCGATGTGTTGTTGATCGGAGGGTATCTCACGCGTCAGCTTCTCTACTAGCCGCACCGCGTTATCCAGCCCTTTTATTTCGTCGACCATTTCCTGCTTTTGCCCGACAGTGTGACCGGTCTTGTAGATTTGGTAGAAGCCTTCTGTATTTCTCGGCATGGCGACATCCTTAGTGCAAGAATCCTCGTCTCCAAAAATGTGCTTGGGATCCGGCGCCGAGTCAACTCCTTTCATCACTAGGGATGGCAGCTCAAGTCTCTCTCTAGGGTGGTGCCTGGTGGTCACAGTTAGGACTATACTGAATCTTCGTAATGCCCCTCCCGCGACCAACGCCGATATTCACATTCCTAGCGGTTTCGGTTCTTATAGTGGCCATGCCCGCGAAAGGGCAGGAACCGCAAAGGAGCACACAGACGGTTGCTCGCGAAGCCTTGAGGTCTGTGGTTCTCGTGGTCGCTTCAGATGCTTCGGGAGAGCAGTCAAAGCAGGGCAGTGGCTTTCTTGTGAGCGAAGACGGTAAGTTGGTCACTAACTTCCATGTGGTCGCCGGGATGACCTCGGCAGTGGTGAAATTTCAGGACGGGGCTCATTACGTTGTCGAAGGTTCTGTCGCGGTCGACGCGAAGAAAGACATCGCAATTCTCAAACTGAGGTCCTCGGATCGCAAGTTTATTTACCTGCCGCTTGGTGATTCCGACCATCTGCAAGTTGGAGAGCCAATCGTGACTATAGGCAGCCCTTTGTCGCTTGAGGCTACGGTGTCGGAGGGGATCGTTAGTGCACTACGCTCTGGAGCAGACGTGGGGCAAGAATTGTCCCCAGATCTCAAACTTCTACAGATCACAGCTCCTATCTCGCCCGGAAGCAGTGGGGGTGCTCTGCTAAACCTGAGTGGTGAAGTTGTGGGTATAACGAGTTTTGCTTTTTCAAAGGGCCAGAATCTGAACTTCGCCGTGCCCATCAATTACGCAAAGCCTTTGATTGGCGAACAGGGCGTAGTGTCGCTAGCGCACCTATCTATCGCGGACGATGGGCTCCGCTCCGGCACAATTGCAGATGTTGCAGGCGCATACGTTGGGGTTTGGCAAAGCCGGCTTAGCGGTTCAGGGGCGCTGGTCCTAACGATGTCGGTCGAAGGGCAGATAGCAAAGGGTATTGTTGTCGTGACTGGAAGCCCATCCGGGTACAAGGGTGACTCGTTAGTGGTTACCAAGCAGACGAACATGGGAAAGAACATCTGGGTCGTAGAGATGAAGGGCGAGAAATCAAGACTTTCGGCAACTGGCGTCTTCAAAGAAGGCACTTTCGTCGGCGACTTCAGCTACAAGTACAGTAACTGGCGGCCACCCGACAGGGGGCAGTGGGTTCTCAAGAAGTAGTCGGTCCACCCTGCGAATGGCGAGACTGCGGGTATCATGCGAAAGCGCGCGGCAACGGAGTGAGCGGCGGATTGGGACCAGCAAATTGGGACGTTGCAGGCCCCCGATCATCCAAGCTGACTCTCGTTTCTTAGGAAGGTTCGGTCATCGGCTTGCCATCCGCGCCGCGAAATTTGACCCGAAGCCGACGCCGCCTTTCGTGGAGCGAAAAAAAACACAACGAAGGAATTTCAGCACTGAGAAAAACGAGGGGCCTTTAAGGGGCCAATAAGGATTCCTTTGCATTCCCTATTGTTCCTTTTCAATGTCTTAGCGCTCCCCAGCATTTCTTCTAAGTCCTTGAAATTCCGATCGGTATTGTTTTCGACTCCCACACGCTTCCGCCAAGCCCTTTTTTTATGCGGTCTTAACTACGATCCCAGCGGGCGCCGCGTTTCAAAAACGACCGGCAGCACGATAATCAGCTACGTCAGAAAAATCGTCTGGAAACAAAGCAATACCCGGCTTTTGTGTCCTGGAGAAGGCCCTTTCCGGTCTGCCTGAGCCATTGGGATGGAAACAGATGCAAAAAACGGCCCGGTGGGGGCAACTGCGGGTATGTTGGTTCGTGCTGTGAACCCAAAATGGGAATTCCGGCTAAATAGATCGGAAGGTGTTATGTTCATGAAGATAGATCGACGCCGTTTTGTCAGTTCCGCGACTGTAACCGGTTCCATGGCCGCTGCTTTCGGGCTAGGTTTGGGAGGGTTAGGGCTCGCCTCGCCGTTGCGGGGGGCTGCTGCCCATCCGTTGCCTAATTTTTTCGTCGATCTTGAACATCGCACTTTCCGCTTTTTCTGGGAACGCGCTAACCCTGCCAACGGCATGATGCCCGATCGCTGGCCCACACCATCCTTTGCCAGCATAGCGGCCATCGGATTAGCGCTGACCGCCTATCCCATCGGGGTGGAGCGCGGCTGGATCACGCGCGCTGACGCCCGCCAACGCACCCTCACCACTTTGCGTTTTCTCAGCCAGTTGCCGATGGGTGAGGCAAGCCATGGCACAGCCGGGTACAAGGGGTTCTTCTACCACTTCCTCGATATGCACAGCGGGCTGCGTTACCGCGACACCGAGCTTTCGACAGTCGATACCACCATGCTGCATCTGGGGGCGCTGTATGCCGCCGGCTGGTTCAATGGCGACCACGCCGATGAAGCCGAAATCCGCCGCCTGGTCGTTGAGCTGATTGACCTTGCCGAGTGGGACTGGTTTCAGCAGGCCGACGCGAAAACCGGCATGGCAATATCGATGGGCTGGCACCCCGAGAGCGGCTTTATCGAGCGTGCGTGGGATGGCTATAACGAAGGCAAGATGGTCTATATTCTGGCGCTGGGCTCGGGCCGACACCCGGCAAAGGACGGCAGTTGGAGCGTCTGGACCGCGCCCTATGAGCGTTTCTGGCGCGGGGAGGGTGACACGCGCCACCTCAGCTTTGCGGCTCTGTGCATGCATCAATACAGCGAGATGTGGATCGATTTTCGCGAGATTTATGATGCTCCGATGCGGTCCGCAGGCTTCGATTATTTTGAGAACTCCCGCCGAGAAACCTACGCAAATCGCGCGTATTGCATTGCCAACCCGATGGGCTGGGAGGGATACAGCGACACCATCTGGGGCATCTGCGCCTGCGATGGTCCGGGCAATTTCACGCTACCCTACCGAGGCCACTCGGCGCAATTCAGCGGCTATTCCGCGCGCGGGCCTGTGGGCGAGCCTGATGGATATGATGATGGCACTCTGGCCCCCACCGCCGCGATCTCCTCAATGCCCTTCGCGCCAGAGATATGCGTGCCCGCCGCTTTGGCTCTGCACCGGCAGTATGGCGCACGCCTCTATGGCGAATATGGTTTCCATGACAGCTTCAACCTCAGCTTCCGCGATACCTCGGTGCGGGTAGAAACAGGTTCGGTGGACGCAGGGACCGGTTGGGTGGCGAGCGATTGGCTCGGCCTCGATCAAGGGCCTATCCTAGGCATGCTCGCCAATTACCGGAGCGAGGCCGTGTGGCGCGTGATGCGCAAATGCCCGCATATCCAGCGTGGGCTGAAGCGTGCGGGATTCACCGGGGGCTGGCTGGAAAGGGTCTGAGCAAGTCTTAGGGCCCTTGATCCCAAATTCTTGACGAAGGGAGCTCATGTCGGTCGATGAAAGAAGGGCCGGGATCAAGCCTCATTTTGGGCCCGGCGAAGGGCAGCCTTGTTGTGCGGCAACGAGGCGTGACCTCCCTCTGGCCTCCCTAGGCCGTTCTGATCTGCAATTAGGGAGGCCGAACACTCATTCGGTTTTAATTCTCTTGGCGTACAATTTGTTTCGTTATCGGAGCAGGTTGACACGAGTACACCTACCGGCAAACTGGTGTTTACCGAGTCCATTCCCACCCTTGCCCGTTTGAGCTGTCGCAAAGTCGACTCACCTGCATGTGAACCTGACATCCACCCAACAAGAACTGGCGCTGAAGATATTCAAGACAATCCGATTCGGAGGCACTGTGCCCCGCTTTGTTATTCCACCGCCGCCGCCCGCGACCAAGAACCAGTGACGCGCTTTGTCGGAAAGCCCGAGCCCCTTGCCTGCCCCTACGAACAGGTAACAGCAATGAGTCATGTCAGATTCAGCCCACGACTGCCGATTGCAATGCATCTCATAATGATCAAGAAGCAAACGATGAACACATCTCCCACGTTAAGTCGATGGGGAGCAAACATGGCCTTCACGCGAAAGCTTGCAATAAGAGCGGCTTCTATTCTTCTCTCCGCTGCGCTCGTTTGGTTCCTCTGATACTTGCTTCTACCACAATCCGGTTCATCCCATCCTCGTTTCTGACGAAGTGAGCAGCATCATCGAGGAACGGCAGATGGAACAATTTACGGAATCGAGAAAGACCCGCGCGTTTGACCAATCCCGGAAACGAAAGTAGTTTAGGTGGAAATGCAACATTACGCTCGGTCCGACAGCCTCGTGTCAGGACGCTAAGTCTCGTAGATTCGTATGGGGGAAGCGGCAAAACGCAACAGAACACCTACTTTGTTGCACCATCAACACGCAGTTTGTCGCTATGGGCGTGGCATCGCGTCTTTCTTATTTCGCGTTACAGAGTAACACCCGGCGGCAGTGGCGGAGCGCAGCCGCCCAGCCGGTAGCATTTTCTATATAGCGTTTTGTATAGAAAACGATTTCATAAGAGATTCGGTCAGTTGGGTGCCCATTCGTAAGGAAACATTTTTCCGGCGGATGCGGAATCGAGCTTTGCCCCTGCCAATTCAGCGGCGCGGGCAAGGACCGGGTCGCGTCCTTCAGCGAGGTCAGCGGCCGACGGTAAGAGCATCACATCGGGCACAACACCCAGTTTTTCGAGGCTCTTACCATCCGTCATCATAATGTTCGCTTCGGTGATTTCGATGCCAAAAGGAATCACAAGAACTACACCTTCCTTCAACGGATACAACTTGGCACCCATGACACTGCCGGCGCTTCGGTCCCCCAGAACCATGCCGCGATGTTCGATTTGCACCGTACGGGCAAGTAACTCTGCGGCTGACGCTGAACGACTATCAACGAGGACGATAAGTTGGCCCAGGAACGCCTCGTGGCCTCGTGATTTTGCCACTAAGAGTTTTTCCCCCTTGCGCATGACCCTTTTTCCGACAGTGACGTCGTGATCAAATAAGTTCCCCAAAGTGAAAATAAGGTTACTTTCCAGACCACCGCTGTTCCCGCGCAGATCGAAGATGAGCGCCCGGTGTTTGCGAGCTTGCGCAAACATGCGGCTGATGTCTTCCTCGTCGCCAATGAAGGAAGGTTGTTTCCAGAACATAACGTCCGCTTCCTCAGCCGAACGAGATCTCAGGGTGTGCTGCTGTTTTTCCATCTCGAGCCTCCAATGCGCGTGGCTGCTATCAATCAGCAGGCTCCCCTCTTGGAATTCCACCGCGACTTGCTCCTGGCGCAGATTCCCAGAAACATCACGCAGAGTGAATTCAGTTGTTCTTTTCGGGGGTAGCAGGTAAAGGTAGTACTCAAGTTGCCAGAGATCCGTGCGGTTGAGCGTGTATCCGTCAAGAGTTACAACCTGGTCTCCGGGGTGGAGCTTTTTAGCGGCATCTGTGCCTGGGTGCACGTCAGTGATAAAGCATTTGTCCCCGATCATCTGCAGCCTGAAGCCATAACGGACGCGTCTGCTATTCGGCGGTGGGATGAAGACGGTATGGGAATCATTGAGTCCGACGAGATAAGCCTCGATTACGCGGTAAGCTGCTACAACGGATTTTGCGCTCTTTATCTGTTCCCGATAGGTTTTATAGCGTTCGTCGATGTCGATGCCGTGAAACGAGGTGTCGTAGTAGTTTTGCTTAAGCATTTGGCGAATTTGCGAGAGCATACCTTCCGCATATTCAAGGTCAGTAGAAGTGATTTGCTGCTGTGCGTGTCCCAATTCACAGACTGCGGCTACCATGACCGTGCTAGCCGCCGCCACGACTAAAGTCTGCCATTGTGCACACGAACGATGCAGCATTGTCGGTCTCCGTTTAGCAATGTTCTCTTTAACCAAGCTTGTACCGCTAATTGATGCGAGCTCAACCGGTCGTTGCAACACCATCCAATACGTTGATCCGGCAATACTTCCCCGGAACAACCCGTCTGTTTGGCTGTACTCGGTCAAAACCTAGCCAGGGTAGCGTTCCGACTGACCCAACCCTGGCG
>Ga0209698_10003573_pt1 | contig 17244 bp, 17 predicted proteins | sample LitLauG_LLR_2012_FD_187203 | JGI IMG/M metagenome (GOLD analysis project Ga0209698, IMG submission 187203) | Freshwater sediment microbial communities from Pennsylvania, USA - Little Laurel Run_MetaG_LLR_2012 (SPAdes) (version 2) | ecosystem: Environmental > Aquatic > Freshwater > Creek >...
GAGAAGCAGGGTGCGTCGCAACCTCCGGCACCACGGCCATCACCCACAATCGGCGCGGGTCCAGGTTCTGCTCCTCCGGCAAGACCGGCGGCGCCACCGGTGCCTGTGGCTATCCCAGGCGAACTGGTGCCAATGAGCCAGATGCGAAAGATCATCGCGCAGCGAATGATCGAATCGCGCCGCACCAGCGCGCACGTCCATGCGATGTTCGAGGTGGACTTCACGCGCATCGTGAATCTTCGCAACAAACATAAGAATTCTTTTGAGCAACGTAATGGCGCGCGACTGACGTTCATGCCCTTCTTTGTTCGGGCGGCCATCATTGCTCTGCAGCAGTTTCCGATCTGCAATGCTTCGCTCGAAGGCGAGAGTATTCACTATCACCGTCACGTGAACGTGGGTATTGCTGTCGCGCTTGACTGGGGTCTCATCGTTCCGGTACTCAAGAATGCGGACGAATTGAATTTTCTTGGGCTGCAGCGCGGTATCACGGATCTGGGTGAGCGTGCCCGTTCGAAGAAGCTCATGCCACAAGAGGTCGAGGGTTCGACCTTCACGATTACGAACCCCGGTCAATTCGGCGCTGTTTTTGGTTTGCCGATTATTAACCAGCCGAATGTTGCGATCCTCGGCGTGGGTGGAATTGCAAAAGCTCCTGTGGTGATAACGGATTCTCAGGGGAACGATTCCATCGCTATCCGCTCACTGGTGCATCTGACGCTTGGCTATGATCATCGCGTGATCGACGGCGCGGTGGCAGATCAATTTATGGCGCTGGTGAAGAAGACGCTCGAGAATTGGAGCGAGGACGTAGGCTGAAGAATGGACGGCAGGCTCAGAGCCTGCCGTTTCGCCTCACGCCTGGATTAGGCTACTGCGCCTTCGCCTTGGCCCAGGTGGAGGAATTGAGACACTCAACGGTGCCATCGATAATTTTCGACAAGCCCTCCTTGAATTTGTTTTCATCCACGATATCCCGATTGCTGACGGATTCCGCCGTAGTGAATGCCGGCCAGGAAACCAATAAGACGCCGCTCGCTGGTAGACCATCCGCCCTGTAGACCGTATCAAGAATCGTCGTCATCGTTGGCGTTGACGAATATGATGTCGCCGCCGCAAATACTATCGCTAGCAGCAAACAAAAGGGCCGTCCCGCGGGACGGCGCAACTTGCTCATAAACTCCTCCCTCGACATCTAATCGTCATACGCACACTGCCTTCAAATTGTCTTTAAGCTCTTGTCGCCGGCTGAGTATGGCCTGAAGGCAGTGCACCGCACGCTTCCAGTTCTCACGCTCTGGGGACTTCGCGCAGAAGCATTTGTGGAGTATCAGCTCTTAGGGGTTGAGAGCCGATGAGTCAGGACACTTAATTGAGAAAAGATAACAACTCAGTTCAGATTCACTTTTCGGCCGCCATGTATTCCTTCAGAAATCTCTTCACGCTTTGTACGTACACGTCAGCAAAATCGACGACCGGACGTCTGGCTTGGATCAACTCCATCGCCTGCTGAATATCCCAATCCATGGTGGACAAAACGGCCAACGCCATCATAGGCGCTCGGTGCACTCCTGCTGCACAATGGATGTACACCTTCGTTCCGGGCTCATCCAGAGCTGACAATGCAAACTCCACACCGCATGCAAAAATCTCCGGAGCCTTGGGCTGGAAATCATCGTCCACCGCATTCCAGAGAACTGCTATGCCGTAGGGTTCTGCCAGCGGTGTGTCGTCGAACTCGATCTGCATGTCGATAACATGAGTGACTCCAGTTCGTGCCACCATCGCCATGTTTTTTTCATTCCAGATTCCGCCTCCGACCGCGATTCGGTCGGTAAGCCATGTCATGTCCATGCTGTGTCCAGGTCTGACGGGTGTTCGACCGCCTCCAGCGGCCACGAAGCCTATGCCTTGGGCGACGACTTTCGACTTCTCCATTCTACGGCATACTTCCGTGCCCCACGGTTGCTGTGCTCGAATCTCCGACGCTCCTTCAGTGGTGCTGGGAAAGCCGCCCGAACGTCAGCCTCTGCAATTGGCTAGAACAAGGGCGCACTCGCGTGCGCCCAGACATTTAGCTTTCTTACTGACTCTATAAATACAGAATATCAGTCCCGCACGACCTCATGGGACATCCCACACACGCTTTTATTTCGCCTTCCCACAGCCACTTGCGCCGTTTTCGTGATCTCTATCACATTGACAAGCGTTCTGTTCCCTCAATTTGCGCTCTCCATCCTCCGGAGCAGGCCTCCGCGAAGGAAGATGTGGCTGAGGTGGTCCACCGACTCAATGTAGCGCCGGCCGACGGTTCTGCGGCAGCAGTGCAGCAGCTTCGCCGTCTCATCCTGCGTGTACTCGAGCAATACAATCTTAGCGATCAGATTCTGCGAAAAAAGGTCCAGTTGTTCCAGACTGCGCTCGACATCGTGGACGAAAATCACCGCATCCTCAAAGGTTGACACGCTGTATGAAGTCACATGCGTCCGAAAGAATTCACGACCGAGTAGGGACGGCAACCGTCCCACTTCCACGGATAGACGGGCATAACGTCGAAGCATCGCTATCGTCCGATCACGATATAGCCATAAGTCTGGATCATCTCCCCATGACCATTCCGAGCGGTCTGAATCGATATGCCTGCTCGCTACGATCGGGGTGGGAGCACACATGTTCGTCATGCGGCACCTCCGTCCACACAGAAGGCCATTAACTCTTTCACTTCACTCGGCATGTCCGACCCGTGTTGCGCACTTCTGGATCCACCCCGTCGTAAACGGGGACGGGGAAGGTCTGCCATGATGCAATGGCATTGCCTGCAGTACACTCCCGCACTCCCTCTCGGACGGAGCCACAGTCCGCCACACCGCTCACAATATTTGAGTTCCAACTCTACGTAAGCCTGGGTTTCTCGGGTTACTTCCATGATTGCCTCCGGTATGAATGACTTTTTTGTAAGATTGCTTTCGATCTTGAGTTCCGGCCAACAAAAAAGCCCTGCGCCGATTTCTCGGTACAGGGCTCGTTTCTCTTACGATGACCTGTGGAACTATTTAGTTATGATTGCGTTTGCTATCCGTTGCGTTCCGCGCCACTCCTTCCCACGACGGAACGGAAATACGGAAACAAAGACTCGCTCAAAGAGTGGTTCCCGGTTCGCATTGCTGACGGAAATACCCCTCCTCATAGCCGGATTTCAAGACGCGGCCATTCTGCACGACCACGCTCACCCGGCCCGTAAAGTGAAGCGACGACAGGAGCCGCTCCATAGCCGAGGAAAGCACTTCCGCGGATCGCACCTTGCGGCGAAATTCTCCGAAATTGCTCTCCTCGTTTTCGTTTGGTGAACTCATAATGAACCTGCTACTGCGAAGTGAGTTATAAATGTCGTCTATCCTATAGCTGCATGATGATCTTGGTCAAGGGATTTTATTCGCTTGTAGATGTGTAGATTGCCCATCGAATAGCATTCCGCTATAGCTGAATGGTATACTTCACCCATGAAATTCCGAGCCTTGCAGGAGAATCTCCGGAAAACATTATGGGAGCGCATTGACGAGGGAGAACTGACCGGGCTTCGCCTGGCGGAGCAGACTGGCTTTAAACAGGCTCATATCTCCAATTTTCTCAACCGCAAGCGCGGCTTAAGCGTGGAAGGCATGGACAAGGTCCTGGCCGTTCAGCGCCTTTCAATCCTGGATTTGCTCGATCCCTCTGAGATTAACAAGCGTGCCAGCATCACTCCGCCCAGCGAGGATCAGTTCGACAACGTATTCATGGTGGAAAGCTCCATTGCAGCTTCGGAACCTCTGGTCATGAAGATGAACGTAAAGGACATCCTGAAGTTCAAGCGGAGTTTCCTGCGGCGGCTCCGCCCGGAAATGGAGGGCGCTCGCGACCATTGGGAGCGTTTTGTCGCGATCAAAATTGAGGGCCGGGAAGGCATGGCCATGTATCCTCGCCTGCTGCCGGGTGCTACCGTCCTGCTGGATCGCCACTACAACTCACTGAAGCAATACCGTCGTGGCGAACCCAACATGTACGCCATTCGCAAGGCCAGTACCTGCACGATTCGGTACGTTGAGGTCGCTGCCAACCACCTGGTGTTGCGCCCGCAGAACCAGGCCTATCCCGTCGAGGTCTTGGCTCTCGAAGAGGGAAAGAAGCCTCACGATTATCTTATTGGCCGTATTTGCTACATCGGGATCGAAACCTAGTACCGCTTGGAAGCGTGGGATTTCTTATTGGGAGGACCGCTCTGCCTTTACTCGAGGGGTAGTCCTTCACAATGTGAGGGCACTCATTTTCTCAATACTCTTTCGAGGGACGCAACCGCCCTGTCGATCGTTTCCAGTTCGCCAGCCTCGAGCCCTGCGATCAATGCGGCTAAAGACTGGATTCGGCGCTTCCTTCCTCTCTGCATCAGCCGCACACCCTTCGTGGTTGCCTGGATCCTGATCTTTCGTGCATCCGCTGCGTCGGTGATCGTCGCCGCTAGGCCCTTACGCTTCAGCCCCGCTACGATCCTGCTCATGGTCGGCGGCTTTACCTGCTCAGCTGCCGCTAACCGCCCAAGCGTCATCGGGCCACCGAATACTAGAACCGATAGCGCGGAAAGCCGGGCCGGTCCTTCTCCCATCAGAGCATCCTGTTTGCGTACCATCCGCAACAGATGAATCGCTGCCGAATGCAGCCGGTCGGCTATCGCCCGTACTTCCTGATCTTCTCGCACCGGTTTCAGGGGCGCCTCCCTATTTTGGGCTTATTGAAAAAAGAAATTGACATCATCGCTCACAACATTATAATTGATTAGCATAGCTAACTAATTATGCGAGTTCTAAGAGGTGAAATATGGGCGCAAAACATGAGGTCATGACCGCGGTGCAGTCCGGTGACACTGCAAAACTTCAGCAGTTGCTTGCGGAGGATCCTTCCTCCGCAGCCGCGCGGGACGTTCATGGCGTGTCGGCCATCATGCAGGCGTTGTACTCAGGGCGCGCCGACATCGCCAAGCTCCTCCAGGATGCCAAGGCTGAACTGGATATTTTCGAGGCCACCAGCCTCGGCAAAGCCGACCGCGTGACCGACCTGATCGCGAAGGACAGTTCTTTGGCGAATGTGTGGTCCCCGGACGGATTCACACCCCTCCATTTTGCTTGTTTCTTCGGCCAGGAGGAAGCTGCACACCGTCTGCTGAACTGCGGGGCGGAGGTGAATGTCGCATCGCGAAACCCGATGAAAGTGATGCCACTTCACTCTGCCGCTGCCGGACATAACCTCGCGATTGTACGCATGCTGCTTGAACACAACGCCGGTCCGAATGCCAAACAGCAAGCGGGATGGACACCTTTGCATGCCGCCGCCCAGCATGGCGATCAGGAAATTCTGGACTTGCTGCTGAAGTACGGCGCCGATCCCAGTGTCGCAAATGAGGCCGGCGTTACAGCGGCGCAGTTGGCCCGTGAAAAAGGACACACCGAACTCCTGCGTCGCCTCGGCGCGGCCTAGCTTTCGCGCGCCTTCAATCCGAACCTATAGCCTCAGCAGCCACGTAGCATTTGCTATCATCATCACTGAATCCGGTTCTCGGTTGCGAAACGATTAGTGATGCTCTCAGCCATCAGCATTCAGCAATAATGGAAGACGTTCCCAACATTTCTATTCCCACGGAGGGACCCATGAGTGAAACACCTGCGATCTCGGTTGGTTCGCGTCGCAACGAAGATATTGCCCTCGACCTCATGAAGTTTGTCGCGATTACAACGGGCTACGGCAAGACAAGCTCTGCGGGAGTGGGGTTTCAGGGCGGAGGAGCGGCATCCAAACCCGAAGACTATGCTTCCCATTTGCTCGAGCTCTATACCAAGTGCTTGGAAGCCGTTCAAGGCAAGAAGTGATCTTGGGTTGGGGCTGCGCCTGCGGACGCCAGGCGAGTTCCGAACTCATACTGCCGATCACGAAGGTTCACCCTAAGGGCGAGTGGTCGGAGTTCGATTTGCCGACAAGTTATTCCTCGAGCACCTTCCCATGCGCAAAACGGCCGCAGTCCAAGACTGCGGCCTGAATTTACGACGCCCACGTTGGCAAGAGAGGAGGATCTACCGGCGACGCTTCTTAGCGGCCTTCTTTGCCTTCTTCGCTGGTTTCTTTTTCGCTGGCTTTTTCTTAGCCGCTTTCTTTGCCGGCTTCTTCTTCTTTATGGCAGCCTTTTTCTTCGCTGGCTTCTTCGCCGCCTTTTTCTTAGCTGCCTTCTTCTTGGGTGCGGGTTTCTTGGATGCAGGTTTTCCGGCACCACCACCTGCAGGAGTTGGGGCAGGAGCCGCAGGCATAACGGGTTCAGGTTCCGGTTCGCTCAGTTCGGGTGTTCCGGATTCCTCTTCCTCCTCCTCTTCTTCTTCGTAGTCTTCTTCCAGCGATTCGCCATACCCGCCGCTATCGCCGTACTCGTCGGTTTCGTCATCACGTCCGTAGAGGGTTACATCGTCAAAGGGCATCTTTCCTCCTGAAGTTGCGGCTACTCCCGCGCCAAAAGCCATGCGTGGGAGTTGAGAGCCTGTTAGAGAAATAGAAAAAAGACAGCTCGTGAACTGAGATGCAGTCGCACCGCCAAATGGCGCGCGATTATAGCACAGCGATTTCATCCGCAGTATCTGCCATCTTCTAGGCAAATGCGAGAGCTTTCTTTTGGTGCAACGATAGGACCCAGCAGCCCTTCTTGGCAGCGAATACAAAGCGAATATCGGCCCGTAGTGCGGCGCTGAAAAGCGGGAATGTAACACCGGAACGGCAACCGTCGCGGGATTACCTGGCTTCGCGAATCACGAGGACCATGCCGGGTCGCAGAGTCGCAACATTTTGGTTGTCGCGCTTGAGGGCTGCGACACTGGTTTGGTAGGAGCTGGCGATGGAAGTGAAGGTCTCGCCCTGTTTTACAGTGTGGCGATGGACGCCGTTCGCCGTGGTCTGCGAATTCCCGGCCTTGTTCGATTTCCGTGCCGCAGTCTGTTCGGCGAAGCTTCGCGTTACCGGAAAGTGGACATAGATGATCGAACGGCCTTTCAGACTATCCCCTTTCACATGGTTCCAGCGCCGGATCATCGTTGCAGGAACACCAAAATTGTCGGCTACGGTTTGAACCGTATCCCCCTTATGCACCTTATAGCGGGTGGCATGACCCGAGTATGCGACTCGATCTTCATTAGACGCATTCTTCCCCGGCGCAATCGGGATGATCACCTTGCTGGCAGCCTCAAGACTGTCGCCACTGAGGCTGTTGGCTTCGGCGATAGCTTTCGCACTGGTTCGGTAAGAGCGCGAAATTGAGGCAAGAGTATCCCCGGGCTGGACCTTGTGATACCGCCACCAAACGCGCATTTCCGGGGGTATCGCAGCAATGGCAGTCTCAAACTTATCCCTTGTTCTTAGCGGCAAGTGCAGATCAAATGACCCGTCTTTGGGTGTGGTCATTCGCAACAGACTGGGGTTCACGTCTTGAATGTCGTCTACCGACGCGTCCACGCATTCTGCCACCAGGCGCAGGTCCACCGGGTGATCGATCTTCACCGTGTCAAAAGGTACAGGCTGCTCCTGAACGACCTTGTCCAGACCATATTGCGCTGGATTTTTGGCCATGATAGCCACTGCCAGGATAATGGGAACGTAATTTCGAGTCTCCTTCGGCAGGACGTTGCGGTTGTAAAGCTCCCAGAAATCTGCGTAGCCTGTCCTCTTCACCGCATTCTGAACCGTGCCAGGTCCAGAGTTGTATGCAGCCATCGCCAGATACCAGTCCCCAAACTGGCCATACAGATCCTTAAGGTGATGGGCAGCAGCCCGGGTCGACTTCTCAGGATCCTGCCGCTCGTCCAACCACCAGCTGCGCTCCAGACCATAGCCTCGGGCTCGGCTTCCCATGAATTGCCACATGCCGCGCGCACCTGCCCGCGAAAGCGCCAGCGGATGAAATCCGGACTCTGCCTGCGCCAGATACATCAGGTCCTGCGGAACGCCTTCCTCTTTAAGAGTCTGGCGGATCATCGTCTGATATCTGCCGGAACGCACCAACGCACGCTCTAAGGTCCCCCGCCCGCGGGTTGAGAAATAGTTGATATAACCCGCCACTTGATCCGTCATCATTAGCGGCAAGTCCGAACGCGTCGACTTTATCTCGGCTTCTGCCTTTGCCTTGACGTTCGGGTCGACTGGGAACGTGACCTCATTAGCCTCGTCGATGGGAGCGGGTTCAGATTTCTGTTCAGTAAACCCGTCTCCCTCCTGCAGAGCGGTCAGCTCAAAACCGTTCACCCCGTCTAGAACCCGATCCAGTTCCTGTTCCAGACGTTCGTCGGAGCGGACATCGAGGTCGCTGCCAAGAAGAAGATTGAATGCACGGTCAAAACTCTGCTTTGCGGCCTCCAAATGCCCCGCTCGATAATCTTCCTGGCCAGCCTGGTACTCTTTCTCCACCTGCTCGATCAGTTCAGAAACGGCTTCCTGCGAATTTGGCTCCACCGGAGAGAGGCCAACTTTAGTCTGGTCCTGAGGTGCTGGAACCGAAGAAGGAGTGGATATTGACGGCTTGGCCAGCGTCAGCGCCGGTGGCGTCGCCTGATTGTGCGAAAGAAGAGTCGCTGGTTTCTGGGCAGTCTGGCAGCCCGTCGCGACCAGTATCATGGCCACAATCGGCGCGACGTAAGCATAGAGCTTTGCAAGTCTCATATTTCTCTATGAATTACCGCGACCTACCCCCAGCTCTGAACTTGGACAGTCTGGCAAAATCCTACTACCCGCCGCTTTAGAGGGTCAACCCGCAAAGGACCATGGACCATTGCCTCGGGGCAGGCGGGGCATGTTACTCCGCGAAAGTCCGGGATTGCAAGTTGTTTAGAGGCTGAAAAACTTGCCACGAGATGTCTTGCAAGATGGGAACGGAATCTTCCCATAGAAGAAGCGCCCAAGAATGGCTTTCGTGGAGCCTTCTGCATTCGCACGCCAGCGAATCCTCTCTGAAGGCTATTCAGATCACAGTGATCGGCGTCAGCTTAGTCGAGTCTGGTTCCGGGAGGATAGGTATCCCACGACACTCCTATCACGCCAATCCAGGAGGCCGCGGGATCCCGGCCCAGACGCTCCTGTAATGCTTCTAGCTCCGTTTTTTGAGTGCGCATCATGATTATGGAGAATCTGGTTTGCCAGCCCCGCCCTCTTTTGGCGAGTCTGAACCCGCTACGTTTATCGTCGAGCCCCGTAGGGGTGTCGTGAAAATAGCCCACCGCGGTGGGTAAGCAAGAGGGTGTGCCCGAGTCCCGTAGGGACGCCTGAGACACATCCACTGGCGCGAAAGCCCTCCTGACCCAAGGCGAACCCCGTGTATATCTTGTGTTCCTCGGCACAGCCAAGAAGCCAAATAGCGAGTAATAATGATATCTATGGGGTCTACTTTCCCGACCTTAGGCCTGAAAGACCGCTGGGTGCCGAAGTCTGTCCTTTGCCTTCGCGATTACAACTCCAGCAAGTTCCTGCACGACCTAATCGCTGGCATTACCGTGGGCCTGGTCGCTCTCCCGCTGGCGATGGCCTTCTCCATCGCTTCGGGATTGACTCCCCAGGCTGGCATCTATTGTGCCGTAGTCACGGGCTTTCTGATCTCTCTTCTTGGTGGATCGAAGACTCAGATTGGTGGCCCCACCGGAGCCTTCGTTGTGGTCGTCGCCGGTATTGTCGCCGCGCACGGCGTCGACGGCTTGTTCATGTGTACCGTCATGGCCGGTGCGCTGCTTGTCGTGATGGGCCTGACCGGCATGGGCACTGCCGTCAAGTTCATTCCGCGACCCGTGGTGATCGGTTTCACGAACGGCATCGCCATCCTGATTGCTAGCACCCAGGTAAAGGACTTCTTCGGCCTGCAACTCGATAAGGTTCCCGGCGTCTTCTGGCTTCGCATGGAAGCTCTGGCCAGCCACTTCAAGACTCTGAACTATGAGTCGACCGCCCTGGCTATGGGGACGGTCATCATCCTTATTGTTTGTCGGGTCGTATCGACCCGCATCCCTGGCCCGATCGTCGCTCTCACGCTTGGCACCGTAGCGGTCGCCGTGTTCAAACTCCCCGTTGAAACCATCGGCACGCGCTTCGGTGGTATTCCCAGCGGCCTGCCTCACTTGGTGATCCCCAAATTTCGCCTCGATCTCGTTCATGGTCTTCTCGGCCCTGCCGTCACCGTCGCCATGCTCGGCGCGATAGAGTCCTTAATGTCCGCTGTCGTCTCCGACCGCATGAGCAACGACCGCCACAATCCCAACGTCGAACTCATCGGCCAGGGCGTCGCGAATATCGCATCGCCACTCTTCGGTGGCCTGCCCGCCACCGGCGCCATCGCTCGTACCGCCACCAACATCCGCTCGGGTGCGCAGTCCCCGGTCGCGGGCATGATTCATTCCCTAACCCTCGTCTGCATCCTGTTGTTCGCCTCGCGCCTCGTCAGCTTCGTGCCCATGTCCGTACTCGCCGGCATCCTGATGGTCGTCGCCTACAACATGGGCGAATGGCGCGAGATTCCCCAGCTCCTCAAGCTCACAAAAACCGACATCAGCGTCTGGCTCGTCACCTTCGCCCTTACCGTCTTTGCCGATCTCACCGTCGCTGTCGAAGCCGGCATGATCATCGCCGCGCTGCTCTTCATCAGCCGTGTCGCCGCCACCACCACCGTCTCTCAGGTCACCGACGACTACGTCGAAGACGGCCGCGTCCATATTCTTCAGGACAAGGACATCCCCTACTACGCCACCATCTTCCGCATCCACGGTCCTTTCCTCTTCGGAGCCACTGACAAGATCGATGTCGTGACCGAAAAGATTCACAAGCTCCCTCCCGTCGTCATTCTTCGTCTGCGCAACATGACGGCTTTGGACGCCACCGGCCTCTTCGCCCTCGAAGAAACCGCCAAGCGTCTCCAAGCGACGGGCCGCACTTTGCTTTTGTGTGGTGCGAGGGAACAGCCCGCAAAATTAATCCATGAAGCCGAGTTTGAGGAGGTCATCGGAGCGGCCAACATCTGCGAGAACGTGCAGCATGCCCTTCGTCGCGCCGAAGAAGTATTCGAGAAACTCGAGGCGGCATCCGCTGTACCATCCTCCAACTAATCCGGGAGGGCACGACTTTAGTCGTGCCGCGTGTAGCATTTGTTTGTCATTCCGAGCCGCCCGTAGCCGCGCTTGCGTGGCGAGGACGTGCGAGGAATCTGCATTCATTTTTTCAGCGGAATTCACATCGGACGCCAGCTTCTGATTGGAAGATGAAATGGTGCTGTATCGAGCCCCGCAGGGGCTTCGTGCCGGCAGCCCATCGCTCCAGTCGCTGCACCCGCTCTGCAATCAATATCAGCTTTAGCCACGGGGGACCAGCCGCGATTGCGCGGCCGCCCTCGACGGCGGGTTTGAGACCGGAGTCAACCGCTCTCGTTGGCACTCACTTACACCTCATTGTGCGCAACTGAAAATGGAATCGCGGTGCAATTTGAACTTGCTTCTTTGCGCCTCAGCCCCGCAGGGGGCGTCGTGCCAATAGCCCACCGCCTCAGCGGTGGGTGCGCAAAGAGCACGGCTCAAGTCCCGTAGGGACGACTGAACCTCCCCACTATCCCGCCCGCTTCGCAATCGCAGCCACCGTTCCTTGCGCGGCCCGAAGATAACCCGCAGGCGCCAGCAAAATCTGTACTCCACGTATCCCCGCCGACACCGAAACTACATCAAACAACTCGACCGTCTCATCCACAAAAACCGGATAGTCTTTCTTCCCGGCCAGCGCAGTCACCCCTCCGCGGATGTAACCCGTCAAACCCTGAAGTTCTTTCACCGGCACGAGCTGAATCTTGCGATCGCCCGACGCCGAGGCCAGCGCCTTCAGATCGAGTTCGGCATTCCCCGGAATCACCGCCATGCAGATTCCGTTCCGGTCTCCACGCGCTACCAGCGTCTTGAAAACCTGTTCTGGCGGAAATCCAATCTTCCCCGCGACCGTTTCCGCCGCCAAGTCCCCGGGATCCACTTCGTACTCCCTCAACTCATAGTGAATGCCGAGCTGATCCAGCAAGCGAGCCGCGTTCGTTTTGTGTGCCACGCTCTGATTCTATTTCGGTATCGTTCCCTTTCTGCGGCATCCTTTTCGAAACGGCTACGCTTCCAGGGTCGTATGGACAGCTCTAAGGCATGACGGCTCATCGGATAGACGACAGTGAAACGTAGGAGGCGCATTGCATTCGCCTGATGAAATGGTTGAAACCGGACTGCATGACTGCCCTCCGGAGAAGAACCCTCCAAAGCTCCGGGCCCAGGGTTAGGCGAGACACTTTCTCTAGTCCACTTTCGGGAGGAGAATCGCAGAATTGCGGCGTTTTCACGCAATTTTCAGGCTACTAAGGTCGGATTTCTCTGCAATCCAGACTGGCTGGCGGAGGGAGAGGGATTCGAACCCCCGGTACCCTTTCGGGTACAGCGGTTTTCAAGACCGCCTGTTTCAACCACTCACACATCCCTCCGCAGGGTGGTTGGTTCATAGTTTACATCGGCAGTCCGAATTTTCTCTCCCGCGTTTCATGACGGGGGAGGGCACACGCTCTGAAAGGCGTACTAACGACGAGTGCAGACCGCCCACTCGACTAACCGATCATTTTGCGCTGATCGCCGATGCGGCGCTCGCGTTCGTTTGCGAATCGCTCTACGCCTGCGAAAATCGAACCCGGATCGAGATGCGCTTCCGCGATGACGTCCGATTCCAAGCCGCCGCTTCTCCAGCAATCGTCGAAGTCGGACGTGAGTGAATACTCATCTGTCAACGGCCCAAGATTGCGCAGCGGCCACACGCGTCGCGTGCCCGTGGATACCACCATCAAATCGTAGCGCGCCCCTGGCGGCAGGACCGCATCGCGATACGCTTGCGGTTGGCGATCGAATAAATCCTCGCTGATCACCGCAATCACCTTTACGTTTACACCGGCCGCTTCGAGTTTCGGCAGCACTTTGAGGAGATTCACCGTGGAACTCGATCCTTGCGCGATCACATAACCGTGACGCGGCTTGCCGGGCGCGAAGTCGCGGATTACGTACAGACCCTTTGCCGCAGCGCGCAGATCGGTGTCGGCGAATTGGCTGCGGTCCGCGACCGGGAAGTCGGGGCGTGCCACCTCCAGCGTGATAATCCCCACATGCGGATTGCGTGCCGCGATTTCCGCCGCCGCGAAATAGCCAGGCGAGACATCGTTGTAGTCCCAAAAGCTCAGGTTGATCGCCTGACCGCGCGGGAACAGCTTCCACACTTGCGGCGCGAAGATGCCGAAGTGCGTGCGCGCGTCGGCCGCCGTTTCAGGGCCGGAGTGCGCGGCCAGGATGTGCAGCACGCCCATGCGGAACTTGCTGTCCTGATTTTGTTGGCTCCAGACACGCGCGGGAGTGTACATCAACGGCGTGAATGCTCCGTACGTGCCGCTCAGGGCCCAAACGCCGGCGAATTTTTCGGGATCGACGGATGCGCTTTGACTCACCAGCCCGATAGCAGTGGAAACATTGCCCGCTTCTTGAATGGGCGCTTTCAAGCGCGTGCCCAGCGGATTGTCTTTAGGACTGTAGTGTCCCCACAAACTGCCGTGTTCTACGTTGATCGACTCCGAAAGGTCGGCGGCCACCGTAAAGAAACGTCCTTCGGTGACGTAATTCATCCACTTGATGATTTCGGAAATCGCGCGACGCGCTCCGGCCACCTCACCCGGTTTCTTGAACAGCGAAATGCTGACTTGCTTTTCCGCACCCGAAATCGCATTGCGAATGGAGACCTTCTGCGGCTCTTCCGGTAGGGCCGCGACGCGCAGGCGATCGTCGAGGAACGGATCGCTCGAGGCTGAGATGCGCAACTTCACGTCGTTCCGCACGGTGTCGCCGATTTCCACCAGGCGCTCGGCAAGGCGATCGCCCAATCCGTCGCGGTCGAGCAGCGACATCACCACGTCGATGTTCGTCTTGAACTGGATCAATCGCTCGCGATTATTTGTGACGGGGCCCTTGCGAATGCCTTCGAACTCCACGCCGTAATGTTTCTCGAACGTCTGCGCCAGCGCGAGAAAATACTCCGAGTTCATCTTCAGCGCGTAAGGATGGCTGGCGTAACTCACGAGTTGATTGCCGTAGCCGTCGATTTTTCCGTCAGCGGCCGTGGGCCAGTAGCCCTTGATCGTTTTGCCGATGGCGGCGACTGGACGACGATCCTGCGGGTCGACTGCGTCCATCGCTTTCAGCACCGCGGCCACCTGGCCGTAGTCGTTACCATTCTGCAGCGTGAACACGTTCCATCCGTACGACGTCCACTGACTTACGAGATCGTAGCCGTCGAAGCCGGAGGCGATCACGCCGCCAATGGGGCCGCCAATCAGGCAATCGTCGATGCCTGCGTTGTTGTCGGAAATCATCACGCGCAAACGCTTCCCCACTTGCAGCGCGAGCGCTTGCGTCTTGAACTCCTGTGCGTGCCCTTCGGTAAGCGCAAACTCGCCTTCCAGCGCGATCACTTTCGGCGAGTCTGGGGCGCCCACCACATCCCAGAACGCCGCTTTGCCCGCGGCCGTAGCAATGCCGATGCCCGAGGGTCCCCCGTTCACGTCGTTCGTGCAGTCAGTGCTTTCGGCATGTCCTGAGAGCGCGCGAATGCCGCGGCCTTTGGCTTGCGCGAACAGCGGATGGTCCTCCAAATCCGTTTCGTGCAGCAGCGTCTTCAGCGCACCTGCGCCGCGCCGGAATCCCAACGCGTCGATCGGCAGCATCGCGACCTGTGGGTCGACGTGATAACGCGGATCGCCGGTCTGCTGATACTTGCGATACAGCGCTTGGCCCATGATCATCCACAGCGCGTAGCACGTGGGGATCGAGTGGCCCGCTGCGAGCATGAATTTGTCGGAGTAAGGATGCTTCGGCCGGCGGTAATCGAAACGGAGTCCGCCGTTTTCAGGACCGATCAAATGCGCCGCAACATTGTACGGCGTGTACGCGAGCGGTCCGCCGAGATGCCCGGTCTGCGCGTAATTTCCCAGCAGCACCAGGGTCATGCAAGTCATGTATCCAACGTTGTCGAGCAGAGGATCGTACGTGAAAGCTTGTTGCTCGGAGGGGGAAGGAACTACGTGAGTGTGCGATGTCATAGACGGGGAAAATAATAGCACCCGTGAAGCAAGAGACTCCGTGGTCTCGCGGATGGTTGAGGAAACAAAAGGCGAATGTACTCCCATTCCAGCGGCAAAACGTCAAACGGGCAGAAATCTCTTGTCCCCCGAAGTCGACAAAGGCCGTTTGCAAATTGATTCGGGGTAGCTGGTTTGCTAAGGTCGTCGTCATGTCCGAGCGTTCCCCCGAGCTGATACATGACCAGATACGCGAATTGCTCGACTCCCTTTATCGCGTCGATTCGGGACGAATCCTGGCAACTCTGATCCGCTTGCTCGGTGATTTTGATCTTGCCGAGGAGGCGATGCACGAAGCCTTTGCGGCAGCGCTGAGCCTGTGGCCGAGGAGTGGAGTACCCGGCAACCCGCGACCATGGCTGATTTCGACCGCCCGATTCAAAGCCATGGATACTCTGCGTCGGCGGGCGAGATTTGATGCGTCTCAAGACGAGCTCGTGCGCTTTCTCGAGGCGCAATGGCATTCGGCGGAAAGGTCCAATAAGAATGAAGAGGACAGCCTTGAGGACTCCCTTGAGGATGATCGTCTGCGCCTGATTTTTACCTGCTGTCATCCATCTCTGGCGCCGGAAGCGCACGTTGCGCTCACCCTGCGTGAGGTGTGCGGGCTCACAACCGAGGAGATAGCAAAGGCCTTCCTCATCACTCCGCGTACGCTGGCGCAGCGCATTGTGCGCGCAAAGGCAAAGATTCGAGAGACACCGATTCCGTACGAGGTGCCGACGCCGCAGGAATTGCCCGAGCGACTGGGCGCGGTGCTTCAGGTCATCTATCTCGTCTTTAACGAAGGTTATTCGGCTGCGGCGGGAGCGGAGGTGACGCGGGCCGAGCTAACCGGCGAGGCGATTCGACTCGGCCGGTTGCTCATGGAACTCCGGCCCGCGCCGGACGTCCTCGGTTGGGAAATCATGGGTCCGGAAGTCATGGGGCTGCTTTCCCTGATGTTGCTCCATGAATCCCGTCACGCCGCGAGAACCTCTCCGGCCGGAGAGCTGATTCTGCTGGAGAACCAGGATCGCTCGCTCTGGAACCGGGAGCAGATCGCGGAGGGAGTGGCATTGCTGGAGAAAGCCCTGAAGTCCCGCCGCTTCGGCTCCTACACACTGCAGGCTGCGATTGCGGCCGTTCATGCGGAGGCGGAATCGGTCGCTGTGACCGACTGGCGGCAGATTGTTGCGCTTTACGACCGATTGGTACGAATTCAGCCTTCGCCAGTTGCACAGCTGAATCGTGCCGTGGCAATTGCAATGTGCGAAGGTCCAGAGGCCGGTCTGGCGCATATCGACGCGGTCTTGGAACATGGTGAATTGGCAAATTACTACCTGGCGCATTCAGCCCGTGCGGATTTGTACCGCAGGCTGGGCAGGACCGCTGAGGCCCGGTCCTCTTATGAGAAAGCTCTGGCGCTGACCCAACAGGAACCGGAGCGGCAATTCCTGCAAGAGCGGATTCGGCAATTGAAATAAAAAAGACTCGTCAGCGTGCTAGGGCACCAAACGTGCTAGCAGCCGTTTATCGAACGCCGAAAGCTTTTTCCTCTTCAGGAAACCGGGGACAGACGGAACGTTTCCCCAATTTTTCGACGACTGGAAAATTGATGAACGTCCCGTCTGTCCCCGGTTGTCCCCATCGGGCCGAGCGTTAACCGTACGTGAGGTCGGTGCTCTGTCCGACTTCGATGATATAACCGTCAGGATCGCGGATGTAGCAGCGTATCTCGCCGTACTTGGGAATCGGCTCCGTAATGAACTCGGCTCCTCGACTTTTCCATAATTCATAGCACGCTTGAATATCGGCGACGCGGACATTCATAAAGCTGTTGATGTGATTCGGGTCGGGGACACTGAGTGTTACCGTCGGCTTATCCGGGGTCGGCCCGCCTCCAACGTTCAGAATCATCCAGATATTCGCAAGCTGAAGGTACGCAGGCGCGTTGCCGTCACCCAGGCTCAGAATGCGAGCGCCGAAGACCTTTTCGTAGTAGCGAGCCGATCGCTCGATGTCGGCGACGGTGAGAAAATGCG
>Ga0209698_10003577_pt1 | contig 17217 bp, 13 predicted proteins | sample LitLauG_LLR_2012_FD_187203 | JGI IMG/M metagenome (GOLD analysis project Ga0209698, IMG submission 187203) | Freshwater sediment microbial communities from Pennsylvania, USA - Little Laurel Run_MetaG_LLR_2012 (SPAdes) (version 2) | ecosystem: Environmental > Aquatic > Freshwater > Creek >...
AGCAAGGCCAATTCGATCGCCTATCAGCCGGCGCTGGAAAAGATCGTCAATTTCGACGTCAACTGGAACATCATCTCCTATCCGAGCCCGTCCTGGGCGAAACAGGTGTTTCCGGACGTCGAGGAGGATGTCGCGGTCGCCAGGCTTGCAGATGCGATCTTCGCGGCCTCGCGCGTCGACAATGACGGCGCGGTGGCGGCATGGACGAAGCACAATGCGGTCCTGCGCGAGCGCACCGACTGGCTGAACGGCCAGCGGTTCAGCGCGCTGCATTATACTGGACCGGGCGTCGATCTCACGATCGGGCTCGCCGACGGTCACGAATGGGAAGGCGGCGCTTCAACCGCCAAGAACGGCATCACCTGCAACGCGAACATTCCGACCGAGGAAGTGTTCACCACGCCGCATGCCCGGCGGGTGAGTGGGCACGTCGTCAGTTCCAAGCCGCTGTCCTATCAGGGCTCGCTGATCGACAACATCTCGGTCAAGTTCGAGGAAGGCCGCATCGTCGAAGCAAGAGCCTCGCGCGGCGAGGAAGTGCTGAACAAGGTGCTGGACACGGATGAAGGCGCGCGCCGTCTCGGCGAAGTGGCGCTGGTGCCGCATTCTTCGCCGATCTCGAAAAGCGGGCTGTTGTTCTTCAACACCCTGTTCGACGAGAATGCCGCCTGCCACATCGCGCTCGGCCAGTGCTATTCGAAATGCTTTATCGATGGCGGCAAGCTGACGCCGGAGCAGATCGCGGCGCAGGGCGGCAACAAGAGCCTGATCCATGTCGACTGGATGATCGGCTCGGACAAGATCGACATCGACGGCCTTCATACCGACGGCCGCCGCGTGCCGGTATTCCGCAAGGGCGAGTGGGCCTGAACATCGCTAACGGGCGGCGCGATCGCCTGACCTCGCCCGAGAAATATCTCGGTCGGGCGCCGGAAATGGTGGATCGGGTGCTGGCCCTCTCGCGTCGCCAAGAGTTCGGCCAGTTCACCTGCGTCGGCATGGTCTGCGAACGCGCTTGCCGGATTATCGGGTCGATCAGCGGCAGAGTACAGGGCATCCTGTTGAAGTCATCAGGGCCGCAGGTAACTCCAGCCTCGCTCTTGTAGTTCCATCAGCCGGACGACTCCGGCTTTGACGACCTTCGCCTGCGAGACGAGGGGGATTTCTTTCGCCTCGGTTCTTGTCATGTTTTCGCGAGTATTCCCGCATGCGGAAAAGGCGAGTTGTGGCATGGTTTCGCTCATGGACTTGATGCGCGCTTTGACGGGAGAGGTGTCATCTCGCAGCATGTGCAGTCCTGGTCCAAAGGCGACGACTTCGATCTCTACCTTTTGACCGATCTCGCTGTAATGCTGAGCCACATTGCTCACGTTATTGAGGGCGAGATTCATGACTGCGGGGTCATTGACATCGACCTGTATAACCAGCCGATGCGGCTGCTTTTGGTTGGCGGCGGCGCTGTTTTTGGCGGGGGCACTGATTTTGGCAGAACTGCTGATTTGCGTGCTCAGCACCAAGGCGAGCGCGATGGAGACCACTCCGACGATTGATCTGTTCATGATGTTTTCCTTGAGTGTGTGGGCTCAAGTGTACGCCGCAGCGTAGTCATGCACGAAGAAGCGGGTCAAGAAACGTTCGACCGAAAGCCGAGTGATCTACTTAATTTCCGCGGTCGTACAGCTAATCATTTCTGACTACCTCCATTGCGACATCGACAAGCGGTCGGTGAAAGCTGTCTGATGATAGCCTTAACTTGAGTTATTGCGATGCAGGCGATCGAGGCTGCACTCAAGGGCAGGGTTTTCCTGCTGGACCAAGATCCCGGCGACGTGACCGCTGCCTATTGGGCACTACGACAAGGCGTTTCGTGTAGGGAGCGCGGGTCGATTGCCGCGTCGCCAATCCATCGGCTGCCGGGATCCGGAACGGTCGAGGATGGCTCGTGCGTAACAAGCAGCATCCTTGCACGTGCATCTATTTCCGCAGGAGTGTGTGTTCTCTGGCTTCTCATTGGGGCTGCGGAGGACAAAGGACTGTGCGGTGAAAGCAGCATCCGTGCGCAGGCTCTCGTTGCATCAACCGAAAAGGCTCGCCAGGGCATCGAGCCCCACGCCATGCGGGGCGAATCCACGCAGGTCTCGCAGGTTGTTGAGACGACAGCCGTCGAGCAGAAGCAAATTCTCGAACGCGACCGTGAGAAAATCGACATTCAACAAATGGATGTACCGCAGGGCAAAGCCGCGCAGGCGCCGCAATCCGCCCCGACGCGGGAGCGAAAGCAGGCGCTGGAACACGAACCGGAATGGGACAGGGCGGAAGCCCTAGCGCGTGCGCTTACCGCGTCGCTCCGAGGAGAGCTCGATGCGGTGCGGTCAGCGGCTGAAGCGGCGAGGATCAAGCAAAAGCAGGCGCTCGATCAAGAGCGAGACAGGGCAGATGCCCTTGCGCGTGAACTCGATAAGGTGCGAGTCGTAAGCTTGGAAGCCGTGCAAGCCATCGACGCGGAGACCAAGCAAAGGCAGGCGCTCGAACAGGAGCGCGGCAGGGCAGACAATCTCGCCCGTGAACTTACCTCTCTCCGGACGGAACTCGATGCGGTACGGAACAAAGCTTCGGGAACCGCACAAACCGGCGAGGCGGAGACCACGCAAAAACAGGCGCTCGAACAGGAGCGCGTCAGGGCAGACAACCTCGCGCGCGAACTTACCTCTCTTCGGACGGAACTCGATGCAGCGCGGAACAAAGGTTCGGAAACCGCGCAAGCCGTGGAGGCAGAGAGCAGGCGAAAGTCCGCGGTCGAACAGGAACTCAAGCAGGAACGGGGCAGGGCCGACATTCTTGCGCGCGATCTAACTTCTCTTCGGGCTGAACTCGATGCGGCGCAGAACAAGGGTTCGGAAACCGCGCAAGCCGTCGAGGCGGAGAGCAAGCAAAAGCAGGCGGTTGAACAGGAGCTCAAGCAGGAACGGGACAGGGCCGACACTCTTGCACGCGAACTTACCTCAGCCCGGGCGGAACTCGACACCGCGCGGACCGCAGGCCCGAAAGTCGCGCAGGCCGCCGCGGCGGAGCTTGAGCAAAAACAGGCGCTTAAGCGCCAGCTCGAACAGCAGCGAGACCGAGCGGAGGCCCTAACGCGCGAACTAACTTCCCTGCGGGCAGAACTGGATAAGGCGCGAGCCGAAGGCGGAGAGGCTTTGCGAATTGCTGAGGCGGCGAGGATCGAACAAGAGCGGGAATTCAGGAAGGAACGCGACAAAACTGAGACGCTCACCCGCGAGCTTGCCGCGGCGCGGAAGGGGACCGAGGAGCGTTCCGCACTTCTAGCTGCCGCTTACACCGAGGTGTTGCAGGCAACGGAGAAGAACAGAACCTCCGCAGCGGAACAGAAACTGGCCATCGCCAGAGAGAGCGATCGTGCCGACGCGCTCTCGCGCGAGCTTGCCTCCGTCATGAACGGACCCGAGGCCGGCAACTGGCAGATCGCTGCCTTGAATGCTTTTCGTGCCCTCCGCACGCGGGAGTCCGCCGTCGATAGCGCGCAGGCGCGGATGGTCGAAGTCCCTTCGAGGGCGACCGAAGGAAAGGGGCGCTCGGCGGAACAGGTTTCCGGCGGAACCGTCGCTTCGACGTCCGAACGGTCGCCCGCTTCGGAATTGCCGCGTCCGGAGAAGCAGTCGGCTGCCCGCGAAGCGGCGTTGGATTTGGACCAGAAAGTCGGGATGCGGACAGGACGATCGATGTCGGCGAGTGCCGCTCCCCGCTCCCCCATGGACGAACAGAGGCTGCTTGCCCGGGCAACCGAATTGCTCCGGCAAGCCGATATCAGCGGCGCCCGCCCGTTGCTTGAACACGCGCTGGAGCATGGCAGCGCGCGTGCTGCCTTTATGCTGGCCGAGACTTACGACGCGCGCGTGCTGCAATCGTGGCGCGCACGCGGAATTTCCGGTGATCTTGCGAAGGCGCGCGAACTCTATGAACAGGCGCAGGCAGGCGGCATTGAGGACGCGAAGGCGCGCATCGAAGCCTTGAAATAGGGATCGGCTCATAGCTCGGCCGGCCCGCGGCAGTCAGCTGGAGGATAGAGATGCCCGTGTCGCTCATGAAGTTTTCCACGGTGGCATCAGCTGCGATGATCTTAGCCGTGCTCGGCCTGCAGTTGCCAGCCGATGCCCAATCCCGCCCGAGACGCGAGACGCCGACGGACGCGGCGCTGGCGAAGAAGACCGACATAGCCGCCAGAGAACGCATCAATGCATGGACGGTCGGTCTCGCCGGCGGGCTGATCGAAGGCGCGCCGCTTCGTCTCGCGGCGGAGATCGCTCGGGTTGTGAATGAGGAGGACAAGCTTCATGTCATCCCGATCGTGACGACCGGTGCAGCCGAAAATATCAACTCGCTATTATATCTCAGGGGTGTTGATGCGGCCGTCATCAACACGGATGCTCTTGACGAGTACAAGGCCCAGGTACCGTTCATCGAACGGCGCCTTGTTTATGTTCTGAACCTGTTTCCATCCGAATTGCACATCTTCGTCCGTCCCGAGATCCGGTCGCTCGAAGACCTCAGGGGCAAGAAGGTCAACTTCAACACGCAAGGCACGGCGGCCGCCTATTCCGGTCCACTGATCTTCAGCCGGCTGGGCCTGAATGTGGAAAAGATGTTCATTCCCCACCAGGTTGCGTTGGAGCAAATGAAACGCGGAGAAATGTCAGCCGTCGTGTTTGTGACGTCAAAGCCCGTTGACGCTTTCCTGAAGGGACGCTGGGACCCGGGTTTCAAGTTTCTTGCTGTCGAATACGACGCCAAATTCGAGGATTACTATCTTCCATCATCGATCGAGGCGACGGACTATCCGAGCCTGGTGCCGAAGGGCGAGCGGATCGCGACGATCGCCGTTCCCACCATCCTTGCGGCCTTCAACTGGCCTCAACAGTCCGACCGATATCGGCGCGTGGCGCGCCTTGTAGATCACCTGTTCAGTCGCCTCGACAGATTGCAGTCGCCCGGCTTCGATCCGAAGTGGAAGGAAGTCAACCTGCGCGCCGAGGTGCCCGGTCTCGAGCGGTTCCGGCCGGCGCAGGAATGGCTTGAGCGTCCGCAGGCCGCAACAGCGGGGCCGTCCCAATGAAGGGCGTGGGCGTGCTCGCTGTGACCGTGCTCTCAAGCCTGAGCCAGGCGGTGTATGCTCAAGCCGGTGACGCGGTCGATCGCCTGAGGGGATGCTCAAAATATGAAGGCGTGGAGCGGCTGAAGTGCGTCGACGAACTCTTGCAGGAGGCAGCACCTGACCCTGTGCAGCCACCAGGCCCGAACTGGATTATCAGCGAGACGACCTCGCCGGTTGACTACAGGCCGCAGATTGCTGCGCTGACGACGGCGCCCGCGTCGTCGTCGCAAGATGCCCCGTCCTCGCTCGCCATTCATTGTCGCGCCCAACGCACCGAGCTGATCGTTTCCACGACGGGCTCCTGGAAACAAGCCACGGATGGTGAGGTGAAGGTCGTATACCGGATCAACGAAGAGCCGCCTGTTGAACAACGATGGAGACCCGCGGAGGCGGGGAGAAGTCTCGCCTTTCAGGGGGACGTCGTTCGGTTCCTGCGCTCGATGCCGGATGGCGGCCAGATTCTCGTTAAAGTGTACGCTGGAAAATCTCCGCCGTATGAAAGTACGTTTAGGTTGGCCGGCCTGGATCCGATCCGACGCAAGATCGCAGCAGCCTGCAACTGGCCCCCGTCCTGATCGACGCGCAAACAAAAAAAGATTGCCGGTATTCGCGGCCTCGAAGAGCCGCTCTGCGTGAGGGGGCCGATCCGTTCCGTTTCTTGCCGGAACGGTTCCTTGCGAAGAACCGACTGGCTCACCAAGTGGAATAGCGATCCTGTTTTTGTGCGATAAGCAGCGCACGATTGTGCTCCCACCAACAACAGGCCGAACGCCCATGACCGTTAACGAGCGCGATATCGCAGCGGCCGTTAACCCGGTAATCACTCGGCTGCCTCGCCGAGGTCGCCATGCAGGCACCTTCGGACAGTCGAATCTCACGTTTTGTGGCGCACAGGAGCGATCGCAGCAGAATCCGGCCGATTTTGCACGAAAACGCCAGTAATGAATGGCGCTTTGGTTGCTTTTGGCCTAAAGCAACCCCAATTCAATCAAATCCGCTACTCAGCGGCCGTGCTTCTGCCAGGCACGCAAGCCTCAAACCATTGGGTTCGAGGCTCTGTTCGATGTTCCGGTGCAGACACCAACCAAGGCTTTCAATCCCGTGACATTCTCGACCACACCTCCGCCGCTCGCCCGAGCCTTGACGGAGCGCAATTACGATTCCGCGACCGCGGTCCAGACCGCCGTGCTCGCGGACGCGGCCAAAGGCCGCGATCTTCTCGTCTCGGCACAAACCGGCTCGGGCAAGACCGTCGCCTACGGGCTGGCGATCGCTGAAGACCTTCTCGGCGACGCCGAGCGGTTCGAGCGGGCCGCCGCGCCGCTTGCGCTGATCGTCGCGCCGACGCGCGAGCTTGCCTTGCAGGTGCAGCGCGAACTCGCCTGGCTCTACCAATATGCTGATACGCGGGTGGTTTCCTGCGTCGGCGGCATGGATCCGCGCCGCGAGCAGCGCGAGCTTGCCGCGGGCGCCCACATCGTGGTCGGAACGCCCGGCCGGTTGTGCGATCATTTGCGGCGCAACCGCCTCGATATTTCGCAATTGAAGGCCGTCGTGCTCGACGAGGCCGACGAAATGCTCAATCTGGGTTTTCGCGAGGATATGGAATTCATCCTCAAGACCACGCCGGATACCCGCCGCACGCTGTTGTTCTCGGCGACCTTGCCGCGCGGCATCGTCGCGCTGGCGAAGCACTATCAGCAACAGGCCTTTCGCGTCGAGGTCGCGGGCGACGAAGGCGGCCACGCCGACATCGAGTATCGCGCCATCCGGATTGCAACTGGCGACGTCGAACACGCGGTCGTCAATGTGCTGCGCTTCTTCGAATCGCCGGGCGCGCTGGTGTTCTGCAACACGCGGGATGCGGTCCGGCATTTGCAGGCGACGCTTTTGGAACGCGGCTTCTCCGTGGTCGCGCTGTCGGGCGAATTGACCCAGAGCGAGCGAACCCAGGCGCTGCAGGCGCTGCGGGATGGACGCGCCCGCGTCTGCGTGGCCACCGACGTGGCGGCGCGCGGCATCGACCTGCCGAACCTCGACCTCGTCATTCATGCCGATATGCCGAACGACGCGGAAGTGATGCAGCATCGTTCCGGCCGCACCGGCCGCGCGGGCCGCAAGGGCGTCAGCGTGCTGTTGGTGCCATCAGCGAAAAAGCGGCGCGCCGAGTTGCTGCTGAACCTGGCCGGCGTCGACGCTGTCTGGGGCACAGCTCCCACTGCGGAAGAAATCCGCAAGCTCGATCAGGAGCGCATGCTGCGCGATGCGCTGTTTACGGATGAGACGACGGCCGAGGATCTGGTCCTCGCAAAGGCAATGCTCGCCGAGCGGTCGGCCGAGGATATCGCCGCAGCACTGGCGCGGCTTTATCGCGCGCGGCTGCCTTCGCCCGAGGATATTCTCGATCCCGGCCAGGGCGCCGGCCGGTCGCGTGACTTCGGCGGCCGGGAAAAGGGCGACCGGAATTCGCGGCCCGGCGATCGCGCCGGACCGCGCGCGAAGACCGGCAAATCATCGCCGCGCCAGGGCATGTCGGAGGGCAGCGTCTGGTTTCGCGCCGCCATCGGACGCAGGAAGAACGCCGAAGCCCGCTGGCTGTTGCCGATGATCTGCCGGCGCGGCGGCATCGACAAGCATGACATCGGCGCCATCCGCATCATGGACACCACTACCGAGTTCGAAATTTCCCAACGGGTCGCGGAATCCTTCGCCGCCCAAGTCCGCCGCCCGGACAAGGAAGACAACATCCGCATCGAGGCGCTGGCGGAAGCTCCGCAAGGCGAGGCGCGCCCGGAAAAGCGTTCACACCCGCCCCGGCGGGAAGACGGCAACACCGAGCGCGGCGCGCGCCCGAAAGATCAATTCCGTCAAGAGCGAGCACCAAAGCAACACGGCAAGCCCCACGGCGAGAGCGGCCCAAAATTCGGCGGCGAGGGTTTCAAGAAGAAAAAGCGAGACCCGGACAAGGCCGGCTATGCCGGTCACCCGCTGCTGGCCGGCGTGTCGCACGCAAAACCCGCGTTCGGAAAGAAGGCAAAACAGAAACGCCGCGGCTGAAGCTATGGATCGTTATTTCGTCGCCACGGCCAGCCGCAGCATGCTCATCACGCATCCGAGCACGGCGAACCCCGCGCCGAGTATCAGCGCGGTGGTGGCGCCTTCACGGCCGACGAGACCAAAACACAGCGCCGCCAGCGCGGCGCCTGTGGTCTGCCCGACCAGCCGCGCCGTCGCTACGATGCCGCTGGCGCCGCCGCTGCGGTCGGAGGGTGCGCTGGACATGATCGCCTTCATGTTGGGCGCCTGGAAGAAGCCGAATCCGCATCCGCACAGCGCCATGCGCCAGACGATGTCGGCGACATGCGGGTTCGCCGGCAGCGCCGCCAACAGCGCCATCCCGAGCCCGAGCAGAACGAGACCGAGGCTGCCGAGAATCCCCGCGGCATAGCGGTCGGACAGGCGTCCCGCGATCGGCGCCATCACCGCCACCACCAGCGGCCACGGCGTCATGAAGAAGCCGGTCTCGACCTGGCTGCGGCCGAGAATGTCCTCGAAATAGAACGGCAGCGAGACGAAGGCGAGGCCCTGGACCGCGAACGAGCAGATCGCGGTGGCGGTGGAAAGCGTAAACAGCGGCCGGCGAAACAGGTCGATCGGCAGCATCGGCGCCGGATGGCCGGCCTGCCGGCGGATCAGCACCCATCCGATCAGTATGGCGGCGACCAGCTCGATCGCGATGAACGCGGGGCGCTCGTGATGCGCGGCACTTCCGATGCCCAGCATGAACAGGCCGAGACAGCTCGCGGCCAATAGCGCGCCAGGGAAATCGAAAGCGTGGCTCGCGCGCGGAGTACGCGGCAAAGTCTTCAGCCCGATCGCCATCGCAACCAGACCGAAGGGAATGTTGACCGCGAACAGCCAGGGCCACGGCCCCAGCGCCAGGATGCCGGAGGCGATGGTGGGGCCGAGCGTGAAGGCGGTCGCGACCACCATGGCGTTGTGACCGAAGCCGCGGCCCTGCAGATGCCCGGGATAGATGTAGCGAACCAGCGCCGTATTCACGCTCATGATGCCGCTGGCGCCGAGGCCCTGCAGCACGCGCGCGGTCAACAGGCTGGGCAACGACCAGGCGCCGGCGCAGGCGAGCGAGGCTAGCGTGAACAGCAGAAGCCCCGCGAGATAGACCCGGTGGTGTCCGACGATTTCGCCGAGCGCCGCGAGCGGCAGCAGCGTCGCCACGAGCGCGATCTGATAGACGTTCACCACCCAGATGACATCGGCCGGGCCGACATGCAGATCGGTCGCGATGGCGGGAAGCGCGACGTTGGCGATCGCCGTATCGAGGGAGGCCATCGCCAGCGCGGTGAAAATCGCAGCCGCCGCCCAATTCCGGCGCTCCGCCGGCAGGCCATCGATCGGAGCCGGCTGGTTCGCCGAAATTGTTTCCGTCGACATTCGAGGGGGATCTCCAGATCGCTGGAGATGTAGTGCGAATGCCGGCCGGCCAGCAGACGGTTCCCTGCATGACGCATATGCACGTCGAATGGCGGCGCTACGTCCGCTCCGGCTGGGCCCGATGGGCGCAGCCGGAGGCGGGCGCCTCAGGCGGATTTCGCCAGGGGTTCGCCGAGTCCCTCGCGCACGAATTGCTGGAACGTCTTCGGTTTGGCGCCGCCGATCGTTTCGATCGTATCGGTGACCGCGAAGCGGGCGGCTTCCTCACTCAGGCTGGCGGCGCGGAGCGCCTTCCAGAGCGCGGATAGATGCGCCAGCGCATGCGCATTGTAGCCACGCGCCATGGCATCGTTGCGCCACTCCTCGTCCGTGGTCTCCTCGTAGCGCACGTTCCGGGAAAGGACGCGGCCGAAGGTCGCGATGATGTCCTTCAGCGAGATGACGGCGCCGACCACCGGATAGGCGGCGTTCGCGGGCAGGGATGGGCTCGTCAGCAGGCCGACCGCGACCCGCGCCACATCTTCGGCCGAAACGAGCGGAAGCACGGTGCTTTCCTTGCCCCAGGGCAGGCGCACGGCGCCCTGCGCCGGCAGGCTGAGGCGAACCTGCGAGCCGAGATTCTCGTAGAACACGGTCGCCCTGACATGCACCGCGCTGATGTCCGCCCATTCGAATACCTGTTCGGACAGGTAATTTTGCCGCATCCGCGGGGTGGGGGCGTCGATGGAAGATTGCAGCATCACGAGATTGACGAGGCGCGAGATGCCGGCCTTGCGCGCGGCCAGCGCCATCGCCGCGGTCGCGTCGAGCAGGCCGTCCTGCACCGGGTAGGCAAAGTAGATGGCCGAGGTGCCCTGAGCAGCGCGCTGCACCGCCCCGGCGTCGAGAAAATCGCCCTCGAAGATTTCGGCGCCGAGCGCGCGCAAATGCTCCGAGCGCTCGTCGATGGAATGGACGAAGGCGCGGACCGGAATCCCGCGTGCGAGCAGCATTTCCGATACGTGCCGTCCGGTCTTGCCTTGCCGGCCGCCGGCTGCGGACGTGACGAGAACTGGTTTTGTCATGGCTTATGCCTCCTTGTGCAATTGGGCCCGACTTGGTACCATCCGGTACCAGTGCTTGAAGATATGGTACCGTGCGGTACCGAGTCAAGGAAGAATCGATGGCGGCAAAATCGACGGCAAAACCGGCCCCGGACGAGACCGATGAAACCCCGGCGCGCCAGCGCATCCTCGATGCCGCCTTCTCGGCGTTCATGGAGCGCGGCTTTGCCGAGACCTCGACGCTGGAAATCGCGACGCGGGCGCGGGTGTCGAAACGCGAGCTCTATGCGCTGGTCGGCAGCAAGCAGGAAATGCTGGCGGCCTGCATCGGCGAACGCGCCAAACGGCTGCAGATGCCCGCCGGCCTGGGCGAACCGCATGATCGCGAAAGCCTCCCGCGCACGCTGGAGACCTTGGGAGCCCGGCTATTGCGGGAAATCTCGGAGCCGACCGTCGTTGCTGTGTTTCGCCTGGCGATTGCCGAAGCGGTGCGCGCGCCCGAGGTCGCACAGGCCCTGAACTCGCTCGGTGTCGAGCCCAGCCGGGCCGCCTTGCGCGAGCTGATGAACCGCGCGCGGTCGGCTGGGCTGCTCAGCGGGGAGCCTGCCGAGATGGCCGAGCATTTTGCCGGATTGCTGTGGGGCAACCTGATGATGGGGCTGCTGCTGCGACCCGCCGAGCGGCCGGCTCCGCGCGAGATCGAGCAACGCGCCAAGGCAGCCGCCGCGGGCTTGCTGCAGCTTTATGCGAAGCCCGGTCGGGCCTCTTGAATCTTGCCAGCCGGGACAACTTCATTATATCTGGCTTTCCTCCTGCGATTTCGAGCGAGACCGATATGACGACGGACACCGTTGCCGAGCACAAACCATTTCAGGCCGAAGTTGCCGAACTGCTGCACCTGATGGTGCACTCGGTTTATTCAGAGACCGACATCTTCCTGCGCGAGCTGATTTCGAACGCCTCCGACGCGCTGGACAAGCTGCGCTACGAGGCGATCGCGGCGCCGGATCTCACCGCCGACGGCGAGCCGCCGAAGATCCGCATCGTGCCCGACAAGAAGGCCGGCACGCTCAGCGTGATCGACAACGGCATCGGCATGGATCGCCAGGAGCTGATCGACAACCTCGGCACCATCGCACGTTCCGGCACCAAATCCTTCCTCTCCCGCCTGACCGAGGCCAAGGACGGTGCCGGCCTGATCGGCCAGTTCGGCGTCGGCTTCTATGCCGCCTTCATGGTCGCCGACCGCATCACCGTCACCAGCCGCCGCGCCGGCACAGCGGAATCCTGGACCTGGACCTCGTCAGGCGGAAACGGTTTTGATATTGCGCCGGCGGATGATGAGGCCGCCAAACGCATCGCGCGCGGTACGGAAATCGTCCTGCATCTGAAGGACGATGCGAAAAAATATCTGGAGGCTTACGAGATCGAGCGGATCGTCGGCGCCTATTCCGACAACATCCAGTTTCCGATCGAGCTGAAGCCGGAGGAGGGCGAGCCGCGCCAGATCAATTCGGCCAGCGCGCTGTGGCAGCGGCCGAAGTCGGACCTGAAGCCCGAAGACTACACGCAGGCCTATCGCTCGATTGCCGGCGCCTTCGACGAGCCGGCGATGACGTTGCATTACCGCGCCGAGGGCCGCCAGTCCTACGCCGTGCTCCTGTTCGCGCCGTCGACCAAACCCTTCGACCTGTTCGATGCGAACCGCAAGGGCCATGTCAAACTCTATGTCCGCCGCGTCTTCATCGCCGACGATGCCGATCTGTTGCCGGGCTATCTCCGCTTCATTCGCGGCGTGATCGACAGCGAGGATCTGCCGCTGAATGTCTCGCGCGAAATGCTGCAGAACAATCCGCAGCTGGCGCAGATCCGCAAGGCCGTGACCAGCCGGGTGATCGGCGAACTGGAAAGCCTCAGCGAGAAAGAGCCGGAAACCTTTGCCAAAATCTGGGATGCGTTCGGCTCGGTGATCAAGGAAGGCATCTGGGAGGATTTCGAACGGCGCGAGAAGCTGCTGGCGCTGTCGCGCTTCACCACCACGTCGGGCGAGAAGCGCTCGCTGAAACAATATGTCGACAGCCTCAAGCCCAACCAGACCGAGATCTATTACCTGGTCGGCGACAGCATCGAGCGGCTGAAATCGAACCCGAAGCTGGAATCGGCAACCGCGCGCGGCATCGAGGTGCTGCTGCTGACCGATCCCGTCGACGCCTTCTGGACCTCGGCACCGCTCGATTTCGGCGGCAAGCCGCTGAAATCGCTGAGCCAGGGCGATGTCGATTTCGGCTTGATCCCGCTGATCGACGACAAGGCTGCGGACGCGGAGAAGCCTGCCGCCGATGAAGCCGCAACCATCGCCGTCATCAAGGATGCGCTGGGCGAGCGGGTGTCCGACGTGCGCGCGTCGCAGCGGCTTACCACCAGCGCCTCCTGCCTGGTGGCGGGCGGGGCGGGCCAGGACCGTGTGCTCGAAAAATTGCTGGCACAGCAGAACCGGGGCACCGTGACCAAGCCGATCCTCGAGATCAACATGCGCCATCCCCTCGTCGCCGCCGTCGCCGCGCAGAAGGATGCTGCCCGCGACCTGTCGTTGCTGCTGCTGGAGCAGGCGCAGATCCTCGACGGCGAATTGCCGGAGGATCCAGCGGCGTTCGCCAACCGGCTCAACGAACTGGTGCTGCGCGGATTGGCGAAGGGCGGCTAAAGCGCGGTCGGTTCTGATTGGATCAAAACCGAGGCTTTATTTCTTTGGTGAATCAGCCGATGTCGACCACGATCTTGCCGGCGCCGTCGCCGGCCTCGACGGCGCGATAGGCATCGCCGACGCCCGACAGCGTAAAATGCCTGGGATCGACGCGAGGGACGACCTTGCCTGCCTCCACGAGCTGTGTCGCCTCGCGCAAAATCTCGCCGTGATGCGCGCGGCCTTCTCCCGTCAGCATCGGCAGCAGCGTGAACACGCCCGAATAGCTCGCGGCGCGAAACGACAGCGGCGCCAGCGCATGCGTGCCCCAGCCGAGCGCGCTGACGACGTGGCCGAATCGCGTGACCGCGTTGAACGAGGCATCGAGCGTTGTGCCGCCGACAGTATCGTAGACGATGTCGAAGCCGCGGCCGTCGGTGTATTTGGCGACGTAATTCTCGACCGACATCGCGCGGTAATCGATCCCGACCGCGCCGAGTCCCTTGATATAGGCCTGGCTCGCGGCCGAGCCGGTGGCGAATACGTCGGCGCCGAAGGCGCGTGCGATCTGGACGGCAATATGTCCGACGCCGCCGGCGCCGCCGTGGACCAGCACTTTCTGTCCCGCACGCACGCCGGCGCGATCGACCAGCCCTTCCCATGCGGTGATGAAGATCAGCGGCAGGGCAGCGGCTTCGCGCATACCGATATTGCCGGGCTTCCGCGCCAGGAGGTCGGCGTCGACCGAAGCAAATTGCGCCAGCGAACCCTGCAGGCCGCCGACGCCGCCCGTCATGCCATAGACTTCATCGCCGGGCCGGAAATCCGTCACGCCGTCGCCGACCGCTTCCACCGTGCCGGCGAGATCGAGGCCGAGGATCGCGGGCAGCGGCTGGCGGGCATGCGCGGCCTGGCCGGCACGTATCTTGATGTCGAGTGGGTTGACCGCGCTCGCGGCGATGCGGACCAGGACCTGCCCCGGTTGGGGAGCCGGCCGTGGCGCGGGCGCAATCCGGAATGCGGCGCCGGCGGCATCGAGCATTGCCGCCTGCATGGTCTGGGCTGATTTCATGGTGCCTCCGTCGGAAGGATCGGCACCGTCATATTTGGCTTGTTTGCAAAATCACAATAGCCGGCCGACGTCCCGCCGTTGCTTCGCGAAAATTCCGCGGGCGGCTTTCGGTATCCAGCAGGCTCGCGATTTCGCTGCGTTTTGTCGCAGCCGTTCAGTCCGATTGAAGCGGTGGCCGTAAGGAAGGATTAAGCCATCCTTATTAGCTTGGGCCGCGCTTCGCCAAGCTGTATCCCTTTGCATCTGCTGTCGTTTTTGTAATCTTCCGTTGAGGTCCTTGATGTCTCGCGCACTCATTGAAACCGGCAATCTCGTCGTCAATCTGACGCCCAGTCCAATCGAGCCGTCCTGGATTCTCGAAGGCAATCCGGTGGCGAAATCCTGTGCTCTCTCGCACAGCGCGGACGGGACGGCATCGACCATCGTCTGGGAATGCAGCGAAGGCAAATTCAACTGGTATTACGATTTCGACGAGACCATCCTCGTTCTCGAAGGCTCGATCGTTCTTGAAAACGATACCGTGGGTCCGACCCGCTACGGCCCCGGCGACGTGATCTTCTTCAGGGATGGCGCCCACGCCAAATGGCATGTCGAGGGCCGGGTCAAGAAGCTGGCGTTCTGCCGCAAGACCAATCCGGCCATGCTCGGCTTCGCGCTGCGGGTGTTCTCCAAGATCAAGCGAACGCTGGCGCCGACCGGCAAGCGCCAGGCAGCGAGCCTGATGAGCGCCGGCTGAGGGGATTTTGCCAGACCATCGCGCCGCTGATGCGGTGGATCTGGACGGCGAGACTCAGCGCCCGATCGCGCCCGCGACTTGCGACGCCAGGGACTCGGCAAGCATGTGGTAGCCCTCTGGCGTCAGGTGCTGCCCGTCGGGCTGGTGCGGCAACCCATGCAACGCACTGTTCGGCACCATGATCACAGCAATCCCCCGCGCGCTCAGGCGGCTCTGGATTTCCGCGGTGCGATCGGCGCTGCCCTTGCGCCGGTCGTTTCCGCCGGGCTGCAGGATTACGGCGCTGACGCCCTTGGAAATCACGCCATCCATCCGCCGCAGCATTCCTTCGGTGGTGTCACCGTTGATGCCGGCGTTGACGACGCGGGCATTCAACCCCTTCGCGCGCAGGATCGCTTCGAGCTGTGCCGGGAAGGCCTGATTGCGCGCCACGCCCTTGCCATAGGTGTTGCTGGCGCCGAGCGCGACGACGGTCGTGGCATGAACCGAGGTCGCCGCGATCACCGGCGCCGCCGCAAGGATCGCAAAGCACGAAAGTATCTTTAACCAGGCTCGCGATTTCATGGCCACCTCCCCAAACCGTCAGCCCGGCTTCAGCCGATAGGCGTCTGTCGCTGTCTTCGAGAATAACGCGGTCTTCTCGGACTCGCTATAGGGCGCGGCGATGCGCTTGAAGGCGTTGAAGATCACCTGATAGCTGCACTGGCCCTTGTCCGGCGGGAAATTGCTCTCGAACATGCAACGGTTGGGGCCGAAGGACTCGATGCAGGTCTCGATATAGGGGCGCCAGGCCGCGGCCAATTCTTCCGAGGAGGGCGGCATCGCTCGCTCGTGAAAATCATAGCCGAGCAGCCGCATCGCCAGCCCGCCGAGCTTTACGACCACGTTGGGACATTTGGCGATGTCCTGGATCGAGGCCATCCAGCCCTTGAAGATCTCCTCGCGGCGGCCGGCGTAGCTCCCGACACCGATCGGGCCGCCGCAATGATCGAGCACGATCCTGGTGTCGGGAAAGGCGCGGGCGAGATCGGCGAGTTCGCCGATCTGCGGATGAAACAGCCAGGAATCGAAACTCAACTTCAGCGGCGCGAGGCAGGCAAAACCCTTGCGAAAGGTCGAATCGAGCAAGAGGCCCCTCGGCCGCAGGGCATACATGCCGGCAACCTCGGGATCCGCATCCCACGGCGAGGAATGCCGGATGCCGCGAAAGCGCCCGTTGCCGGCGGTGATCTCCGCCTCCAGCACTTCGCGCGCGGCTTCGCCCAAGAGCAGATTGGCGTGGCCGACGATGCCGGCGCAGATCGCGGCCGGACCGTAACCGCCGCTTGCGCTCATGGCCGCCGCGCCGCCCGCGAATTCGACCTCGCCGACCGGGCGCATCGCCTCCGGTCCGCCGGCGCGATACATCGATCGCGCCTCGACATAGACGGTCGCGATGATGTTGTGGCCGGAGGCGATGTCGGCAGCCATCTCCTCGATCAGATAACGCTGGCCGCCGCGATCCCAGAGGTGATGATGGGGGTCTACGATCGGACGGCCGGGATCGAGAACCTCTTCCTTGCGCAAACCGAGCCAGTCCTCGCGCGGATCGGCATAGAGCCCGCTTTTGGATGCGGGCAGGGTACTGGCCATGAAGTTTCCTTCCCTGTCTTTTCCTTGTCGAAACCGTGCAGAACCGGCCTTCAGCCCGGCAGGCTGCGCAGAAAATCGATGATCGCCGCGTTGACCTCGCTGGGGCGTTCCTGCTGGGTCCAGTGGCCGCAGCCGGGGAGCATCCGGATGTCGCGTAACGCGGGGACGAATTGCTTGAGGCCGGCGAGATACTCCGCGGTGCCGGGCGCCGCGAGCACCATGTCACGGTCGCCTGCAATATAAAGCGCCGGGACGGTTACCTTCACATCCGCGAAAGCCGCCATCAGCTCCCAGTTGCGATCGACGTTGCGATAATAATTGAGGGGGCCGCGAAAGCCTGAGCGCTTGAATTCACCGGCATAGAAATCAACGTCAGCTTCGCTGAGCCAGGCGGGCAGGGTCGCCGGAGCGCCTGGGCCCTGCAAC
>Ga0209698_10003578_pt1 | contig 17216 bp, 15 predicted proteins | sample LitLauG_LLR_2012_FD_187203 | JGI IMG/M metagenome (GOLD analysis project Ga0209698, IMG submission 187203) | Freshwater sediment microbial communities from Pennsylvania, USA - Little Laurel Run_MetaG_LLR_2012 (SPAdes) (version 2) | ecosystem: Environmental > Aquatic > Freshwater > Creek >...
GCACTAGAGTGCAACGGATGCCCGACGGGATCCGTGATCGGTTGGCCGCGATCGGGCGACCCGTGTACTGCATCGCCTACAGCGCCCGCTCCGGGAGCACCCTGCTGTGCGAGGACCTGATGGCCAACGGCCTCGGGCACCCGACGGAGTACTTCCAGACCCTCGACGCCCCGATGCTCCAGGGCAACGTGGCGGACAACCTCGTCCAGCTCGTACAGGACGCAACGGGAGGTTGCTTCGCGTTCAAGGCTGCGTGGGCGCACGCGTCCCACCTCGTGCAGCGGCTGCGGGAGCAGGGTGAGTCCGACGTGGGATCCGACCTGCGGTCGATCTTCCCGGACATCCGGTTCATCCACCTGGTCCGCCACGACAAGCTCGCCCAGGCGGTCTCGGGCTGGCGCGCCGAGGCGACCGGGCACTGGCACCGCACCCCGTTGTCCCGGCAGCAGCAGCCACGACCCCGGGTCGACTTCTACCAGCTGAGCCGGTACCTCACGCAGTTCCTGACCGAGGACTGGCTGTGGCAGTCGTACTTCGAGGAGCGGGGGATCCCGTACCTCCAGGTCGTGTACGAGGCGTACGTGGCCGACCGGGTCGGCACCCTCCAGGACATCGGCGCCTTCCTGGACCGCACCCTTCCCGCGCCGGTGCTCTCCGACACGCTCCAGCCGATGCGCGACGCCTACTCCGACGAGGTGGTGGAACGCTTCCGTGCCCGTCTCGAACAGCCCCCGTTCTGGGAGGTCGAACGGCCGTGGGAGCAGTTCATCCGCCGACTCGGCCGACGAGCGCCATCGACGCTGGAGTAGGCCGGACCACGGCGGGACGTCGAGCGACGGGAGCCGGAGCCGGAGCCGGAGCCGGAGCCGGGGGAAATTCTCAAATACGCTGCAACCGGGTCGACGCATCGCTCGTTGGAGTGGATGTGAAGGCGACGGAGGGCCATCAGTTGGGCGAGGCGGATACCACGGGCCAGGACTTCAGCGAGTTCTACCGCATGGAGTACCCCGGGATGGTGCGACTTGCGGTCTCCCTCACGGGGGACGTCGACAGGGCGGAGGACGTCGTCCAGGATGCGTTCGCCCGCCTGCACGGCCGGTTCCCGTCCCTGGACCGCCCCGGCGGCTACCTGAGGACCTCGGTGGTCAACCTCTGCCGGGACCACCATCGGCGAGGTGCCCTCGAGAAGCGGGAGCTCGGGCGCCGATGCCCCGCTCCGCTGTCGCTCGACGCGTCCGAACTCATCGACGTGCTCCTCCACCTGCCGTTCAAGCAGCGTGCGGTCCTGGTGCTCCGGTACTGGGGCGACTGGTCGGAGGCCGAGATCGCCGAGGCGGTCGGCTGTCGGCCCGGAAACGTGAAGTCACTCGCCTCCCGGGGACTCGCCACGCTGAGGAAGGAGGTGCCCCGATGATCGCCGACGACGTCGAGGAGCGACTGCACCGTGCACTCGACGAGCTCACCCGGTCGGTGTCACCCCGTCACGCCGACGGCCCCCCGGCCGAACGCGCTGTGCGAGATGACGCCGAATTGGTCGGGGTCGGGGTAGCCGACGCCGACGCCGACGCCGACGCCGGGGACCCGCCGACGCCCGGGAACCGACGTCCCGGCTGGGCCGACCCCAAACTCCTCGTCCTCGCCGCCTGCATCGTCGTGGTCGTGGTCGGAGTGGGGGTGGCGGGCCTGAGCCACACGTTCCGCCGCCACCCGTCCGACACGGTGACGACGTCGCCGTCGACGACCGTGGCACCGGCCACGACCATGCCGACGACGCCGACCCCGTCCGCGCCGTCGGTGGCGCCGACGACCACCGGACCGGGCCAGGTGGCTCCCCCGACGAGCCTCCCGATCGCGGTCCAGTCCGACAGTGACATGCAGGCGGCCGGGAACGCCGGCCCCACCTCGTCGGTGCTCGTCCCGACCTCGTGCTCCGTCTCGGGCTCGACGGTGACCGCCACCGGGACCTACCAGGGCGGCTTCGCCCCGAACGTCTACAACCGCTACGGCGACGTCGTCGTGCTCTACGTGTTCGGTGCGCCGTCGGCCGGCTATGCCCAGGGCGCCCAGCTCGGCGTGTCACCGGTGGCCGACGCACCGGCAGTGGGCAGCGGCACCTGGCAGGTGTCGGCGGGCATCGACACCTCGACCGGTCGTCCCGACCGCTGTGTGGTGGCCGCCCAGCCGACCCATGCCCCGCAGTTCGCTCCGTGACTGCCGGCCCTTGGTCCCCGTCCCCGGCCCCCGGTGGGCCGCACCGTCCACGGGTGCGGTCGTGGGCGCGGGAGATCCCGACCGGGCGGCCCGTGGCACCATGGGGACATGGATGACGAGCACGACGGGCGCTATTACCACGGCACCCGCGCCGACCTGCAGACCGGGGCGCTGATCGCACCGGGCTTCACTTCCAACTTCGGGAGCCGACGGCAGGCCAACCACGTCTACCTGACGGCCACCGTGGACGCCGCCGTCTGGGGCGCCGAACTGGCGATCGGCGACGGGCCCGGCCGGATCTACATCGTGGCGCCGACCGGCCCCATCGAGGACGATCCGAACCTGACCGACAAGAAGTTCCCCGGCAACCCGACGAAGTCGTACCGTTCACGCGACCCGCTGATGGTCACCGGCGAACTCACGGACTGGGAGGGCCACGCCCCCGACGTGCTGGAGGCGATGCAGGCCACCGTCGAGCGCGCCAGGCTGCTCGGCATCGAGGCCATCGACGACTGACGACCGATCGCGGCGTGGCCGACCTGGCGTCGACCGTCCCGCTCTCCCCGGTGGTGCCCCGACCCCGCTCGGATGCCATCGGGGCGCAGGCCCGGGTGTGACTCGTCAGCGGTGCGGGGGCGGCGTCACCGGTCGGCAGCGGGCGGGCGCGGAACGGTCGGTCACAGGCCCACCACCGCCACCGGTGTGGCGGAGGCGGTGAGGGTGCCGTTACCCAGTTCGCCCAGGCTGTTGTCCCCCCAGCACGCCACTCCCCCGCCGGAGACGAGTGCGCAGGAGTGGGTGTCCCCGGTCGATACGCCGAGCGCCCCGGACACTCCGGTCACCGTCACCGGCGTGTGGGAATCGATCATGGTCCCGTCACCCAGCTGGCCGTTGAAGTTGTACCCCCAGCACTGCACGGTCCCGCCGCTGATCAGCGCGCACGCGAAGGAAGGACCGGTGGATACGGTGAGCGCCGGCCCCGACAGACTGGCCACCGCCCCCGGTGAGGAGGAGCTGACCGTCGTCCCGGTGCCGAATTCGCCGTAGGCGTTGTTCCCCCAGCAGTCGACGGACCCGACAGTCACGAGCGCGCAGGTGTGGACGTCGTCGGTGGAGACGGCGAGCGCCCCGGACAGGCCTGTCGCCACCACCGGGGTGGTGGAGTCGGCGGTGCTCCCGTCGCCCAGCTGGCCGTTCCCGTTGTACCCCCAGCACCGCACGGTCCCACCGGCGATCAGCGCACAGGTGTCGTAGTACCCGGCGGAGAGGCCGACCGCCCCGGACACTCCCGTGACCGCCACCGGGATGTGCGAGTCGGTCGTGGTCCCGTCGCCCAACTGGCCGTTCCCGTTGGACCCCCAGCAGTCGACCGTGCCGCCGGAGACGATCGCACAGGTGTGGAAGGCCCCGGCGGCCACGGCGAGCGCCCCGGACACCCCGGACACCGTCACCGGGGTGGAGGCGTTGGTCGTGGTCCCGTCGCCCAGCGCGCCGGATACGTTGTCCCCCCAGCACCGCACGGTTCCACTGCCGAGCAGCGCACAGCTGTGTTGGAAGGTCGCCGAAACGGCGACTGCACCGGCCAGGCCCGACACCGTCACCGGGGTGGAGGAGTCGGTCGTGGTCCCGTCGCCCAGCTCGCCGTAGGCGTTGTTCCCCCAGCACTGCACGGTCCCGCCGGAGAGCAGCGCACAGGTGTGCCCGCTGGCGGCGGCGATGGCCACCGCTGCCGGCGGCAGCAGCACTGCGATGATGACGCCGAGCGACAGGGAGCCCGAGCCGATCGTCCTCGGGCCGAGCACCACCTGCTCGTTGCCGAACCCTGCGTACCCCGGCGCGGACAGCGCGAGCTCCCACGACCCCGCACCGAGCACCTTCTCGACGAACTTGCCGGTGGAGTCGACCGGCCCCGGCGTGACCTGACCGCCGGTGGAGGGGTCGGTCAGGAGCGCCGCCGGGTGGGCGATGGGCGCCCCGGTCCGTGCGTCGCGGACCGTCCCGGTCAGCGCCGGGACGATCGTGGCGCCGTGTGGCCTGCACACCGGTGGCACGACGGCGGGAAGCAGGAGGAGCATGCCGTCCATCCCCTGGGTGACGGTCACCCCGGGAACCTGCCGCGGGCTCGGCTCGATGATCAGCTGACTGCCGGGGCCTGAACCGTCGCTCAGCGGTCGGTAGCCCGGCGACGACACCGACAGCTGGTAGGCGCCCGGCGTGAGCGTGTCGAAGACGAACTTGCCCTTCGACGTCGTGGTCGGGGTGACGACCGCGCCGTTCGGGAGCACCGCCGACACGGCCAGGCTGCCCACCGCCGCTCCCGTGCAGCCGTCCCTCACCACCACCGACAGGGCCGGCGTGGTCGTCGCGTGCTTGCCCGCACCGGCCGGCGTGGCCGCACCCACCGCAGTGAGCGACCCGGCGGCCAGGACCAGGACCGTGACCGCCAACCTCCGGATGTACGCGGTCATGTGGTCCACCTCCGCCTGTCGCCTTGCGGTTCACCGTCCACCCTCCCGGGCACGGAGTCAATCGACTGCAACCGTCTCCGACCGACTGCAACCGTCGGCCGGTGGGCCGGTGGAGTACGAACGGGTGGAGTCGGCGGGCACCGGCCCGGACGGTCCGCCCACCGGGCTGATCCACCTGTGCGGCCGTCCTCGGCCACACCGTTCGGCTGGACTCAGGATCGGGACTCAGGTGTCGATACAGAGGTATGGATCCGGGACACGGGAGCGCGAGGCGTCTGATCAGGTCGTTGGGTCACCTGGGCCGGGAGGCCCGTGTGTTCGGTCACGCGCTGGGTGCCGGGAACAGGTACTCCGCCAGACTGCTCGTGGTCGGCACGCCCACCTACGAGCCCTGGCACTTCACCGCGCACCTGGCCGACGAGGCGAGACGCCGGGACCGAGGTGACCTGGCGCCCACGCTGGCGCGCTGGCAGATCCCCGACGGGGCCCCTGCCCATCTGCGTGTGTCCGTCGACGAGGTCGCCCACGCGTCGAGGGACACGACGGTGCTGGTGATCCCGGACGGCGATGATCCGGGACTGCTCGAGCGGGTCTTCGACGCGCACCGTCGCGGTGCCCGGGTCATGACCATCGAGCGGGGCGCGTCGGGCCTGGACTCGTGCACCCATGAGCTCCTGGCGGTGGGAGCCGGTCGCAGCGACCGGGACTACGACGCCTGCCAGCACGTCGTCTCCTCGGTGGCCCCTGGCAGGTGATCGTCGGTGGGCAGCGCGCCCTGCCGACGGCCCTCCGATCAACGCTCCAGGGCGCCGCGCCCGAGGTGCCGCCGGACCCACGGGAGCCGCCCCGGTTCGCGCCCCAGGCCGCGGCGGCGGTTGCGCCGCACCCGGTGCCGGGCCGTGCCGGGCCGTGCCGGGTCGTTCCGCGCCGTACCGGTCACCTGGCGTCGGTGCCGGCCGGTGCGGACGGACCGGGGCGTACCAGGACTACCGACCGGCGGGCACGAACCCGGTGCTCACCCTGACGGGGCGCCCGGGGTGACCGCCGCCGAGAAGTCCGAGGGGGTGCCCTGCCCCACCCCGTTGATGGCGGCCACGGTGAAGGTGTAGGCGGCGCCGCCGATCAGCCCCTGAACGGTCTGCACGGTGGCGGTCGACGGGTAGACAACGGCCGACTGGGCCACTCCGCCCACGTACGGGGTCACCTCGTAGCCGCTGACCGGCGAGCCACCGTCGCCGGCCGGAGCGGACCATCTGAGGGTGACCTGACCGTTCCCACCGGTGACCGAGAGCCCGGTGGGGATTCCGGGCACCGTGGGCTGGGTGACCGTCCCCGTGGTGTCGGACCCGGGGGTGACGCCGGCGGCCGACTGCGTCCCGGCGGCCGACTGCGTCCCGGGGGCCGACTGCGTCGACGGTGCGGCAGCGGTGCCACCGTCCGCAGCCTGAGCCGCGGCACCGGGGTTCGCCGCATGGTTCGACCCCGGAGGAGCCGCAGGTCCCGCAGATGGTCCCCGGGGATCCCGGGCCGGAGCATGGGTCGGTGCCGGAGCATGGGTCGATGCCGCCGGCGAGGCCGGGGCCGCTGCTCGGGCCTTCGCACCCGCGGACCCGGCCCGGGGTGCGCCGACGTGTGCCGAGGTGGTCGTCGCCGCCACCGGTCCGCTGGTCGGCGCGACGTGCACCACTCCCACCACGGTCGCCACGCCGACACTGGTGGACACGAGGGCACCGGTCGTCAGGTGGCCGGCGCTGGTCGCCACCTGCCCCACCCGCTGGACGACGGCGAGTCGGGCCAGGACGGCGAGCGCCGCGAGCGGTGCGCCGATGACCGACCGCCTGGCCAGCGACGCCTCGAGGAACGCCCGCACCACCACCGGGTCGAAATGGGTTCCGGCACAGTCGGCCAGCTCCCGTCGGGCGGACTCGATGCTGGTCGCCAACTTGTAGGACCGCATGGCGGTCATCGTCTCGAAGCAGTCCGCCACCGCCACGATGCGCCCGCCAAGCGAAATGTCCTTGCCGGCGAGTCCACGCGGGTAGCCGGTGCCGTCGAACTTCTCGTGGTGTTCGGGAATGCTCCTGGCCCAGGGCCCGAGCCAGTCGGCCAACGGTGCGACGAGGCGTGCTCCCTCGTCGGGATGCCGTCGGAGCACGGCGAGCTCGTCGTCGTCGGGTTCGCCCGGCTTGTTGAGGAGTGTGCCGGGAACCGAGAGCTTCCCGATGTCGTGCAGGAGCGCCGACCATCGCAGCCGGTCCTTGTCCGCCTCCGGGATCCTCATCTCGTCGGCGATCACGTCGGTCAGTGCCCGTACCCGTTCGGAATGTCCCCGGGTCGGTCGGTCGTGCTGGTGCAGCGAGGCGGCCAGGCCGAGGATCCGCTCGGCGGCGACGACGGGCTCATCCTCCCTGCCGGCCCGGCGATCCTCCGCCAGCTGCCGCTCGAGGGACCGGGTGCCGCCGGCCCGACGGGCGACGGCGATCCGGCTGGGAGCCTTGTCCGGGAAGACCAGCGTCATGCGCAGGAGTGTGGCCAACGGGAGTGCCCGACGCGCCAGACGCCTCGTTCCGCCGTAGACCATCCACGGCGTGGCGACGACCAGCGCCCACCACAGCCAGAGCCCGGCACCGGACGCGGGTCGGGGCACCAGGCGGACGACGACGAGGGAGACGGCGAACGCCACACCGACGGGAACCAGGGTGACCGCCCCACCCACCAGGACGGCGAGGCCCCGGTGCGCGGCCCAGCGATCGCCATCGGCGGCCTCGCGCCTCTCGTGCGCGAGACGCGCCAGCTCCGGATCCACTCCTCGGTATCGGCCGATTCCGCGCCGAGTTTGAGCGGGTCGCCACCGCCTGGGCCGAACTCCCAGGTCCGGACCACGCGCCGGTCCTGCACCGTGCGGACCGCAACACGGGGTGACTGTGTGCCGACGCCCGTGAGGTCAGGACTTCGGGCAGGCGTGCGCCCGGGGGGCCTGGCTGGCGTCGGTGTCGGCATCGGGGTACGAGTCGGGCAGCCGCCTCGCCCCCACGTCGTTGTCGTGCGACACGGGAAGGGTCGTCGGCGTGGCCGTTCCCACCGGGGTGAGCCCTGACACCTCCTTGGCGCACGTCGACGGGGCGGGAGCGGCGTGGAACAGGACAGAGGAGGCCCGTGGAGCGGTCGAGCACCCGCCGAGGGCGAGCGAGCCTCCCAGAACGGCGCACAGGAGGGCGACCCGTGGCATGCGGCGGGACCGGGGCCGGCCACTGACGGCGGTACCGGGTTGCGCCAATTGACGGAGTCCTCGCTCCGGCGACTCGGAACGGGACGTCGAGTTCGCTGGCATAGGAACTGACCAGCCTAGCCACACCATCGCTCGCTGACGCCGCGGGCCTCGTCGTCACCCCTGGCCCTGCGATCCGAAGCGGAGCACCGACCTCCGGGGCCGAGCACCGACATCCGATGCCGGCCGCTGACCTCCGGTCCCGACCGCCGACCTCCACGGTCCGGCCGGATGAGCCGGGCGCGTCCCTACCCGGCCCCCACCGTGCCGGACTCGCTCAGAAGTTGCGGGTGCCGTCCAGGTTGACCAGCGCGTTGGTGGGCAGTGCGTGCACCTCGACGTCGGGCACCGGGAAGGCGAACTCCGGGTACTTGCGGGTGGCCGTGGCCCGGTAGCGGGTGGTGGAGTGGACGGGGTCCATGTCGAACTGCGGGATGACCTTGGTGCCGAAGACCTCGAGCATCTCGAGGACCTCCTCGTGCTCGACCGAGTCCGAGGGGATGCCGAAGACCAGCTGGTCGGCGCCGACCTCCTGATAGCGGGCCAGCTGCTCGGCCACCTCGTCGGGCTCGCCGCACAGCAGCCAGCCCCCCTCGATGAGCCGGTCGAGGGTCTCCTCGTCGCCGACGCCGCCGATGGTCTCGGGCCAGGTCGGCGCGTAGTCCGGCTTCGGGATGGTGTCGTGGTAGAGGCAGACCATCGAGTACAGGTAGCCGCGGCACTGCCGCAGCGCGATCTCACGCGCCCGCCTTCGGTCCGTCGTGCAGATCACCGCGTTGGTGATCATCACGTTGTCGTTGACGAACTGCCCGATCGGGTCGGTGCAGTTGGCGATGCCCTCCTTGTAGGCGTCGATCCGGCCCTTCAGCCCGAACACCGGCTCGAAGTTGAAGGCGATGGCGCCGATGCCCATCTGCCCGGCCGTGGTGAAGGTGCCCGGGTTGCCGCAGGCCACCCAGATCGCTGGGTGCCCGGGGCCGTAGGGCTTGGGGAGGATGTTGTGGGGAGTGGGCACGGTGAAGTGCTCGCCCTCGAACATGTAGTCACGCTGCTCCCACATCCGGGGGACCTCACGGACCACCTCGTTCCACTCCGGCTTGGTGGAGTCCTTGTCGAGGATGTTGAACGAGGCCATCTCGTGGCTGCCGGCACCGCGCCCGGTGCCCCACTCGAACCGGTTGTCGGTGAGGTGGTCCATCATGGCGGCGCGCTCGGCGTAGCGGACCGGGTGTTCTTTGCGGGGCGACAGGCTGTTGATGGCCGTGCCGATGTGGATCCGCTCCGTGCGGGCGGCCACGTAGCCCATGACCGGCTCGGGAGCGGACATGTGGGAGTACTCGGTGAGGGCGTGGTGCTCGCCGAACCAGGAGTACTTCCAGTTGTAGCGGTCGGCCGTGATGGCGATCTCGATCTCACGCTCGAGCATCAGGTGTTCGGCGTCGGTGTCACGGGATGCGGGCCCCGGGAGATAGCCGTTGATGAAGACTCCGAACTCCATGACTGGGGCTCCTTTCCCACTGAGCGGACGTCGTCGGCACGGTAACAGCGGACCCCCGGAATTGCAACGTGTTCCAGATTTGTGCCTGGCCGCGCCGCAGGCAACGATGACAGTCGACTGCGGCGCACGCAGGGCCGTCGCGCCCGCCGACCGACCAGGGGGATCCGTTGGACACGATCGAACAGCTCATCCGCGACCGCCAGGGGGACACCCGGGTCGGACTGGCCTTCGCCGACCGCACCTGGACCCACGACGAGGTCGTCCGGGCCCAGGCCGAGCGGGCCGCACTGCTCCTGGCGCTCCGCCGCCCGGGCCCGTTCCACGTGGCCCTGCTCCTGGACAACGTGCCCGAGTTCGTGTTCTGGATGGGCGGGGCCGCACTGGCCGGCGCGGTGGTCGTCGGGGGCAATCCGACCCACCGGGGCGAGGAGCTCGCCCGCGACCTGTCCCACACCGAGTGCCAGCTGCTGGTCACCAACGCCGGCTACCACCAGTTGGTCGAAGGCCACGACCTCGGCCCCGCGCTCCCGCCCGACCGGGTCCTCGTCGTCGACGACGTGTCGGGCGACACCGACCCGACCACCCCGTACGGGGCACAGCTCGCCTCGGTGGCCGGCAGCCCGCTGCCCGACCGCGAGGCGGTGGGCGTCACCGAGGACAGCCTCGGCTACCTCCTGTTCACCTCAGGGACCTCCGGCGCCCCCAAGGCCTGCCTGTGCAGCCAGGGCCGCCTGGCCCGGATCGGCCGGATCGTGGCCCAGATGTACGAGCTCACCGGCGACGACGTCTGCTACATGGCCATGCCCCTCTTCCACTCCAACGCCCTGATGGCCGGCTGGGGACCCGCACTGGCCGCCGGCGCCACGGCCGCCCTGCGCGAGCGGTTCAGCGCCTCGCAGTTCCTGGTCGACGTGCGCCGGTACGGGGTCACCTACTTCAACTACGTGGGCAAGCCCCTGTCGTACATCCTGGCCACGCCCGAGCACCCCGACGACGGCGACAACACGCTGCGGCGCTGCTTCGGCAACGAGGCGGCCGAGGCCGACGTGGCCGCCTTCGCCACCCGGTTCGCCTGCACCGTGCAGGACGCCTACGGCTCGACCGAGGGCGGGGCCTCGATCCAGCGCACGCCGGACACCCCACGGGGGGCGCTCGGACGGGCCATGCCCGGCACCAAGATCGTGGACCCCGACACCGGCGAGGAGTGCCCACGGGCCGAGTTCGACGAGCGGGGCCGGCTCCTCAACGCCGAGGCCGCCATCGGCGAGATCGTGAGCGAGACGGGGGGCACCGGGTTCGAGGGCTACTGGCACAACGCCGCCGCCGAGGAGTCCCGGCTCAAGAACGGCTGGTACTGGACCGGCGACCTCGGCTACCGCGACGCCGACGACTTCTTCTACTTCGGTGGCCGCGACTACGACTGGCTGCGGGTGGACGGCGAGAACTTCGCCTCCGCCCCGGTCGAGGGCATCCTGCAGCGGCACCCCGACGTGGTGCTGGCCTCGGTGTACGCCGTGCCCGACACCGTGGTGGGCGACCAGGTCATGGCCACGCTCCTGCTGCACGAGGGCCGCACCTTCGATCCCGACGGCTTCGCCGCGTTCCTGGCCGGCGAGGCGGACCTCGGCACCAAGTGGGCGCCCCGCTACGTCCGGGTGACCGACTCGCTCCCGGAGACCGCCACCACCAAGGTGATGAAGCGGGTGCTGCGCACCGAGGCGTGGCACTGCGACGACCCGGTGTGGTGGCAGCCCGAGAAGGGCGCCCCCTACCGCCGGCTCGGGCCCGCCGACATCGAGCGCCTCGACCGGATCATCGCCGACCGCTGACCCGCCCGGGCCCGGGCGCGCCTGTCGGGCGACGGCCGGGGGGTGCCCGGCGCCGCCCGACAGGGACGGGAACCCGTGGGGGTCAGTCGCCGATGCCGACGGCGATCCCCTCGAGCCCGGTGTGGCCCGGCAGCTCGGGAGCCACCGCACCGGTCGCCACCAGCGAACCGTCGGCCTGCACGGCAAACGAGTCCACCAGGTCGTTGGCGCCGGTCTCGACGTACAGCGCACGACCGTCGAGCGATGCGGCCAGGTCCACCGGTCCGGCGTCGGTCGTCGTCGTGGCGACGGCGGCCGGCGTGCCGGTCGAGCCCACCGTGTAGCTGGTCACGCTGGCGCTACCGGCGTTGGCACCGAAGAAGAAGGTGCCGTTGGTGGCCACCCAGCACAGCGCCTTGGCGGCAGTGGCCGTCGAGCCCTGCTCGGTCAGCGTGCCGTCGGCCGCCACCGTGTAGGTGGTCAGCGAGCTGGTCGCCGCCTCGGTCACCACCAGGCGCCCGCTGCGGTCGAAGGTGAAGCCGAACGGGACGGGTGTGGCCGACGGGTGCACCACGGGGGCCCCGGTCACGCTGCCCGACGGGGTCACGTTGAACACGTCGATGGCGCTGCCGTTGGCCTTGGTGGTGACCACGAGGTGCCGCCCGTCGGGGGTGAACCCGATCTGGCCCGGCGTGTGCAGGAAGAGCGGCGCCACGTCCGGCGTGAGGCCGAGCGACTGGTTGCTCCCGGGGATCGGGGCCAGCGAGTGGGCGTGGAAGCCCTGGATGGATCCGGCGCCACCGGCGTTCAGCACGTACAGCACGTCGCCGCGCACGGCGACGCTGACCGGCGTGGTTCCGCCGGAGCTGACGACCCGGGGGGCGCTCACGAAGGAGCCGAGGGCGTGGAAGACCGAGATGGTGTCGCTACCGCCGTTGACACCGACCAGCAGACCTTCGTAGGGCGCGGCGACGAGCCCACCCTGGGAGGCCAGCGGGTCGACCACCGCACCGCTGACGGTCGTCCCGAGTCCACCGGTGCTGCGCCGTCCGACCTGGTGCAGCGCGCCGTGGCCGTCGGGTACGTAGGTCACCACCTGGTTGCCGGCGGGGTCGTTGGTGAGGACGTAGACGGGGGCGTGGCCGGCGCCGTGCCCCTGGCCGAGTCCGTCGGCGCCGGCCACGGCGGGCAGGCAGAGTGCGGTGACGGTGGCTGCGGCGCCGGCGAGCGCCGCCAGTCGGAAGGTGTGTCGCATGGGATCTCCTCGGGAGGTCGACGGGATGGTCGCTGCTCCGTCCGGTGGCGTCGGCCCGCGTTACACGGGTCGCCCGGGGAGGTCGCCGGCCGTGCACGCGGGACGGTGGGGCGCGTAACGCCGGTCCGGGCCCGCTGGACGGTGCTGCGTGCCAGTCATGCTCCTCGAGGAGGTTCCCGCCGTCGCCCGGCCCTGTGTCCACACACCGGGCCACCCCCGCAGCGCATCCGCGCCCGCCGGTCGGCCGAGGGCCTCTAGGGTGCAGCCCATGGAGGTCGCCGAGTCCGACGAGTCGCTGCTCGTGCGCCTCCGTGCGGGCGACGAGTCGGCCTTCCTGGCGCTCGTCACCCGCTACCAGGCCTCGATGGTCCGGGTGGCACGCAGCTTCGTACCGAACGAGGCGGTGGCCGAGGAGGTCGCCCAGGACACCTGGATCGGCGTCGTACGCGGCGTCGACCGCTTCGAGGGTCGCTCGTCGTTCAAGACGTGGCTGTTCCGCATCCTGGTCAACCGGGCCCGCACCGCCGGTGTCCGCGAGCACCGCCACGACACCTTCGACCCCACCGAGCCGGCGGTGAGCCCCGACCGGTTCGACGCCACGGGCGCCTGGGCCGAGCCGGTCACCCCGTGGGAGTCCGACGCCGACGACCGCCTGGTGGCCGCCACCTGGGGGCCGAGCCTGCGGGCCGCCCTCGACGGGCTGCCGGAGCGCCAGCGCGACGTCGTCCTGCTGCGAGACGTGGAGGGCCTGTCGAGCGAGGACGTCTGTGCCGTGCTGGGGATCTCCGAGGGCAACCAGCGGGTGCTCCTCCACCGCGGACGCAGCCGGCTCCGGACGGTGCTCGAGTCCGAGCTGGCTACGAGGGGGCGATGATGCTGGCGCTGCGGCGACGGGACGAGCTGGTCTGCCGACAGGTGGTCGAGCTGGTGAACGACTACCTGGAGGGCGCCCTGTCCCGCCGCGACCGCCGGCGGTTCGAGCGCCACCTGCGCGCCTGCCCGAACTGCACCGCCTACCTGGAGCAGATGCGGGTGACGGTGGCGGCCACCGGCCTGCTCACCCCCGAGGACCTCACCCCGGAGGCCACCGCGGAGTTCACCCGCCTCTTCCGGTCCTGGACCGATGCGGACGGCGGTGGCGGTGGCGGTGGCGTCGACGGGACGGTTCCCCCGGCCTGACCCGGATCAGGCCGGCGTCGCCCCGAGCTCGGGCTGGATGTCCTGCTTGGCGATGGAGAGGTAGACGACGCACACCGCCACGGCCACCGTGAGCAGCACCGCCGTCGGGCCCTCACCGAACCCGATCCCGCTCTTGTCGGGTGCCTTGCACAGGTAGTCGGCGAAGGACGCGCCGAGCGGCCGGGTCAGCACGTAGGCCCACCAGAACGCCACCACCTCACCCAGACCGAAGCGGCTCCAGGCGACCCACGGCATGAGGATCAGGACGGTGAAGAGGATGCCCGACGACAGGTAGCCCAGCCCGAGGGCGTTCGCCGTGAAGTCGCCGACTGCGGTGCCCAGCGCGAAGGTGGCGAAGACGGTGGCCCAGTAGAAGAGCTCGCGGCGCTGGGTGGTGATGCTGTGGATCGACAGCGTCCCCTCCCTCCGGAACCAGACGAGGAAGAGCGCGGCCAGCACCACCCCCCAGAAGAGCGACGTGCCGGCGTAGGGGATGCCCAGCGTCTTGTGCATGACGTCGGCGACCCCGCAGCCGAAGATGGCGATGGCGTAGGCGAAGAACCAGTAGGCGGCGGCGGTGTACCGGCGGGTGCGGAACTGCCAGGCCAGGCCGATGACGAACACGCCGAGCTCGACGGCGCCCCCCACCACCTTGCTGCCCAGCGACAGGTAGTCCGACACGGCCTCGCCCCCGGCGGTGGTGAGGATCTTGACCACCCAGAACAGGGCGGACACCTCGGGCACCTTGGCGGCCACCGGCTCGCGGAAGACTCGGCGGAGGGTCGTGGGCATGCAGGGAGGTCCTCGTGGTCGGTCGGGGCCGGTCAGCCGGGTTCCGTACACGATACCGGCCGGACCTCCGGGCCCGACAGTCGAGGGTCTGGCCTCGTCGGACGGCTTCGGGTCAGGAGTCGTCGAGCCAGGACGTCGCCACCGGCCGTGGGACCACGTCCACGTCGTCGGGCCACCGGTTCGCGATCACCACGCCGGGCGTGGGCGCGGGGTCCGGTGGGTCAGCGGTCGACCCCGAGGATGAGACCGCTGGTCGGCACCCCGGTGCCCGAGGTGACCAGGACGTGCTCGACGTCGTCCACCTGGTTGCACGAGTCGCCCCGCACCTGGCGCACGCCTTCGGCGATCCCGTTCATCCCGTGGAGGTAGGCCTCGCCCAGCTGGCCCCCGTGGGTGTTGACCGGCAGGCCGCCACCGAGCTCGATGTTGCCGTCGCGCACGAAGTCCTTGGCCTCGCCCTTGGCGCAAAAACCGAGCTCCTCGAGCTGGTAGAGCACGTAGGGGGTGAAGTGGTCGTAGATCACCGCGGTCTGGATGTCGGCGGGCGACAGGCCGGATGTGGCCCACAGCTGGCGGGCCACGGCGGTCATCTCGCCGAGCTCGGTCAGGTTGTCGTAGTAGTACGACGTCATCATCTCCTGGCCGGGGCCCGCACCCTGGGCGGCGGCCCGGATGACCGCCGGGGTGCTCGGCAGGTCCCGTGCCCGCTCGAGCGAGGTCACCACCAGCGCCTGGCCGCCGTCGGTCTCCTGGCAGCAGTCGAGCAGGTGGAGCGGCTCGACGATCCACCGTGACGCCTGGTGCTCCTCCAGGGTGATCGGCTTCTCGTAGAACCAGGCCCGGGGGTTGGTGGCGGCGTGGCGCCGGTCGGCCACCGCCACCCGGCCGAGGTCCTCGGACGTGGCCCCGGTCACGTGGAGGTAGCGCTGGGCGGCCATGGCCACCCACTGCGCCGGGGTGAGCAGGCCCTGCGGTGCGTACCAGGCGAAGTGCGCGGTCTCCGCGTTGGGGATCGGCATGCGCCCCTGCACGCCGGCGCCGAACCGGTTGCCCGAGCGCTCGTTGAACGCCCGGTAGCAGACCACCACGTCGGCCACGCCGGCCTCGATGGCCATGGCCGCCTGCTGGATCGTCCCGCACCCGGCCCCGCCCCCGTAGTGGATGCGGCTGAAGAACGACAGCTCGCCCATGCCGAGGCTGCGGGCGATGTCGATCTCGGGGTTGGTGTCGGAGCTGAAGGTGACCAGCCCGTCCACCTCGGACGGCTCGATGCCCGCGTCGCGCAGGGCGAGGTCCACCGACTCCACGGCCAGGCGCAGCTCGCTGCGACCCGACTCCTTCGAGAACTCGGTGGCGCCGATGCCGGCGATGGCCGTCTTCCCCACGAATGCGTGCTCGGACCCGCTCACCGGGCACCCCCCGACGGCAGCAGCAGCCGGACCGTCCCGGTCACGTGGTCGCCGAGCCCGTTGGCGCCGCGGAGGGTGACCTCCACCGCCCCCCGTCCGTCGGCGTCGACGGCGTCGTCCTTGGCGGTGACGGCGCCGGTCAGGGTCATCGTGTCGTCGGGGTAGTTGGGTGCGCCCAGCCGGATGTTGACGTCGGTCAGGACCGCACCGGGGCCGGCCCAGTCGGTCACGTACCGGCCGACCAGGCCGTTGGTGGACAGGATGTTCATGAAGATGTCCTTGGATCCCCGTTCGACGGCGAGGACCGGGTCGTGGTGGACGTCCTGGTAGTCGCGCGACGCCAGGGCGGTCGAGATGATCAGGGTCCGGGTCAGCGGCACCTCGAACGACGGGAGCTCGTCGCCCACCGTCACCTCGTCGAGGGTGCGGGTGGCGGCGCGAAAGGTGGCGGCGGTGATGGCGTCGCTCATGCCGGCACCGCCTCGGCCTCCGCCCCCGCGGCCCGGAGGTCGGCGGCCACCTGGCGGCCCAGGCGGGCCAGCTGGGCGCTGGGTGAGCCGAGGAGCAGTTCGATCTGCTTGCCCCACAGGAAGTACCGGTGGATGGGGTAGGAGATGTCGGCGCCCATGCCCCCGTGGAGGTGCTGGGTGGCGAAGACGACCCGTTGGCCCGACTCGGAGGCGAACCATGCGGCCACGTTCACCGCGCGTGAGGCGTCCAGGCCGTTGTCCAGGCGCCAGGCGGCCTGCCAGGCGGTGACCCGGATGGCCTCGGTGTCGATGGCGGCGTCGGCCGCCCGCATCTTGGTGGCCTGGAAGGTGGCCAGCGGCAGGCCGAACTGCTCGCGGGTGTTCAGGTACTCGGCGGTCTGGCGCACGGCCGATTCGGTGATCCCGACCTGGAGGGCGCACAGCCCCGTCCACGCCCGCTCGAGCATCCACGTCAGCACCTCGTCGCCCCGGCCCGGGTCGCCCCCGGCCAGCACGTCGTCGGGTCCGACGGTGACGCCGTCGAGGTGGAGGTGCGGATGGACCTCGCGGTTGGTGGTCAGCACCCGCTCGACGGTGACCCCGGCGGCCGAGGGGTCGACGGCGGCCACCACGGTGCCGTCGGGGGTGGCCACCGGCACCAGCACCCGGTGGGCCAGGTGTCCGTAGGGGACGGCGCGTGCGGTGCCGCCGAGGGTCAGCGTGCCGTCGTCGGCGACAGCGGCGCACACCGACGGCCGGCCCGGCCCGCCCACGGCGATGTCGTCGGCCACATCGGCCAGGGCCGCCGACAGGAATACGTCACCGGCGGTCACCCCGGGCAGCAGGGCCGCCCGGAGC
>Ga0209698_10003579_pt1 | contig 17213 bp, 18 predicted proteins | sample LitLauG_LLR_2012_FD_187203 | JGI IMG/M metagenome (GOLD analysis project Ga0209698, IMG submission 187203) | Freshwater sediment microbial communities from Pennsylvania, USA - Little Laurel Run_MetaG_LLR_2012 (SPAdes) (version 2) | ecosystem: Environmental > Aquatic > Freshwater > Creek >...
CCAGGCGGAGTCGAACTCCCCACGCACCGAATTAAGAGGACGAATTCCGATGAAATTAACACTCCTTTTTCTCGTCATGTCAGTGTCGTTCTGCCTCTACGCGCAGGATCAGAAGCCGGATCAAAAGCCGCCAGCCACGCTCAAGAGCGTGCTGCTCGCGCAACTGCAAAGCACGCACAACAAGGCGGAATGGTTTGTGCCTGCCAACACCGCCGTCGCCGGACTCACCGCCGAGCAGGCCAGTTGGAAAGACAACAAGGGCAATCACTCGGTTGGACAGTTGGCCTATCACCTGGTGTTCTGGGACCGGGAAGAGCTCAAGAAGTTCAAAGGCGATCCGCCCGACAAGTACAGCGGCAAGAACGATGACACCTTCGACAACTTCGACGCCAAACAATGGAATGACATCGTCAAGCAACTCGACAGCGTCATGACCGAGTGGGAAAAAGCGGTCGAGGGTGCCGACGATCAGAAACTGCGGGGGTGGGCCGAAGACATCGCGCACGTCGGAACGCACAATGCCTACCACATCGGCCAAATCGTCTACGTCCGCCGGGAGCAAGGCTCGTGGGATCCGGAGAAAGGGGTCAAGTAGGAGCGGGGAACAACCGCCCTGGTCTTCCGGATTATTGCTGGAACAAGGCGTGGGAGCGGCGGTATCGGCGTACGCACCAGAGCGTGAGCTGCGTGGTCAGCAGCACGAGTCCGCAGCCGCCGATGATTCCAACCACCAGGATCCACCAACCGAGCACTTCCCTGCCACCTGGGGGTGAGTTGCTGAAGCCGAGTCGAAGAGTGAGCTCAAAATCGCCAGCACTTTGCGGAACGAGCCACAATCCGGCAGTCCGGGGATGAAGTGGTTTGAACAACCCACACAAGAATAGCGACACTCCGAGTGTGTACCCGACGAGTGAGCCGATCAACACGATGAAACCGACCACGCTCAGGCTGGCCCAGCGGAATAGACTCTGGAGAATACGCAAGGGTGAGCGGGTAACCTCAGCGCGCGCCAGCAGAGTGTCGGTCAGATACTGGCTGGCCAGTTCTTCCGGACTGCCGAGCGCGGCCAGTGCCGCATCGACTTGGGCGGCAGTCACTTCCCCGCTGGTGTCGGCTTTGTCCATGATGTGACTGCGAAGTTCTGCAACGATGTCGCGGACATCTTCCGCTTGCACGCCGCGCAGCCGCCCGCGGACCCGGCCCAGGTAAAATTCGATCCTTTGTTGCGCATCGCCTGTAATTGTCATCTATTTTGCCTTCCCCAGCGGAGCGAGCAGCTTGCTCATGCTGGATGAGAACCGGGCCCAGATACTGGACATTTCCAGCACCCGCCGTTTCCCGGCCGGAGTCAGTGCGTAATATTTGCGGGGATGGCCGGCGTCGGATTCCACCCATTCGCTGCGCACCAGTCCTAACGTCTTCAGCCGGCTGAGCAGCGGATAAACCGTGCCCTCCGAGACGATCAAAGCAGAGTCGCTCTCGAGGCGGCGCAGAATCTCAAGCCCGTAGAGTCTTCCTCCCCAGAGCGCGGAGAGAATTGCCAGCTCCAGGCATCCCTTGCGGAGCTGCACTTCCCACTTGTCGCTGCCGTCCTGCTCGTGGCTGAGCTCGATCACAGCTATACCTTGCTATACAAGGTATGATGCTGTCAACAGTAAAATGCTGTGGACCACTGCAGGTGCGCGACCACGCACAAGTGCCTTATTAGCCGGGAGTTATCCGCTTGACCTTCGCTCTGTGCAGGCGTAGCCTCGCGCCTGCGAAATCGCGGCGTCGTCCGATACTTCCACGGAGGTTGTACATGGTTCCTCTTACCGCTCTCTGGCTTCCGATCATCCTGGCGGCGGTTATCGTGTTCATCGCCAGCTCGATCATGCACGTCGTACTCACTTACCATCAGAGTGACTGCAAGCAGCTCCCCGATGAGGACAAGGTGATGGCGGCGATGCGCGCTGCGGGAGTGAAACAAGGCTACTATCACTTCCCTTATGGCACGCATAAGGACATGAAGACTCCTGCCATGATGGAAAAGTACAAGCAAGGACCGGTCGGCTTTGTCACGGTGTTTCCCAGCGGTCCACCTGCCATGCCGAAGTACCTGATCTCGTGGTTCGTCTATTGCCTGATTATCGGCTTCTTTGTGGCCTATCTGACGGGACACACGGTTGCACCGGGGACAAACTATCTGGTCGTATTCCGGGTTGCCGGCACGGCGGCGTTCCTGGCCTATGGATTGGGGCAACTGAGCAACAGCATCTGGAAGGGCCAGCCATGGGGCATGACGATCAAGGAAGTTATCGATGGGCTTATCTATGGCTTGCTGACGGCAGGGACGTTTGGCTGGTTGTGGCCACGCTAAAGATGGCGGCCTGGTTGGGAGGCATGGTCAGCGTTGGCGGGCGAACTGAGACCGTCACTCCAGCGAATGATATCCGGCCTGCTCGAACCGCGGAGTGCAAACGCAATAGAAGATCAGATCGACGTCGCCGATGTTGGTGATGCGTTGCCGAACACCGGACGGAATCAGAACTACGTCGCCCGGTCCGACGTCATGCGGCACCAAGTCGCCGATTTCGACACGCCCGGTTCCCTCCGCGATAATGTAGCGCTCTTCCCCGTCGATGTAATGCAATTTGGTAGTAACGCCGGGTTCGACGCGCGCCCGCGCGATCGATAGACGATCGCGTGCGCTGTTAGAAATCTCGATAATATGGCAGCGTTCGGGGGTGGCGAATTCTTTGGTCAGGTCCTGTTTGAGAATCATGGCGTTCATGATGGTGAGCTCCGCGGGGATGGCTAATTCCCCGCTGAATAAGAGTAATCTGGGTGGAGAATGCATCCGCGACGTGAAGTCGGATTATAGAATGGACGTCCATAAGGCATCGAATTCATACATGACCGGAGGTAGTTGCCTGCTGCTTGTCATGGCAATGACGCTCCTCTTGTCCGCTGGTCTGAACGCTCAAGACCCGGTCTCGCATCGAGCTCCAAAGAAGGTCTTCACGAGCGAGGATGCGACGTTTCGGTTCGAATATTCTGACTCGCTAGTATCGTGCAAGAGAGACCCAGGTCAGGCAGGCCGTTGGATACCGGAATCGTGTAGTGGCTATATTCCTGTCTGCACTGATGCCTCTGACGAATCCAACGGAACGGTTGCATGTGTAGCCTATCCCGCTGCCGACCTCAGAAAGGGTACCAATTTTCAGGCTGCTGCTTTCTCGGTCAACCAACTCAAGGAAGCAGATACCGAGAGTAAATGCCTCAGCGTAGACGAGCCGTCCCCGCATGACGGAGCTTCTCGCAGCGAGATGGTGAACGGCGTAAAGTTCGCCGTAACCGAGAGCGACGGCGCAGCGGCGGGCAACCTGATTGACGGTTACGTTTACAGGAGCTTTCACGAAAAGACATGCTACGAACTGGACATCCGAATCGCGTATTCCAATCCCGGCAATTACGATCCCGGCGCCATAAAGGTTTTCGACTCTGAAGAGGTTCGGAAAAGGCTCAAAGAAGTGCTAGAGACGTTCACATTTCTGAAGTGAGCGGTGAGATCGCGTGTCAATCACGCGTAAATTAGTTGAAAACGCTGGCAGCGATTTTTTAGCATCTAACTACCAGTGAGGTTCCCCATGGCGATGTCGGACTACCTGAAGACCCTGAAGTCTCCGGAGCTACGCCTGGCATGGGTAGTGGCGATGGCGGCGGACGCGATACAGATCGCCGGATTGCCTCTGTTTGTCGAGGGCGCACTTTCGCCGGCGGACGCCATTCTGGATCTCGTGGTGGCGGCCACGCTGGTGCGGCTGCTGGGTTGGCATTGGGCCTTCCTGCCTTCGCTCGCGGCTGAATTGTTGCCGGGATTCGATCTGTTTCCAACCTGGACGGCGGCGGTCTTGTACGTAACTCATGAGCGCGTCAAGTCGGGCGAACCGGAGATTCTGCCTCCAGGGCCAGCGCCGGCGCGACGGCCATAATAGTGTCGGGTATTCGTTTAGACTCCCAGCAAACTGTACATCAGCACTGACAGGACAACAAGGGTAAAGACTACGTACATGCGGTCGCGCTCCATGGCGAACGCAAAGGCCGCAAACGCTACTCGCGCGACAGGCGTCGCGATCAGGAAGACCAGTCCCAGTTGAATGATGCCGCGCCCGTGGAGCCCGAAAGTCTGGTGGACAATTCCCCTGAGATGTCTAAGGTCATTAGGCTCGCCGTGAAAGGCGCGATAGTTCACGGGCTCAAATCCGTGGCGGATCAGGTAAATGACTGCCCCGGCTGATACGATCGCCGCTGCCAGGATCACACCGGTGCGCAGCAAGCTGCCGATGATCTCTTCCACAGACTGGTCGTTCCATTTGCTGAGAAGCATCATCAGATTGTGCCGGTTACGCCCTTATAGAGCATTTCAATCCCCAACACCACAATTACTGCGCTGAACACCAGGCGCAACGAGCGCGTGTGTGTTTTCACCAGCACGCGGGAGCCGATCAAAGATCCGGCAAGCACTCCCAGCATGACGGGCATGGCCAGGCCGGGATCGATGTAGCCGCGGCGCAGGTACACGCCTGCGCTGGCGGCCGCTGTGACGCCGATCATGAAATTGCTGGTCGTGGTTGAGACCTTGAAGGGGATGCGCATCGCTTGGTCCATCGCCAATACTTTCACAGCGCCGGAGCCGATGCCGAGCAATCCGGAAAGCGCGCCCGCGCCAAACATCAGACTGAAGCCAGCGGGCACGCGGCGCACGAAATAGTGCCGGATGCCGTTGTCGCCGGGAAAGCTGCCGTTCAGTTTCAAGCGAGTGGCAAGGGGGTCGGGCTGTTCGTTGGCAGGCGGTAATGGCCGCGGGCGGGCAGAGAGAAAGGCCGAATAAAGCAACGTGAGTCCGAATACGATGGCGAGTGCAGCCGTCGGAATCCGAGTGGCAAGAAATGCACCTGCCAAAGCACCGACTGTAGTAGCGATCTCGAGGAACATGCCAACGCGAATGTTGGAGAATCCTTCTTTCACGTATGCGGCGGCGGCACCGGAAGAGGTCGCAATCACGGATACGAGCGATGCGCCGATGGCGTATCGAATATCGACTTTGAAGAGCACCGTGAGCAGCGGCACCAGGACCACGCCACCGCCCAGGCCGGTGAGCGCACCCAGAAATCCGGCAATCATCGAGACACACCCCGCCAGCAGTGTGAACTCCAGTACATTCATCTTGGTGAATCCCCTAAACAGTTTGCCACAGGGAGACAGAATGCAGTGACGCACGACTCTGAAGCGCAAACATTTCGAGTTGATCCTGGAACAGCCTCATGCTCAGTGCACCATGACGGCCCCACCGCCGCGCTTGGGCCTGGTCATCAGGAAGATGAAGGGAAACATGACCAGGAACATGACCCCAAGAAAGAAGAATACGTCGTTATAGGAGAGCATGGCAGCCTGCCGCTCTACCATTGCCCAGATCGCCGCGTAGGCTTGTTTGTTTGCGGTAGCAGAATCGGCGCCTTTGGCGATCATCGACCCTTGCATGCCCTGCAGCGTCGCTTGCGCGTGGAAGTTGGCGCTGTTCACGTGCTGGCCCAACACGTTGATATGGGCCTGCATGCGGCGAAACTGCATGGTCTCCACCATGGAGATTCCGACACTGGCGCCGACATTGCGCATGAGGTTGAAGATGCTGGTGGCGGCGCCGAGACGCTCCTTGGGCACGGGATCGTTGGTGGCCGTGGTTAACGGGACGAACACCAGGCCTAGCGCGGTGCCTTGGAGGGTGAGCGCGACCCAGAAATTCCAGAAGCCGACGTCCAGACTCATTCTGGAAAGAAGAAACATGGCAACGGCCGAGAAGAAAAGCCCCGTCCCAAGCAACCTGCGGGCATCGACCTTCCCGATGAGGAGGCCGATGAAAGGCATCGCCATAAATGAGGCCATGCCGCGGGGTAGATTGGTGACACCGGCGTGCGTAGCCGTGTAACCGAGCAATTCCTGCATCAGGAGAGGCAACAATACGGTGCTGCCGTAAAGCACAAAACCGACTCCGGTCATCAGCGCCGTCCCGATCGCAAACGATCGATACTTGAAGACACTCAGGTCGATGATGGGATGATCGGTTCGCAACTCGCGGATGATCAGGCCGATCACACCTACGGCCGCCAATACCGCCAAAGTCACGATGAAACGCGAACCGAACCAGTCTGCTTCCTGACCCTTGTCCAGCATGATCTGCAGGGACCCGATGCCGAGTACCAGGAGACCGATCCCCCAATAGTCGATCCCAGACGGCTTCTTGCGCAGGTAGGGCGGGTCGAAGACAAACATCTGGGTAAGAATTAAGGCGATGATGCCGATGGGCACGTTGATGTAAAACACCCAGCGCCAACTGTAGTTGTCGGTGATCCAGCCTCCGGCGACCGGGCCCAGCATGGGCGCGACCACGATCCCGAGAGCCCAGAAGGCCATCGCCTGTCCGCGCTTTGCCGGAGGAAATGACTCCAGCAGAATGGCTTGGGACAGAGGCTGCAGGCCTCCTCCGCATGCGCCCTGAATGACGCGACACACGATCAGGAAGCCTAGTGAGGGAGCCAGCCCGCACAGGAAAGAAGCGACCGTAAAGCCGGTTACCGAGGCCAGAAGCAGGCGCTTGCGCCCGAAGGTACTGGCCAGCCAGCCGGTCATGGGCAGAATGATGGCGTTCGCTACGAGATAGGAAGTGAGTGTCCAGGTGGCTTCGTCGGTGCTCGCGGAAAGGTTCCCGGCGATATGCCGCAGCGAGACGTTGACCACAGTCGTGTCCAGCACTTCCATGAAGGTGCTGGACATGACGGCAACTGCGATCAGCCACGGATTGATTTCGCGCTGGGGCAACGGACTCGAAGCCATGCGATCAGTGAGCTTCCTTCATCGGGCGGGACGTCTCCAATTCCCTCCTTCGAGATGCGACCCTCGACGAAGGTTGCTTCAAACGGACGCCGCAAACGTCAAGAGGTGGATGGGAATTGAGTTGTTCGGACTGATGTGCGTTCATTGCAAAGGAACCACAAAGGACACAAAGTATCACGAAGACAACGCCCCTGTGGGTGATTTGGTCGTCACCGATCGTCGGCGCCGCGGTTGAGCGCCCCCGATCATGTGCCATTTGGCGAGTGACCCGCGCTGTGGTAAACACGGTAGAACTCAAGAAGACACTCTGCAGCGAGAGATCGGAGAATCCGTGGTCCAATACGTGGGCGCAATCGACCAGGGAACCACCAGCACACGCTTCTCCCTGTTTGACCGGTCGGCAAAGATGGTGGCGGTTGCGCAGAAGGAGCATGCGCAAATCTATCCACAGGCAGGGTGGGTGGAGCACGACCCGGACGAAATATGGCTGCGCACGCAGGAGGTGATCGGCGAAGCGATGGCGCGAGCGGGAGCGAAACCGGGCGACGTCGCTGCCATCGGCGTGACCAACCAAAGGGAAACCACAATTTTGTGGAATCGCACGACTGGCAGAGCGGTGGCGAATGCGCTGGTGTGGCAGGACACGCGCGTCGCCGACTACGTAACCAACCTCGCTCGCGATGACGGCCAGGATCGCTTTCGGGCGAAGACAGGCCTGCCGTTAAGCACATATTTCAGCGGACTCAAGATCCGGTGGCTACTCGATCATGTCTCCGGTCTGCGCGAGCAGGCGGTGGCGGGCGAGATCCTGTTCGGGAATGTCGACACGTTTCTGTTGTGGCACCTGACCGGTGGCACTGACGGTGGCGTGCACGTAACCGACGTGACCAATGCCAGCCGCACGCAACTGATGAACCTGAAGACTCTGGCGTGGGACCCAGAGCTGCTGAGCGTCTTCGAGATTCCTGCCGCGATTCTTCCGCGCATCTTGTCGAGCAGCGAAACCTACGGTATGGCCACGCTTGCGCCGGTGAAAGGCGTACCCATTGCCGGCATTCTAGGCGACCAGCAGGCCGCACTCGTCGGGCAGACCTGTTTTAAGGCGGGCGAGGCCAAGAATACGTACGGCACCGGCTGTTTCCTGCTGATGAATACTGGCGAAAAGCTGGTGCAGTCGAAGCATGGACTGCTCACGACGGTCGCCTACAAACTCGGGCTGCAGCCGGCTCACTACGCGCTGGAAGGAAGTATCGCGATCACGGGAGCCCTGGTGCAGTGGCTGCGGGACAACCTAGGCATGGTTCGGGCAAGCGCTGAGATTGAGCAGCTGGCGCGAACTGTTGACGACAACGGAGGCGTCTACTTCGTCCCGGCCTTTTCCGGTCTTTACGCTCCTTATTGGAACTACAACGCACGCGGAGTGATTGTCGGCCTGACCCGCTATGCGAACAAAGCTCATCTTGCCCGCGCGGTTCTTGAGGCGACTGCCTTTCAGACGCGGGAGGTGGTCGAAGCGATGGAGAAGGACTCAGGGATCAACCTCGACGTTTTGCGCACCGACGGCGGGATGGTGGAGAACGAACTGCTGATGCAGTTTCAGGCCTGCATTCTGAATCGGCCGGTGGTCCGCCCAGCGGTCAAGGAGACGACATCCCTGGGAGCTGCCTATGCCGCCGGTCTGGCGGTGGGTTTCTTCAAAGACACTGACGAGTTGCGAGCCAATTGGGCAGTGGATCGCACCTGGACGCCTCAGTTGCAGGAACCGGAGCGTGAACAAACGTACCGGACGTGGAAGAGGGCCGTCCAGCGTTCGTTGGATTGGGCGGAGTAGGCTAGGGGCTGATTAGAACAAGCGAATGGAGTGGTGGTCTGAGGAGCCCTATGGACCGATCGGATCACAAGCCCTTAGCCAAGCGCAGGTTAACTCAGGCGTCGGGAATCCCGACGGCTCATTGCCGTAGGCTGATCCCGCTTTTTGCCAATGCGCGCACCTGGCCAAAAATCCGGTAGTCCATGCACTTTCGTAATTGAATACGCCCCGGGTTTCCCTCTACTTGGTGCAGGCTTCCCAGTAAAATTTTAGGGACAGGAATACTTCGCGCCGTTCGTCTGCGGCGTACAGGGCCACTTTTGCCACTTAAACTGCCCATTCCCGCGCGTGTTCCTATTCTGTACGTCATCCTGAGCATCCTCGTCCTGATTGCGGTAGTGCCGATGTACTTTTATTCACATCAGGTTGAGGCGATCAATCGCGACCGCCTCAAGACCAACGAAATGCTCTTGCAGAACACGGTGACGCGCTCGCTGGCGGACGACATCTCGCAGCACGAAGAAACCTTACGCATGATGCTGGCGAACCTTTCGTCGGCGATCCAGGTAGCCAGCGGCGGCGACATCGGAGGCAAGAACGTCGAGGCGCCGGAGCTGCGCGCCCTCCTGGAGAATTTCGTTTCTTCCTCCGAGGACATCGCCTACGCGACGCTCCTGAACTCGGACGCAAAGGGCATCTCGGCCGGGCGCATCGCGCCTGACGCCTTTCTGCAGCGCGAACTGGAACGCGCTTATGCGGCCTCGCGCGAGGGGCGTATCTACAACGGCCAGGCTCTGGTCGTGGGCAGCGGCAAGTCCGCGCGCACCGTGGTGCTGGTCAGCTCTCCGGTCATGTACGGAGGGCGATTCCTGGGCATGATCGGTTCGGTCGTGGACCTCCAATTCCTGATCAAGCGGCTGTCGGAAGTCAGCCGGGGCGGGCTTACGCCCTATGTGGTCGATAGCCAGGGACGCCTCGTAGCCGCCGTGACTCCCGGCTATGCCACGGGCCAGGAACTGAAGGATCTCGACATCGTCCGGAGCTTCGTGGATCAGGGAAACAAGGCACAGCTTGCCGCCACCAAGGAATTCACCCTCAATGACAACGCCAAGACGGCCATGCTGGGCACCTTCAGTCCGGTGACATCACTGGATTGGGCGGTCGTGGTGCAAAAGCCCCGGGATGAGGCTTATCGTGGCGTCTACGAGATGCAGCGGACGGCCCGTCTGCTGGCGATACTGGCGGTGCTGTTGAGCATGGGTGTTGCCATCTATGCCGCACGCCGCATCACTAATCCTCTGCAAGTTCTCACCGAATCGAGCCGAGCCATTGCAAAGGGCGATTTCACCCAGCGGGTTCACGTGAAGACACGCACCGAAATTGGCGAACTGGCAGAGACCTTCAACGTCATGTCGGATGAGCTCGAGCATTTCGTTCTCGATCTGAAGCGCGCCGCCGACGAGAACCTTGCACTGTTCATGGGGTCGATTCAGATGCTGGCCGGCGCGGTCGACGAAAAGGACCCGTACACGCGCGGCCACTCCGATCGCGTCACGCGCTACTCACTGATGATCGCGACGGAGATGGGGCTCGACCCGGGGTTCCTGGAGACGGTTCGGATCTCCGCACAACTGCATGACGTGGGCAAGATCGGCATCGAGGATCGCATCCTGAAGAAGCCTGGGGCCCTGACTCCGGAAGAATTCGAGATCATGAAGACGCACACGACCAAAGGAGCGAACATCCTGCGGCCGGTGCACCAATTGGCTGAGATGCTGCCGGGCATCGAACTGCACCATGAGTCTCTGGACGGGCGTGGCTATCCCTATGGACTTAAAGGCGACGACATTCCGCTACTGCCGCGAGTGATCGCAGTGGCGGATACGTTTGACGCGCTTACCACGAATCGGCCCTACCAACAGGCCTACGACCCGATCGAAGCGCTGAAAATTATTCACAATCTCGCCGGTAAGCGGCTGGATCCGACAGCGGTGGCCGCGCTGACCACAGTTTACGAGCGGGGCGACATCCGCATTCAACGAGTTGTACTGCCGGCGGTTACGCCCGCACCAGCCACGGTCACGGCAGCCGCTGTCGAGCCGCCTCAAGTTGTAGCAGCCGCAGCCGACACTACCCGGTTCTAGTCCGTCGCTTCCCTTCCCGAAACGACTTTCCCTTATCTAGTCCTGGTCCGCGTCTGCATGTGATTGCCCGATATAATTGAAAGCCTGGAGAACTACTCCGCATTTATGATTCAGACCCTTTTTGGCAGCCTGGACGAAGAGCAGAAGCCTAGTTTTTTCGACCGCATGAAAGAAGCGGTCACGCGCACGCGGGAGAACCTGGCTGAGCGTATTGAGGACGTGGTTTCGATTGGCAAGGAAATTGACCGAGCGACCCTGGACGATCTGGAAGCCACGCTGATTGGGGCCGATCTGGGCACGACCACGACCCACGAGGTCCTCGAAAAACTGCGCGACAAGGCCGACCGAAAGCAAATCAGGAACGTTGACGAGTTGAAGCGCCTGTTGAAGGAAGAGTTGCTGGCGATTCTGACCTCCGCGAACACGCAACCGGTGCGACGCGTGGACGGTTCGCCGGAAGTAATTCTGGTTGTGGGCGTGAACGGGACCGGAAAGACAACGACCATCGGCAAGCTGTCGCAGGTTTTCCGGTCACAGGGAAAAACTGTGCTGATGTGCGCGGCCGATACTTTCCGCGCGGCTGCGATCGATCAGTTGGAAGTATGGGGAGAGCGCACGGGAACGGAAGTCGTGAAAACGAAGCCGGGAGGCGACCCTTCGGCTGTGCTCTATGACGCGTTGCAGGCAGCGAGTGCGCGCCATACGGACTACGTCATTGTGGACACGGCGGGCCGCCTGCACACCAAGACCAGCCTGATGGCGGAGCTCGAAAAAATGCGGCGAACCGCGCAGCGGATTATCCCGGGATCACCGCACGAGACGCTGCTGGTGATGGACGCTACGACCGGGCAGAACGGACTGCAGCAGGCGCGGTTGTTCACCCAGTCGGCGGGCGTGACTGGAATTGTCCTGACCAAGCTGGATGGAACTGCGAAGGGCGGAGTGGTGGTGGCCATCTCTCGTGAACTCGGGTTGCCGGTACGATATGTCGGCGTTGGAGAAAAAGCCGGTGACCTGCTGCCCTTCGATCCTAAAGAATTTGTGGAGTCGCTTTTCGCGTGAGTTAACTCTTAGTCGTTTCCCGCTCCTGTGACTGATTCGACCCTTACCGACGAACTGTTTCTGCGGCGCGCGCTCGATCTGGCCCGCGCCGGCATTGGGCTCACGTCGCCCAATCCGTGCGTAGGTGCGGTAATCGTGGACGAGCGCAGGCACGTGGTTGGCACCGGCTCCCATACCTACGACGGAGTGAAGCACGCTGAAATTCTGGCGCTGGAGCAGGCCGGAGATCGGGCTCGCGACGCGACGCTTTTCATTAATCTCGAACCCTGCTCGCATCAGGGCAGGACGGGGCCATGTGCCGATGCGCTTATCGCCGCTAAAGTCCGGCGGGTTGTGGCTTCGATGCAGGACCCCAACCCCGAGGTCAGTGGACGCGGCTTCGCCCGGTTGCAAGCTGCGGGCATAGAAGTGGAGATTGGGCTGTTCGAAGAAGAGGCCCAACGTCTGAATGAAGCGTTCGCCAAGTATGTGCGTTACAAAACGCCACTCATTACCCTAAAAGCGGCCATGACGCTCGACGGCAAGATTGCGCCACCACCGGCGGAAGGAACTACGCCCCGGGTAGTCGGCGGCGGAGGTGTTACGGGTGGCTGGGTGACCAGCGAGGTGGCGCGGGCGCATGTACAGGAACTGCGCCACCAGCATGACGCGCTCATGGTCGGCGTCGGCACGATTATTGCAGACGATCCGCTGCTCACCGACCGCAGCGGGCGCACCAGACGGCGGCCTCTGTTGCGATTGATCGTCGATTCGCATTTGCGCTTGCCGCATGAGTCCCGCGTGGTGAAGACGGCGCAAAACGATGTGCTGGTGCTGTGCACGTTTGCGGAAGAAAAGAAGAAGCAGGCGCTGCAGAATCTGGGTATCCGCGTCGAGCAGATTTCTCCTGCGATGCGTGACGGGCGGCCCGACATGCAGGGCCTGGTGCGCCATCTGGGCGAACTGGAGATTACGAGCCTGTTGATCGAAGGTGGTGCAACGATCAATTGGGCGGCATTGGCCGCAGGCGTTGTGGACAAGGTGTTTCTGTATTACGCCCCGAAGATTCTCGCGGGCGACGGTTCGATTCCCTTTGCCGCAGGAGCGGGATTTCGCCACATGAGCGACGCCGCCTACGTCAAGGCGTTGCGCCTGCACCGGTTCGGCGAAGACTTCGCGGTAGAAGGATATTTGCGGGATCCATACAAAGACTGAATTGAATACAAGTTTCAGAGTTTCAAGGTTTCAAAGTTTCAAGACCGAGTTTGTTTGTAGTCGGTTGTGGTGGGAGGTCAGGTCATGTTCACCGGAATCATTGAAGAGGTCGGCAAGATCACGAGCATTGCGCGTGACAAGAGCGGTACGAGGCGGCTGACGGTCGCGGCGGCGCAACTGAATAAGGAACTCAGGAAGGGCGGCAGCATCGCGGTAAGCGGAGTTTGCCTTACGGCTGTCGAAATTGACGCAAACTCGGTCGCGTTCGATCTCGCGGAAGAAACCTGGAATCGGACATCTTTTTCGCGGATCCACGAAGGCGCGTTGGTCAATCTTGAGTTGCCCATGCGGGCCAATGGTCGATTCGACGGGCACATCGTTCAGGGTCACGTGGATGGGACCGGCAATTTTATCGGCCTTGAGCGGATTCCAGGCGCAGACGATTACTGGCTTCGAATCGAGATTCCTGCTGATCTCGAACGCTACGTGATTTTCAAGGGATCGCTTTCCATCGAAGGTATCAGCCTGACCGTAGCCAGGATCGAAGGCACAGAAGTTACGGTGGCGATCATTCCGCATACCTGGGGGATCACCAACCTGAAATCGCTGCGCCCCGGCGATCCAGTCAATCTCGAAGTGGATCTGGTTGCCAAATATGTCGAGAAGATGACGCGCGGGAGGTCTTCAAACAGCTCGCTCACCGTTGAAGAACTGGTTCGGCAGGGATTCTAGGAGCACGCGCGACTCGGGCGCAGCGTCGTTCGTTCGGACGTTCAGCGCTTCGCTGGCTCGTCGGCCATTTCCAGCAAGCGCTGGGCACGTGCCCGGACTACGTTGATGACAGAGTTGTCGGCAACGATCTTGCTCAAGATTGTCCTTACCGCCTTCATCTCCGCCAGATTGTCTGATTTCGCCATCTCCTCCATCCGCTTTAACTCTTCGTCCAGAGCCAGCTTCTGATAGAGGTGGTCGTACTGCAGACGCCGTCCAAATTCCAGGGTTGTGGACATGTTCTGGAATAGAGTCGTGAGGTCCTGCACCGCGGGAATCGAAGAATAGTTGTATGTGGCCTCGGTATTTCTCTGGCTGTCTTTGTACGCCAGAATTTTCTTGCCGGTGGCGGCAATATTTTTCCTGTTGGAATCGATGCCGCCTTCAAAGTACTTGGAGCGCGCGGCAAGGTCGAAGATACGCGCACGGGTGGGAGGCGAGATCACGAAATCAATCTGGAAGGAATCTTCGTCGTCCGATTCTTCGCTCAGCTTTGCCGTCGATTCGTAAGTGGCGTTCCCGTCGGAAAGCACCCGAAAAGAATAATGGTCCGGGACCGAGCGGGGGAAATCGAGCGTGAAGCTGACGCTGGGGAGGTCCGGTTGACTCGAGTTCGGCACACCTGCCGTGTTCTGGGCAACCGCCCACAGACAAAACACAAAGGGCAACAGTGCGGTCAGCCCCCGAGTCATTGCCGTGTCAAACATCCGCATATTGGCAGTGAATTAATTGTTACGAGGACGCCCAGTTTCGTCAACCGGCGGGCCATCATGAAACGGCGTGCTGGCGCTCAAGGGTCGCAGCCGTGTGCAGGTGGCAGATCGCGATGGCAAGGGCATCGGCGGCGTCAGCTGGCTCAGGCACCGATCCGAGGTTTAGCAGCCGGGTGACCATCATCTGGACCTGCTGTTTCTCTGCCTTGCCATAACCGACAACTGCCGACTTGATAGTCAAAGGCGCGTACTCCGACACCTCAAGCCCGGCTGTAGCCGCAACCAGCATGGCCACGCCTCGTACTTGCCCCAGCTTCAGCGCCGACTTCACGTTGAGGGCATAGAACACATCCTCGATCGCCACCCGGTCGGGATGATGTGTCTGGATGATCCGCTGGAGGTTATCGAAAATTTTCGACAGCCGCACTGGCATGGGTTCGCGTGGAGAAACCTTGACGGCGCCACAGGTCAGGCAGAGGAGCTTTCCCGAAACGAGCAGTTCGACAACGCCGTATCCCGTGTACTCCGTACCGCAATCGATTCCGAGAACACGCATCGGTGAGAGTCTAGCACCTGGAACCCTCGTGAAACATCGTCAAACGGGGCCAGGTTGCCGAATGGTAAGCAAGCTCGGAGAGCCGCTAGCAGCATCTGGGGCGGCGGGACTTGGCAGCCTCCTGCTCGCGGAGAAACGCAGCATAAGCATCGGGAGACGAAGCGAGGCGCATCCGTGTCAGGAATCGCGCGTAGGCAGACTCATCAAATATTTCGAGCAACGCGGCCCGCAGCAAAGAGAGTGCAGCCACGATCCGCCGCCGGAACCCGTTTGAAGAAACGAACTGGGTTGTCATCCCTGTTCCTCCGCGTAGAGACGAGTCATAACGAATGGAGTCTCTTTGACCTCGGCGGCTTTCTTCCCCGTCACAATGCGAATCCACTCCAGGGCCGATTCGAGCAGGATCAGGCTGACCATCCCGATCAAGACGCCGGTGACCACGGCATCGAGCCAGTCGTTGAAGATCAGCTTTGAATTCGCAGAGCTTGCCGCACCCGCCGCCAGTTGCCGCGCGTGAACCAGGAAGCCAATCCGGGGGTTGGGATCGAAAATCTTGTGGTAGGAGGCGGTGAATGTCACCGAAACCAGCCATCCTAGCGGCATCAGCGTGACCAGGGCATATGCTGGTTTGCTCATCTTGACGATGATGGTCGTCGCGACACACAGGGCAACCGTCGCCAGCAACTGATTGGCAATTCCAAACAGCGGCCAAAGAGAATTGATTCCGCCCAATGGGTCCTTCACCCCCTGCCACAGGAAATATCCCCAACTGGCGACAATCAGGGCACTTGTTCCCAGAATACTGGGATACCAGCCGGTGCGGCCCAGCGGCTTCAAGATATGGCCGAGCGCGTCCTGCACCATAAAGCGGCCTACGCGGGTGCCCGCGTCGAGAACCGTCAGGATGAAGAGCGCTTCGAACATGATGGCGAAGTGGTACCAGATCGCCATTACGGCCTGGCCTCCCAGACTGTGGGCAAAGATGTGCGCCATCCCCACGGCGAAGGCAGGAGCGCCGCCGGTGCGGTTGTAAAGCGTCTGCTCACCGACGGCCTGTGCGAGGGCGTGCATCTCAGCTGCGGTGACAGGAAATCCCCAGTTGGTGATGGTCGCCGCGGCGACTTCGGGCGCTTGTCCGACGATGCCGGCCGGGCTGTTAATCCCGAAGTAAATGCCGGGTTGAAGCACGCAGGCGGCAATCGTGGCCATGATAGCGACCATCGATTCGGCCATCATCGCCCCGTAGCCGATCATGCGCGTTTCGGTTTCGCGGCAGATCAGCTTGGGAGTCGTGCCGCTCGAAATCAGCGCGTGAAAGCCGCTTATGGCGCCGCAGGCGATGGTGATGAACGCGAAGGGGAACACCTTGCCCGCGAAAACCGGGCCGGTGCCGTCCACAAAGCGCGTCAAAGCTGGCATTTGGAGCGTGGGGCGAAGCGCGATGATCCCCAGGGCAAGCAGGCCTATCGTGCCGAGTTTCACGAAGGTGCTCAGGTAGTCGCGGGGCGCGAGCAAGAGCCACACCGGCAGCGCGGAGGCTGCGAATCCGTAGATGATGATCAGAGCGGCGAGCGTAGGAGCGCTCAAGGTGAAGATGCGCGATGCCGTGGGATTCAGAGACGCCCACTGCCCACCCCAGATGGAGAGCATGACTAGCGCGAACCCCATGACCGAGGCTTCAAGAACCTTCCCAGGCCTTATGCGGCGCAGATACAGGCCCATCAGGAAGGCGATGGGGATGGTCATGGAGATCGTGAATGTTCCCCAAGGAGACGACTTCAGCGCGTTGACTATGACCAGCGCCACCACGCCGAGCAAAATGACGATAATGCCGATCACGGCCACGTAAGCGACGAAGCCGCCGACGCGACCGATTTCTTGCTTGGCCATTTTAGTGAGGGACTGGCCGTCGCGACGAACCGAGAACAGGAGGATCACAAAGTCCTGCACGCAGCCGGCGAAAACTGCGCCGGCCAGCACCCACAGGGTTCCCGGCAAATAGCCAAACTGCGCGGCCAGCACCGGTCCCACCAGCGGGCCCGGACCCGCAATGGCGGCGAAGTGATGCCCGAAGACGACCCACTTGTTGG